>QGNH01001681.1_pt2 | contig 12771 bp, 23 predicted proteins | sample 1735481 | NCBI WGS metagenome assembly QGNH01 (sample SAMN09239004, study PRJNA386568) | Viral metagenome, whole genome shotgun sequencing project. | reverse complement strand
AGTGATGAGAAGTTCGAGGCGGCCTTGGCTGCGGCCCGCGAGGAAGGTGCGCTCCATCGCACTGGCGTCGCCCGTCACTGCCGGGAGCCCGAGCCCTTGCCACAGTCCGACCGCCCCGTGCCTAATTCCGACGAGCTGATGGCACTCGTCAGCGCAATGCCTAAGCGATATCAGATGATGGTCTTGGCAGCGCGTCTGTTTGGGATGCGGTTTGGCGAACTGGCAGAGCTGCGCCGCCGCGACGTCGACCTCAAGGCCGGCGTCATTCATCTGCGGCGCGTCTTGAGTGTTGAAGCCGGCCGAGTGCTGGACATGAAGCCGGAAAACAAACGCCTGTCACCACGCGACATCGCGATACCCGAAGCCATACTGCCCACCTTCAGGGATTATCTGACCGTCTTCGTCGAGCCTGATCCCGACGCATTGGTATTCGGCGCGGGTAAGTCCGGCCGTCATATAGCGTCGGCCACCCTAAAACACCCCTACCATAGAGCCCGCGTCTTGGCCGGACGTCCGGATGTGAAGTTCGATGATTTACGGTTTGCACCGCCCTTGTCTAACGACGAGATCGTTGATCTACTAGCAAAGCTTAAGGCCGACGCCTGGACGCCGCCACCCCCTAAGGTGCGGAAAACCGCCGGGGCTGGCAAAGTGATGCGAGACGCGGCGGTCAGGTTCAACAGCTTGGTGTTCATTCTTGAGGGCACCGATCCCGCTGAGGTCGACTACGGCAAGCACCGCGAGGACGTCAAAGAGATCATTGTGTGCATGGAACAGATCGGTCAGTTTCTCAACAAGGTAAAGGAGCAAGGCAAGTGAGTCGAGCAGCGGTGATCACTCCAGTGAACGGCACGGCAACGAAACCCGTGAAGAAGGTGGCGAAGCCACAGGCAGTCCGCAAGCCATTCACCGAAGATGGCCACATTAGCTCCGGCGATAAGCACTTGGAGTGGATCGCATGTGGGGATATGCAGATCTCACCGCGCGCCCAGCGTAAGCACGACTCAGCGAGTAGCCGGACCAAGATCGAGGACATTGCGACAAACTTCGATCCAGACAAGTTTGGGACACTGACCGTCAACTTGCGTGACGGTGTCTTCTATGTCATCGACGGCGGTCACCGGTACTTGGGTGTGATCCGTTGGTTCGGCGAGGGTTGGGAGGTTCAGAAGCTGCAATGCTGGACATACCGCGGTCTCACCGAAGCGGAGGAGGCCGACAAGTTCCTGGCCCTCAATGACACGAAGCCGGTCTCTGGAATGGACAAGTTTCTGCGAGCGATCGTGGCGAAACGGCCGCACGAGTCGGACATCAATCGCATTGCACTCGCCAATGGCGTGAGTATCGGCATCGGAAGGGACTCCATCGGCTGCATCTCGGCCATCACCAAGACATACGAATTAGGTGGGGCTCGGGCCTTGGCCGCCACACTACGGGTGATAAACAACTCGTTCGGCCGACCTGGCTTTACCTCCAAGGTCACTGAAGGGATGGGTATCTTCGTTCGTGCATACGNNAGGGCGAGTTTGATGAGGAACTGCTGGTACAGAAGCTGACCACGAAGCGGGCCGGCGTGACCGGATTGGTTGGAGAGGCTGAACAGATCCGTCTCAAGTATGGGGTTTCACTGACCATCGCCACGGCAGCGGCGATAGTGGAGACGTATAACCGTGGTCGCGGTGGCCGCCGCCTGGCTAACTGGGTAACGACAATAACCTAAGCAATACATCGCGACCACTTACAAATGCCAGTCTAGTAGCGTATAATAACGCCATGGCATACACTGGCGGGTCCACATGAGCCTTGACCGCGAGCTTCTCCGAATGGTCCGCGAGACGCTTGATACCGAGTTCACCGTTGCCGGCACATCGAAGCCATTCAGGCTGTTCACCGCCAAGGATTGTCGCGATTACGCTCGGCACAATAACAACTGGGATGTCGCCGGCCTCGCGGCCGTGATTGAAGATGCAGAATTGGTGACCGTTGGCGAGGTGGTGGCACGGGAAGAGGCCCTTGAGCCCTCCTCGTGCCCTAGATGCGCGTTCGAGAACGCGGTCACCGACCTCGTCTACGCGGGTACCCATATCGAGCACCACTACGGCACAAGGATCGGTCAGCTCAACGATTCCGAACGGCAAATCCTCGACCTAGCCCGCGAATGGCTGGCCGACGAAACGATCACGAGGTGTCTTGAGGAGGCCGGGGATGAATGATCACCCATCACTGTTCGACTCATACTATGAGCCGGAGAACCACGCCCGTGTTACAGACCCGCCGACCAGCCTTCAGGCGGCCCAGTCAGTGAAGACCCTCAATAGTCACTGCGCGTCACTGCTGTATGCCTATGGGCGCCTAAACGGCCATGGCGGACTTACGGCCGAAGAGGCCGGCCGCGCAGCAGATATCGACGCGTGGGCCGCATCGAAACGCAACTCGGACCTTCGCCGCATGGGCTATATAGAACCACTCGTTGTTGATGAGGCACCCACCACTCGGATGAACCAGTCCGGTCGCAAAGCCATGGTATTCGTGATCACCACAGCCGGACGCACCGCACTTGCCGAGCTGAGACGATAATGGCCGAGCCGGGTATGGATGAGTGGTCATGGGGGGATGACAGTGCCATCCGCTGGTCGGCGATGTCGCATTACGACGCCGGGTTCGCGGCGATGAAGTCCAACGAATACCTCGCCGCGCTGTGCCACGGCGTGCTGGGCGTCCTGATGTCACTGGAGACGCGATGATGCTCACACCAGGGATGCTCAGTGTCGACGGGATACAAGGACAGTTTCGGTGGAAGTACGACACCGAAGGCGGCGCCACATTCTTGGGGCCACTCTTGTACAAGACCAGGGCGGCCGCGATGAAAGCGGGACAGAAATGGATGGCCGACCAGATGGCCGCAGCGCCATGATGGTGTGTCACGTGTGCCTCAATGATGTCGGTGTGGATGACATGGGCTTGGTTGTTGAACACGCCGGCCTCGACGGTGCGTGCTGGATGTCGGGTGCGGAGCCGTTCACTTGGGATGAAGCCGCGACGCGCCCAGCGGTGAAGGGCCGCTCCGGCGGTGTTTGCGAATCATGCCAGCAGCAGCAGGCGACGGACATGCATCATCGGATAAGCGCAGGCGCGGGAGGTTGGTGGTCGCCGGCCCAAATCATCCATCTGTGCCGACCTTGTCATTCGTGGGTCACCGACCATCCAAAGGAGGCCTATGAGAAGGGGCTCTCGGTACGCAGCACAGATAACCCCGCCGACATTCCCGTACTACAGCAGACCGGGGCGTTGCTGTTCTTGTCCGACGATATTCTTCCGCCCGTCAATTACGGGAAGCGACAATGACCGAGCCGTGCAAGATCTTTGCTGACATGTGGTCCGACAAGGGGCGCATGAGCGTGGAGCGGAACAGTGATATCGAGCACGGTGGTGACGGTGGCATTTGGATGTGCGTGCAGAACCAGAAGACCGATAGCACCGCCTCCCTGAATTTATCTGACGCCGACGCATTGGAGCTAGCGGCGTTCTTGGTGGAGATCGTGAAAACACGGAAGGACAACTGATGGAGGAATGGCGCGAAAACATCTTAAGGGCCACCGCCGAGGAGCAGACCATGGCCGCTATACCAGCGGTCGGATCTGACGATACTCAGTTGGCGTGGTCGATACCCAACGATGTGGTGGACTATCCAGAAACCGGGGCCGTCACATCATGGCCCGCGAACAGTTCCGCGCCACTCCTATTTGCCTGCGGCGTAGTGGCACTCATCATCGCCTTGGTGGGCGTGGCCATCACCCACGCTATCCAGCAACCGAGGACGGTGGCCACCCGGAACGAAGTGGCGCCCCCAGTCGTGACAGTGCCGCCATCGACGGTGACGATGGCCCCAACTACGGTAACAATTGCACCGCCGAGCTATGTATCACCACCCAAGGCGCCTGCGGTCTTCGCCGGCGACTACACCGAAACTGAGACCCAGGATGATAACGGTCATGTCTACACCGCGAAGTGGCATGTAACGCCGTGCGCCACGGACGGGTGCGTCCACATCCGGCAAGGCGATGGTGCCCACTTTCAGATGGACTTGACAGATGGCCAGTGGACCTATTCCGGGCCAGCGAACGCCGTCTGCGAGGACGGCTCAAAGGTTGCCCATGCCGGGAAGTCCATCTTCAGGATTGATGCGGCCACCCTGCGTGGCACCGAACAGATAGACTGGCTCTCGACCGCTTGCGGAATCGAACCCGATAAATCGGTCACAACTGTCGTGCTCACCAAAGACAGCCTGTGAGCGCCTGCCCGACTACGGCCCGCCGTGGCGTTACTATGCAGAGAGCGAAAGGGGCTGTCGAGTGACATTTGCACTTCATATCAAGAATTGGCACGAGGATCACGCCACTATCCGTCAGAGCGAGTATCCCGACGGCAGTATCAAGCTGACTATATATGACCGGTACATGAAGCCCTTAGTCGTTCCCACTGTCTGCCTCGCCGACATGGGGATACAGCCCAAGCCGAACCATGTGAACATCCCCAACTACGGCGACACCGAAGGCATTCTCCGCGCCCTGCAAGACGTCGGCGTGATCGGAAAGACTGAACAAGTCTTCGAGACCGGCGTCCACACTCGCGACCCACTACGACGCCGCGACGTGCACGAATGCAGACTCTTGCGCACCGATATCTAAAACTCCTCGTCGCAGCAATCCCTTTTCTCCTATTGAGCGGCGACGCCGCAGCCATGGACTCGCCCGCGCCCTGCGTCCCGGTCCACGTGCTGGTGTTTTGGCCTAGTCACACAAAACTCCCCACGTATCGCCGCCAATCCGACGAAAGCGTGAAACTCACAGCCATATGCATCGTGGACGTGCCGTGGGCGCCTGCAGAAGACGTCGCTAACCGTCCCTTAAGCAAGTAGGCCTCGGCCGCCACCGTTCTGCGAAGGCTTCTGCCTCGTCCGGCGGAATCAGCCACTGGCGACCAAACCTGGTGGCGGAAATTGATCCGACCCTGCACGCGTGCTGCACAGTCCTCAGTGGGATGCTGTATTTAGCCGCGACGTCGGGCGAAGACAGGAAGCCCAGGTCACTCATCCGGGGCCGGCGGCGGTGGAGCCGGCTCAAATAAGTGCTGCGGGCTAACGTTGAGCGGTCCAAGCTCGACGGGGTCGGCCGTGGAGGTGTCGATGCTGCAGATCGTAACCGGGCCGCCAAGGGCCAAGACGACCATGACGCCCGTCACTTGGCAGTTGACGACCTGGGCGTTGGCGCTGGGCGCCGCGATCACACTGGCCGCCACGACTGCGGCGAGGAGTAATTTACGCATCTCGTATTCCTATCCTTAGCCGAGCAGATGTCTGAACGCCGACGTGTCATCGGGGAAGAGCTTGCGGTGGGCTCCCCAATGGTCCGCGAGCCTGGCGTCGAGCATTAGACTGACGGATCGGTAGGATCCAGAATCCCCGTCATCCTCTTCGTCATCCTCATCCTCTTCGGGCTCCGGGGGTCCATTCACCGCATCCTCCAGAAGGCGCTGGAATTCAAGGTCATAGCCGGTGCCTTCGAAGTCGCCGGCGAGATCCTCAAGGTTCTTCAGCAGCATCTCAAAGTCGGGGCCGAGGCCCAGGTCAGCGATCCTGTTATCCGCCAAAAGGATCTTTCGCGCCGACGTTTCATCGGCATCGATGATGTCCACGCGCACCGTCTTCATGCCGATATTCTGCGCGGCCCGTACGACATGATGGCCGGCAAGGATCGTCAGATCCTTCAATGCCACCACTGACCGATACTGGCCGAACTGCTCAAGGCTTTCCGCTACCGCATTGACCTCACCCCTATTAGGATTGTCTGGGTGGGGCTTAAGGTCCCGGACTGACACCTCTCGCTGCTCGATGAATTTAACAGTCACGCGACATCCTCCTGATCCAATCCGTCCAGTTGGATCTGGAGCTGGAACTGCCGCATAGCGACGGCAAGACCGCGCACAACTTCCTGCGGACTGAGCACCGTATCAAGGCCGGCGAGGAGTTCTTCGGTCATGCGGATAGCCTGCTCAATACCGTCACAGACGCCCCGATTCCACGCCGCGACTAGATCCTCGGAGACCCTGCCGAACAGCGCCTCCAGCAGATCTGTGGGTACGTCGGACATGTGTGAATACGCTACGCGCGGCGGCTGTGGAACAACCCCGGCGACACGCCACCCATTGCGCTTAGACGCGGCGTTTCAGCGCAATGCGGGGGTACTCTTACCACATGAGCACATCCCAGGCTTACATCGACACGGTCGGTGAATGTGACCGGCCGGGATACCCCGCGTCCTATCGGCGGGCCATTCAGCGGCCTTGTCCTCGCTGCAACGCCGAAGCGTTCCAGTTATGCTCCAACCCATCGGCCAGCAAGCCGGGCCACGCCAAGATCCCTTGCTTAGCGCGACTCAACCAGGACTAGTTCTCGGCAATCGCCCGAAGCTGCTCCCGAGCCAAGGCAACATGTCCTCGCCGCTCAGCAGCGATGAGCTTCTGTGAAGGAAATTCCACTCCAGCCCAAATACCCGTCTGCTCACCGCGCTCCAAGGCTTGGCGGGCACACTGCCGCCGTTCACCGGCTGGGCACGCATTCACACATAGCCACTTAGCTCTGTCCACGGCTTGTTGTTGAAGAGGACTTCGTGGGCCACGGCGCCCATTGGGCGACTCTCCGTCGTATCCAAACCACGCCTCTGGGTCACGCCGACAAGGGACAGGCTCATCCCACGTTACAGTCATGTACACAGCCTACCGGGTTTTAGAGCACCCCGCTGGTAGGCTAAGGCATAGACGCGCAACAAGGAGGTTACCTGTGGCGAAGCGCCGCCGGCCGGACCCGGCCATCACGGAGCATTGGACGAACGTGCTCACCGCCGATACCGAGAAGGTGAACGAGCGCCGTCAATTAGCGGCCGAGGCCGAGGGTGAGCGCGAGGATCATATCCGTGGGGCATTCAGCGAAGGCGTCTTAGTGGGGCCGATCAAAGCGGCTACAGGGCTAAGTGGATCGAGAGCATATCAGATTAAGTTTGCTCTAAGGGATTCTGAGCGAGAGTCTAATGCCGGATAATGCCCCCCACCAGCGATGATATAAGATCATACCTTGAGAATAGACTTTGCTGGGTGGAAACGCAAGGCCCCTTAGATACTCCTTGTTGGATTTGGACCGGATCACTAAATCGCCCTAGCATAGTGGGCATGCACCCGAATCACGTTGGAGATATATGTCGTGGGCAACACTGGAACGGTAGCCGTCCAGGCTGGGGCGACGGGCCTAAAGCAAGGGAGAGCAGGGTATGACTGTCACAATCAAGACGCTGGGCGTGGAAGTGCCTGGCCACATCGTCAAGAAATTCGACGGCAAATCCACCACACTGCTGCTCGATGAGGCCCAGGCGCGGCTACTCCACGAGGAGCTCGGTACCGTAGTCGCCTTCTTCGACTCCCAGTCGGTTAAGCCACCTGGCCCGTAGGCAAGTGCGAGAACGCCCACTTGTGGGCGACGTTTTCCGCGTTGAAGATGTCGTACTTAGGCGGCGTGAGGCACGCCAAATGGCCCGCAACGGCCGCGATAAGTAGTCGCGTCAGCCAAGGATGCTTGGCGCAGTAGCGCTCCGCGGCCTCAGATAGCAGCTCGTCGGCGGTGAACTCGTACGCGATGATGCACGCGATGATCGCCAGCCACGCGACATCCCCCTGCTTAGGGCGCATCTGCTGCCAATCCTTACGACAAGGTGAATGGAAACGTGTAACTCAATCCACTACTGGCGGTAATGGAGTTGGACATCATCGATGTTGGCGCCACGGCTGGCTCGGTGTATGTAGTGCCCAGCGTGACCGAGAAGGTGTAGGAATCCCCGACAGTCAAGCCGGTGACGGTGATGGTGGCGTTGCCGCCGCCGATGGATGGGGATCCGGAGATAGTGGGGGTGGACTGTGTGCTGGTGGTGGAGTTCCACGCGTTGATCGAATAGGTGTACGTGCCACTCAGGGTGGGTACGGCTACCTCGACGGTGGCTTGTCCACTGCCGATCGATGTCGCGACCGGCGCTGTGGTGCAGGCGTTCCAGCCCAGCGCCAAGGAATGCATGTAATCCAAGGCGATCGTCACGCTGGTCCGCGAATCGATGGGCGCTAATGGTGCGATGACGCCGTAGAGCAGGTGGGGGGCCGGCGTGCCAAACGGGATGCCGATACTGGTAGGACCGGCGCCGATGCTGTACCACCATTCAGCCATCCCGTAAACGGCGTTGATGATCGTGTAGACGGGAGACGAAAGGAAGTCCAGCAGGACGTCCTGCTGGTAGGAGGTGCCCACCTCTAGGCCCAAAAGGAACTCCACCATAGCGGTGGCAGCCTGCCCGGATACGGTCGTATCGTCATTAGTGGCGGCTCCGTCGCCAGGATTGGCGAAGTCAAACCAGCGAGTCTCGCTACTAGTGAGAAGGTCGTCCGCGAAAACCCCCTCCCCGCCAGGGTCGGAGCATAACGGGAAGGTGTGACCTGCTTGACGCCGTGGATTGCCGAACACTGCGGCACCCAAGAAATTACTATTGCGCGAGGACAGAACCCCAGAGCGAATCTGATCATAGAGGTTACTGGCGACAATACCTCCTTGGCTCCATCCCCATATCACGAAGTTTCCGGGGTTTTCGTTGATCAGATTGATGCCGTTGTTCGTACCCTCGGAGATCGAACCACTCATCGGAAAGAAGGCGGCCGCGTAGGGGACGGGGACGTACTTTACCAATTGAGAATTCAGTCCGGTGTACATGGCTGTGTTCGTTATGAACGACGTGGCAAATGTACTTCCCTGAAGTGCAAGTTGCAGAAAGCCGTAGGACTGCCACGAGCTGAACAGGTTCGCCACGCTCTGTCCGTTGACATCGAACAGCGCGCTCGTGCCCAATATCTCGAAGGCAGTAATCTGAGGCGTCACACCTCTAGGTTAAATCGCCCACTACCGGCGGCAGGGCTGCCGCGCCGCCCCTCTCTGGCACTAGGTATTTCAAAGGCCGCAGGTACTTTCCGGGCGCCGTCGCGCCTTCGGTAAACCCCCGAGAACTTGTGGGATTCTATATCTGGCCGGTAGGCCCAAGCACTGTTACCAAGTCGTAAGGATACGAATGTCAGATACATTTTCAGTAACAGCCGCGTGGAGCGCAGCCTCCTACACCACCGGGCAAACCATCACCGGTACCATCAGTGGCGGGGATGTCCTCACGACCACGACGACCACACAAGGCACCGCCGGTCCCCTTACGATCCCAATCGTGGCCGCCGACGGCGCCCAGTCCACCGTCACCATCCCTGCCGTACCCATCAGTGTGGTGACTACTGTGGCAACGCCAGAGTCCGTCGTGATTGACCCGAGCCGGCCGATCGTGGACAATAGTTCCACCCCACGCACTTGGGTCAGATCGGCAAACGGTCTGAGCATCACCGCAACGGCATGACCATCACGATCCCGATCATCGCCGCCGACGGGACGCAGTCCACAGTCACGCTCGCAGCCCCGGTGGTCAACGCCGGATTCGGGCAGCCGATCATGCCCGCACCTCCGGGTTTCACAAACTTGGTCTTCCACGACGCATTCCCTGGCACGTCGCTGAACTTGGCGAAGTGGAATCCCGCACTCGGCGCCCAAGGTGGCTTGTGGAACAACTTCAGCAAGCTCGGGAAAGACCCGCAAGGGTTTCCCTATACGGGTCCTAATACCAACAGTGCTGGTGTTTCAGAAGGCTACGACTCCGAGCTTTATGCCAAGAGCCAGATCATGGTGAACAACGGATTAACGATTGTCGCACAACCCAATACGGCGAAACTCGCTCCCGGCGGCATCCTGTACCCATACCTGTCGGGGGCGCTCACCACCGTGGCCTTCCCAGGCTCCGGCCCCGGTGTGACCGTGGACTTCACGCTACCAAGCACGGGTAAGTGGTATTTGCAGATCCGCTGCAAGATGCCCGACATGAGCAACGGGATTGCCCCCTGCCTCTGGTTCATGCCCGGTGCCAGTGGAGGCAACGTGAACGAGTTCGATTACATTCAGGGGTGTTTTGGGCCGCAAGCCACCTCCAACCCAGCGCTGTACAACAACTTCCCATTGGGGATTGATTTCGATAACGGCCCTGCACCCACCGCGCCACCCTTGGTCAACGTCGGTTTTGATAGCACCCAAGCCTTTCACATGTACGGCATTGAGTTCAACTGGGATGCGGGCACCGTGACCGGCTATGTGGACGGCGCCGTGGTCTACACGCATGCGACACCACCGCCGCAATCCTACGAAATCATCCTCAATGTGCAGTGCTGGATGAAGGGTCAGACATGGTGCACCGGAGTGACGGGATCCAATTCCGGGTCATGGCAGATCGCCGAGATTCAGGCGTATTCATCGTCATAACCAAGGTTCAGGCAGAGATGGCCGGCAATACCTCAGGGGCGTGGCCGTTGGTCTTCTTCGCAGCGTTGAGCTGACCCTGCAACTTCTTGATCTTAGCCTCGGCCTCTTGTGCCCGTTCCCATTCGACGCGCAACTCTTCTTTCAATTCACGGACACGCATGCAGCGCTCGGCGAACGCTTCAGCGAGCCGCGTGGTGCGGCCTTGCTGCTCAGCGGCCCGCTTAACGAGGGCCGTGAGGAGTTCCTTGAGCTTCTCTTGCGCTTCGACCTCTTGCCTTTCGGCGCCGAGCTCCTTCTTCTTGGCCTGGGCCGCGATTCTCACCTCAGCTTGGTGCCGCAACCATTCAGGGCTCCGGTGGCTACTGCGCTTGGACATATCGATCCCTTCTTTACGAGGCGGTGAACTGCAGGACTATCCCGGACGCCCAGGCGATAGTAAATGTCACGCCACTAGGTGACTGGTTGCCGCCAAAATCAACATAGCCGATCAGCGGGTCCGAAGCGTAACTGCCGGGCGACGAGTCGTAGACGATCGCGTACCGGGCCGTGAAGGTGGCGGTAGTCCACACCGCGTTGGCCGCGCTCAGTGTCCACACATCAGTGGTGTCTGCGATGGTGACCGATGAGAGCGTCACGCCGCCAGCCGTATAACCGGTGCCCGAGATCTCATACGCTTGAGGAGTGGAGGCGTACTGGTCGGTGGCTTGGGCCGGCGTGTACGACGAGGTCACCAGCATGACCTTGATTGCGTCGCTGCTGAGATTGACACTCTTGGTCGCCAAGGCCGCGATGAACTCCCCGTACACATGTGCTGCAACGCCGGTCATAAGTGCCTCCTGGTTAAACGGTCGGAACCGGCATCGTCGCGGCCGCTGTCATGGTCGGCGCAGGGATGACATACATGACGGTCGGCGTGGGCACGCTTGCGGCCACGGACATGGTCTCGGAGTACACGAACGGCACGCCCGCCGCTATCTCGTTGATGTAGTTCGCCGCGTACCAAACGTAAGTGTTGACGATGTTTCCACTGGCATCGTATTGGGGCGTCGTACCGGGAGGGTTTTGCAGCGGATAGTAACCATGCGGCTCGAGGTTCGGTAGTCCCGGCGGGATGGGAATGGGAACATTAACGCCGCCGGCACTAGCGAGGCTAGCCCCGAAAAATAGCAAGTCGCCGAAGCCTCTCGCGTCTAATACCAAGTTTCCGTTCAGGACATTGGCCACCAAGAAATCCACGAATAGGCCCTCGGTATAGAGTCCCAAGAGGGAAGCCGCTATCAACTGCAGGTCGGCGTCGTAGGGAATAGAGGGGTTCATTGTGCATGCAAAGTCATACGGCGCCGCGAAGTCCCACCACCACGATGGGGTATCGGTAAGGAGATTCGCGGGCCACAGTCCTTCCCCACCGGGATCGGTCTGAACCGGCGCGATACTGCCCGCCTGCCTGCAGATGTTGCCGAATGTCACGCCGGCGAGACAGTTCGATGCGTATGCGGTGAGGCTCCCGGTGAGTAGCTGGTTCAGCACCAAGCTGATAATGCCGGCCCCTTGGGAGTACCCGGCCAGGATAAAGGGGTTGTTCCATGCCTCGATGGCGGCGGTGAGGGCTGTTACGCCTGCGTCGATGCTGTCAACCAGCGGCAGTAGCGATGCAGGATAGTCCACGTAGTCAACGATGCAGTACTCGGTATTGAGCAACGCTTCAAGGTCAACGATCGTCGTGGTATCACCCAAGTTCGGAACCCCCGTGTTCTGCCAGTCAAACAGGGAGTGGGTGCCATCAAGCAGGAAGACCTTTACGCTCATGCAACGGACACTGGCTCTGGAGTCAGTTTACGGAAATCGATGGTATTGCTGTAGTCGATAGTGTCAGCCAGTGCTTGGTTATCTTTCAGGCCGATGGGGATGTGCTGAGTGAGGTGGTCGCACACGATCCCACTATCGACGGCAATCCCGAAGCCCTGCTCCTGAGCGTAATGACAGAACCACAGGTCGTGACTTCCGTAGGTATCATCAGTGCCGAACATCGGAACGTTCTTATCCCATGCCTCAAGAACCCGCCGGCTGATCGAGGTGAGCCCGAATCCCACGGCGTCGCAGGGGTAGATTGCCGGCTCATCGATCCACGCCTTCACGGTCTGCGGCGTGATCGCGCCATAGACGCGGCCGGGCTGCTCCATGTAGACGAGGGCCTCATGCGGTGCTTCGTGGCGAAAGTACATGGAGCCCACGATGTCGACCTCGGGCGCATAGGAGGCGATGCGGGTGAACGCATCGAGGTTGGGCAGCATGTCATGCTCCATGATGACGAGGCGGTCCCACTCCTCTTCGATACTGAA
>QGNH01000975.1_pt1 | contig 12773 bp, 14 predicted proteins | sample 1735481 | NCBI WGS metagenome assembly QGNH01 (sample SAMN09239004, study PRJNA386568) | Viral metagenome, whole genome shotgun sequencing project. | reverse complement strand
GAATCTGACCGCCCCGACCAACATAATTCATTAAGAATCAAGCAGATGGGGCAACCCAGCCTAGCGCATCTGCTTTTTTCGTCTACCCGCCTGTAGTCGATTTTGAGACGGTCGCCGCCTCCGAGAAAATCTAGTTGTCATTCCAAGCGGCTTCTCACTTGAGTCGATCAAGCAGCTTTCTGCGAAAAATCGAATCGGAGAAACTTCGGGGACTCCAAGTGATGGCCTCATCAAAAGCCACTACGCTCTGCTCGCGGATTTACAAACTCGGGCTCCGCTAACAGCGCAACGCATTCTTTTGTTCGTGCGCCGACAGCTCCCGAATTCTGAGTAGTGCCTGTCGCGCCACACGGGGAGGAATCTTTTGGCGAAGAGATTTCACCTCCTCCAAATGGCAGTTCCGCAGATGCTTTGCACTCCCACAGGGACATTCCCAATGCCCCTTTAGCGTTTCCCTGCTTAGACATTCCAGATAGCGAAGTACGGTGGGCTCGTCAGACGTGCCCAGGATTTCTCCGTAGGCTTCGATCAATCCCGGGATACCGTGCTCTCGCTCGCCGAACGGCCACGGCTGCCCTGACTCAACAAGGATCTGTCCGAGAAAGAAATTTCTGACCGGGCCATTGAGAAACGCGAGGAGCGAATCGTGATCCGAACGGAGGAGCCATTCTTCCGGGACGATTGGACACGCCTCCCCGGTTGCTCGATTGACGTGCTGATCCGCGTACCACGGAATCCGACCACCGACCTCTCGAAGTATGGGGATCGACTCAGGGTAATCGAAGGGAAGCGTGATCTCGATAAGGAAACGATCCAAAACTCCGGCACCGTCCATCACGGGGAAGCTGCCACGTATGCACACGACGCCGCGCTCAATCACAACGCAGAGGTCCGGGTAATGCGCGGCTACGTCCGCCTTCGTGGCTTCGAGAAGGGGCGCGTTCCGTTCGTGCCACGGTGCCCTCAATCTTTTGGGCACCATGGCTTGTTAGGCGTGCTCACGAAAGCGGAGGCTCGCTGGGCCCTGTCAGCGATGGAAGCCGACTTCGCGGCGGGCACCGCGCCGAACACGGCTTCCCATCCCGACCACTTGATTGTGTTCAGGGTGTTGGTCGCTTCGGCTCTGAGCATAGGCCACGCGGCCTTCATGATTTCGGAAAGGTCGTTCCCTGAAGGGTTCGCAGGGTCCTCGACGTGGGTGGGGTCGACACTCGCGGACATCTCTTCCCATACATGCGTGAGCTGATCCGAGAGTGATTTCGTTTCCATGCCGTCGAGGAGATCGATAATCAGCAGCTCGAACACGAACTGCTTGATTCTCAGGCCTCTCCGGGCTTTCCATACCTTGAGCAGGCGGATGGCATCGACGACTCCGCTGTCCTTGATGTGCTGGATGTGCACATCGAGATTCGTCTTCAGGCGGCACTTTTCTGCCGCCTTCTGATAAATGAAGCAGTCCGAATTGTTCTCGTCGCTGAACCGCCCGGGCACGACATCGATATGGAAGTCGCGCATGTAGTTATCAGCCGCGTTGCCCTTCAGCCGCAGCGCAGAGGTCTTCTCCTCAACGATGTAGCCTTTCTTGAGGCAGTCGCGCACGTTCTCGTAAATCTCCTGGAGATTCTCCCCGGCGGTAACGCTGTCGCATGGAAGATAGCAAACAATATCGAGATCGTAATACTCCTTGACGAGAGTTCCTTTCGCTTTGGACCCTCCGTACCGGATAATTGGCACCGAACCGAAGCTCTCCCGGACGAGCTTCTCCACGTTCGCCCGCTGTGTTTGCAACTCCTTCAGTTCCGCGCTGTCCTCCCCGAGAGATTGTCCGGAAAGCACCGATCGCAAATACTCATTATTGTCCATATGAATTCACCTTTAGTTGAAATGTGAAACCGGTTTTTTGTTTGTCGAAGTCGTACACGTGAAGTTCTGGATGCACCTTTGGCAGGAGTTCCCGTCCGCAAAGGATTGCAATAGGTGCCGGCACTGCCGGAAAGAGGTGGAGTTCCTTCACGATGCCTTGCCGTTCGAGCATGAGTCCGAGTAGAGAATGGTACGCAGTTTGGAAACCCTCCAAATCGCCGCGTGTTCGGAGAAATGTCGGATTGGGAGTGCGCCCCTTCAAGGTGAGTTCGTATATGGAGTATTGCCCGTCGATTTCGGAAGGAAGGTCATGCCGGTGAATCTTGCCGCTGAGGGAGAGCATGAGCGCCGCCTTCGTCGGGTCAGTTCCTTGCCGCACGATGTCGAACTCATATTCGACGGGGGAGCCGCTCTGCTTCCAGGTCCAGTTCTCCGTATCGCGGTGACGCTGGAAGAGGTCGGTGGAAATCTTGTTGGTCAAACGGGCACCGAGATCAACAAGTAACGGGATCGGCGCGAGGGCAAAGATCGAAAGACGCCCCACTGTCTGGACTTCGCCGCCGTCATCGCAAGTGCTCCTCGCCGGACCACGGATCGCGAACGACGCCCGCATAAAACGGATCGCTGAATATCCAATCAATGGATTGTGAGGATAGCGGTCTGCCGCTCTTTGTTCGCAGTCCTCGGCTTGTGAGCGACCTACGTATCTCAGCTTTCGTAAAGGAATCGGTCGCCAACTCTTTCCATGCTTCTTGGATCAGCCCGAAGGAAGGCTGTTTGGGGGCATCCGGTTCGGTCTTCTTCGCCCCGAGCGTTACCGAACGATACCCCATCGGAGCCTTCCAGGGGAAAAGGCCTTCCTGAATCTTGTGCCGCATTCCCTGTAGAGTGCGAGCTGCCCGGATGTCATTGTCGAACTGCGCAAACCCCGCAAGGATCGTCTCTAGTAACTTCCCCTCAGGATTAGCGTCGATAGGTTCGGTGACAGAGACGACGCGCACATCATGCTTGAGTAGGCTGGCCTTGATGTTGAAATGGTCACCTACGTTGCGCGCCAGCCGGTCCACCTTCCATATGAGCACCCTCTGTACGCTCGGCTGCCGCTTGCGGCAGTACGCGATCATATCGAGTAGCTGTGGGCGATCCGCAAATTTTGCCGATTCGCCACGATCAATAAAGACTTGGAGAACGTCGAGCTTGTTTTTGGCTGCGTAGTCCTTACATGCTCTTTCTTGCGAATCAAGGCTCGTGCCCTCCACCTGCTCTTTGGAAGAGACCCGGCAGTAAATAACTGCGTTCATTATGTTGCTTGCTTTATGTTTATGGCTTTTGTGTTATTTCGACCTTTGTTAACTTAACAGCGTAGGCGGTTAACCTTGATTGTCAAACCCATCCTGGGGACAACTCTTTTGCTGCCGCTGCCACTCGTAATAGAAATCGAGGAGAATTCTCGCGAGCATCCGATAATCCCGCTCCAACTCGGGGTCGTCCTCGTGCAATGGCCCGGCTGTGTCGCTGGGATGTTTTAGGACATGTTCATCGCTCATGCAGGAGAGTATCTCTCACTACTTTGCCGCTGCAAAGGTAGAAACTTTTTCAGTGGGTGTCGGTCTGTCGGTCGTCACATGAATGTGACACCCACTGAAAAACTTCCTACCTTGTGGATGACTGTGCGCATCGTACCCTTGAGGCTGGGCCGTTCGACGGGGGGAGCGACTTGAGGAGCGAAGATCGCTTGCGACAGTTCTCTTGAGAACTGTGTTTTTGACCCCGTGCTCGGAATGGACGAACGGCCCAACGCTCTGCGGTGATTCAGGCCTACCCGATGGCGCAGATGTGACACCCACTGAAAAACTTCCTACCTTTTCTTTGCGGTCACGCCGCGTAGGATGAGTGGACGCTTCGATACATAAAGGTCGAAATCGAAGCGTCATAACAACTCATCACCGTTCCCATCGGCTACATGAATCGATCACCCCTGTCCTACATCGGAGGAAAGCGTCCGCTCGCAAAGCGATTGATTGAGATGTTTCCGGAGCATAAGGCATATGTGGAAGCGTTTTCGGGCGGCGCACAGGTGCTGTTTCGGAAAGAGCCGTCCAAGGTGGAAGTATTGAACGATCTGGACGGAGAGATCGTGAACTTCTTCCGCGTCTGCCAGCAGCATCACGAGGAGCTGATCCGATATTTCAAATTCATCCTCGTCAGCCGGAAGTGGTTCGAGCTTCTGAAGGCGACAGACCCGACGACCCTGACCGATATCCAACGGGCAGCACGTCAGCTGTATCTCCTCAAGAATTGTTTTGCGAGTCTCGTCTTGAATCCCAGCTATCACTGGCATGTCGTCCAACCCCCCGGCTTCAACCTCGACCGCCTGCCGCAACTGATCGAAAGCGCACACAAGCGATTGGCAAGAGTCCAGATCGAATCCCTTCCGTATGAGAAAGTGCTGGCGCGCTTCGACCGACCCGACACACTGTTCTATCTTGATCCGCCGTACTTTGGCCGAAGCCTGTACCGGCACAACCTGAGCGCAGAAGAATTTGCCACGATGGCAAAACGTCTCGAACAACTGCGCGGGAAATTCATCCTTTCGTTGAATGATGTGCCCGAGGTACGAGCCTTGTTCCACCAATTTGACATTCAGTCAGTGGAACTTGCCTACACCGCTCAGAAGGTTGCTGGTCGGCGCTATCGCGAAGTGATTATCAAGAACTTCTGATTCCCTGATTCGGGCACTGTCACCGTTATTGTCACCACGTCCGCAACAATCTACCCATTATGCTTCGCTTCTTCGAAGAACTCGTGAGTTCTATCTGGAACCGCATCCATCACCGGCGCGGCAGTAAGCAGGATGGCGGCGGGATGTTCCTCGGGTTTCAGGTCACCGAGGGACAAGTGACCAAGCGCAAAGTGGGTCTCACCGCGACCCGGCGCACCACGCACATCGCGGTACTCGGCAAGACGGGGAGCGGCAAAAGTTCACTCTTGCGGCACATGGAGCAGCAGGACATTGAGGCAGATCACGGCTTCCTCTGCATCGACCTGCACGGCGATATGACGAAGTCTCTCTTGCGCGCGATTGCCGCTCGTGAAGCCAGGTCGCAGGAAGACTTGAGTGGCAGACTGATCGTGATTGAACCCGCCGACTGGGAGTTCTCCGTCGGACTCAACCCTCTCGAACAAAAGACACCGGACTTCGTCCGCATCGCCGAATTCTCCGAGATTCTCAAGCGACGGTGGGGACTGGACCACTTCGGGGCGCGCACCGACGAACTTCTTCGCAATGCCCTCTATGTTCTTTCCGCAAACGGTTTGACTCTCCTTGAGCTTGCGCCCTTGCTCACGCACGCCGGGTTTCGCGCACAGTGCCTTAAGAAGACCACCAACGCGGAAGTGCGGCAGTACTTCGAGGCTCGCTACGGACAAGTGTCCGAACCAATGCGCGCCACGATGCGTGAACCGATTCTCAATAAGACCTCTGCCTTCACCGCCGACGCGCGTTTTCGTCACATTGTCGGACAGACCACATCGACGTTCTCCATTCGTGAATCGATGGATCGAGGGGATTGGATCATCGCGGACCTTCCAAAAGGGGAGCTCGGAAGCCAATCGCTCACGCTTGCAAGTCTGCTCTTTACCATGACGCGGAACGCCATCTTCGCTCGTGAGCGGCGTTCCCTCTTCACAATCTACTGCGACGAGATCCAGAACCTCATTGCTCAATCGAGCGATGTGGAAACGGTACTCTCAGAGGCCCGCAAGTTCGGTGTCTCAATAGTCTCTGCCAATCAGTTCCTCGATCAGTACCCGGCGGAAATGCGCGCGGCGATTCTCTCGGTCGGCAACCATCTTCCCGCACGCCGGAAGCAACTGTTGAGGTCATTGATACCACCCTCAGCATCACGCCCCATGCGGAACAGGCCGCGCTCGATGCCGTGAGGGATCAGATTGCCCACATGCAACGTGGGGATCATCTGGTTCTCATCCCCGTTACCGGGGACGCCGCCAACGACGCCGGGGGGCGCATCCTGCGCCTCTCCGCTCCCACCCAGCGCGAGACGTACGATATGGATCTCCGTCGGTTTCAGGAGGAGGCCCAGAAGCAATTTGCTGCGTGGAGAGCATCGTTCGATCAGCATCAGTCCCGATCCGACATCCTCGGCGCACTCGACGTTGCCCGGCAGGAGTTCGCCTTGCTGTCCAAAGAAAGCAACCGCGAGCTCGTCGTCGTGAGCGACTTCCTTGAAGACGACGGCACCTACCGCTTCGTATCAGCAGGCGAGCTGGCGAGTCCGGCGCGCGCCCGCCAGCTCGCCGCGAACCTTCGCGAGCAGCATGGCTTCACGATGCAAGGTGTACCTCTCTGCCTCGGCCGCCTCGAAAGCAGCGACTTCGCCCCACTCTCGGCGAAGCGGAAGAAGGCGGTCCAATCGTTCTGGACTGCGTACTTCGCCGCAGGGGGAGAACAAGCCGAAATTGAATTCGATGGCACGGGAATGCTCGCCGATGCGGATCGTGGCTGCTTTAGGGGGAAACGATGACGCCCATTGGACATCTCTGGGTCACACTCACAGAATCGGTCGCAACCATCGCGCTCATTCTGACGGCCTTCGGGCTCATGCTGGGCATCGTGAAGCCAGCCGATGCCCTGAGGCGCGTTGCCGCCATCCTGGGCATCGTCATGCTGTTAATGGTGCTCCCGGCGCTCCTTGTGAACGTCTGGACGGCGATGTCCCTTTGGCAGCGTTTGGCTCTGACCGCGATTGGGATCGGTTTTTCTCAATTGTTCCGACCGCGACGGAAAGCACGGAAAAGGAACAAGGAATAAAGTTCCCCGTTCAAACCGGGGCGGAAGTCACCGGAGGCAGCACCCGACCTTGGCGCGCGTACAAAAGCGTGTTCATGCCGTGAATGTAACGACGACAGTGCTACGGAGGCAAATTGACCCACCCCCGTGAATCGCGATCATTGGATGAAGACAACCGTATCCCGCCACGACGTAGGGTCAACATCCTCAGGCAGGTCCAACTCCTTAGGGATCAGCACACGAACTTTCTGCTTTCTGCTCAATGCCATACACACGATGTCTTTTCTATGGATAAAAAGCGTTTGGAGAACAATTCCGTAGGGGCTCAGGTTGCGGGTTAGCGGTCCTCTGCCCTGGCGTTGCTCCTCGTCCAATAAAGTCCGCAGGGCAGGTGCGTCAATCTGTATAAGCTGTGCGAGTCTCCTCACGTTTTCAGCGAGTCCCCTAACATTTGCTGGCAAGTCTTCTTTCGCCCACAAGTCGGTCATCAGCAAAATAAACGTCCTTATTGAGTTTGTTCTTGCATCAGATTTTGCTAAGGAGTCGCATTCAGAGAGCCTACCGGCTTCCTGAATTGAAATCTCCGCATGTTCAAGCATCGCCTTAATCTGAAATGCGATCCTCATCTTGCCCCAGTTAGCATCATCTGACTTATAGATCAGGTCGTGGGTGGCGATTGACCAAGCATGTTGCAGAAATGTCTTTATCTGAATCTCAAAGAGGACACCGTCAAGGCCCGAAGGAGGAATCGTCGGGTCGTCTTTCCAGTGAACGTAGTGGCGCAAATCGTCGAAAGGAAACTGATCCGGCGCTTTGTGAGTCTCGGTGTCGAGAGGTGGTCGCCGTTCATGTCCCGCAAACAACTCAATCACTATCTTTTCTGCTTCGGCAATCTCTAGGCCATTGCGCACTACGATGGTGGCGGCAAAGAAATCTTCAACTGCTGACAGGTCTTGAACTCTGCCAGACTCTACCTTAAGCGTGAAGCTCTCCGCCGTCTTCACACGACTCTCGTAATGCCATCCGTCCCGCAATCTTGGCCTCAGCAAGCAATCCACTAAGCACTTAAGGCGATCACGAGATTCCTGTTGGTCCGCGTACAGCGATCTAATCGACGCAGGGATTTTCATCGCATATCATCCGAGCAATTCTTCACTTAAAACCTTGTAGCGCTCCTCGCGTGGTCTGAGGTCTGTGCTAGCACCGCGCGCATAGTCATAATAAACAAAAGGATTTTGGAAGGTGGAACCGTGCTCTGCAAGAAAAGCCTCGAGGTTCTTTTGTGCGGACAGGGTCTCCACTTTCCCCATGAACGCTTTGTATAGCAGAGCGGTCTCCTTGGCTGGCTTTAGTTTGTCATAATTCAATGCGATAATCGCCCACAGCGTATAGAAATGTGCGAGAGATTTTGCGTAGGTGGATACCACGCTATCTTCCGCCTCCATACTCAAGAGATACACTTTGACCTGCTCGAATTTCGACGTAAAGTCCTGTTCAGAAAATCCCACGACTGCTTCTGACGGGTCGTCGTATTTTGCATAGGATTCGTCGAGCTCGTCTTGGTCAAACCCGAGAACCGCGCTTTCGAGAACGACGAGCATCAACTCAGATATGAACTGCGTATCCGTCATTCTTTTTGCGCGCGCGGCAGTCGCTACACCGAGAGTATTCCAGGCTTCCTTGTCTGCCTCGGCTTCAGCAATCGTCGTAAACCATCCATCGTACTTCGCGTGCCGCAACTCCTGGCGTGTCAAGCGACGTGAATTGCGATTAAGGCGATCAAACACTTCGTTGACAACATCCTCAACGATATCGATCATTTCGACAGGAAGCTGGTAATTCCAAAATCGGTGTCTGAGTTCCAGTTCACCCTCAAGGTCTGCCCATTTCTTGCCGTCCAATCGTACGTCTCCATAAGTCTTGGCGATGCGAAGCTTGTCGTTAGCAAAGGCGAGTATGGTTTGGAGACGCTGCTTGCCATCCACTACGTGATATGTGGCGTGGCCCTCTGGTGAGATGTCTTTGTGGAGAAAAATTGCTGGGCTCGGATAGCCCCTAAAGATGGTATCTAGAAAGAATTGTTTGTCTTTGGTCGTCCATACACTCCGTCGCTGGTAGGGAGGATTAAGATCAAGCTGCTTATTCCGTGCCAAATCAAGGAGCCAGGAGATGTCTTGTGTCGTGGGCCGTCGCTTCAATGTCGAGTTCATTGCTTGAGACCTCGTGATCGTCGAAGTAGAAATTACGTAGAACTGATTGCAAGATCATAGGGGCCAAGAAACCGCTTCCCGTTGAAGTGAATCAAGTGTGACGGAGCATCGGCGACCCACACTTCAGTCTCCCATGCGAGTTCCCCAAGATAGCGACCCATGACGGCCCGGTTTGGAAACGCAGTTACATAAACGAGGCCTGCCGATGATCCGGCAAACAAATTAGCCAGCTCTGCGTGGCGTTTGCCGTCCACAGGGCCGTGGCTGGTCACGGATTCCACAAGAACCAGCCAGTTCTTTTGAGGATAGTGCAAAACCACGTCCGGCATTTTCCCATGAGAGTCCACATCGATGCCGAGCTTGGAAAGTAGCGCCGCATCGAAATAGCCCCACTTGTCACCGGTGTCGCCCGCATAGATCAAGACGCCTCCGGGTACGAAACGCGCTCCAAAGTCTTCAATGATCGCCCGGATCAATTCGCTATGTTCGCCTGGGCTAAGATTGATCTTTTTGCCCGGCGCTATCTGGACGGGGATCAGGTTTTGCTTGCGCTCCTTCGCATATCGCGCAGCGAGTGTCTGCTGCTTCGCGAGGTACGTGGTAAGGTTGTCGTGCCATTCCTTCGCATCGAAGCTTCTTAGCAGCTTCAACGCGGATGGCTCGATCTGATAGACGGCGGCGGGGCTGTTGACGGGCCGGTCGGGTTTATCCGGGTTATAAAGGGCTATGCCCGCGTCAACAAATTGGTGCATCGTCTGCCGTCGCACCGTCTCACGGGTGTTCGGCGCATAGGCTTTCATGTAATGTTCTTTAATCCAATCCATGATCGGCGTGATGCCCAACAAGGGGTTTTGTGCTTCAGACCATTTCCGCGCGGGCCGAAGATCAAGCAGCGCCAAAAGGCAAAGGGCTGAGCGGTCGTTTTGCTGCGCGCGGGGCAAGCCGAGAGAAATGAGAATCATGTGCGCCTTGTCGATTTGCGGGTTGTCGCTCATTTGGTTAGCTTTTTCGTCTGATAGTCTGTCATAGCTTGCGTCAAGGTGGTCTGGCTCCGCGCCCATGCTCCAAGGGCTATCAACGTCTCTCTGTCGGGATACTTCATAAACCGGAGATCAGTTGCATTGACCTGGGTGTGTCCATTGAAGCGCCGGAAATTGTCGTCTACGGCCGTCGTGTTAAGAAACACAGCCAGCCCATAGGCAAGTGCTTCCGATAGGCCGTGCTTGTCCTCGTGAAAAACATTCAAATGATTCTCGAAGCCGAGCATCGGCGCACCTGGAAATGTGTCGGGCCTCACCACGCTGGCAACGACGCGGCGCGTTTCCTCCTTCGATGAGAACCGGCGCACCACGGTATAAAAGCCGTTCGGGTACAGCCACTTTCTCGTGTCGCTGTTTAGATTGATAGCGTTGCCGCGCTTTATCCCGTCTTTTGGCCATTGCGTCGTGTACCCACTGAAATGTCCCGGATAGAGCAGGGGTACGGTGCCTTTGCCCGGTTGCTCCTGGATGTGTTCGCGCAATCGGAAATCGACCACGGGGCCGGTTGAGATTCCTAGGGCAAGATCGGGCAGCGTAAAGCGGACGCCTTCGCACAATTCGAGAGCGTTGCGACCAAGCGACGTTGGCACGTGGATGAATTTCTCCGAATCGTCGGGAAATACGATGCGGTCAAAGGGCTGCTCATGCGTCACAAGATCGCTAAAGCTGTCATCGGTGGAATTAGATACCGTCACCGTGCCTTGAACGCCGCCGCACTCAAGCCGCATGATGACGTTCTCCTGTAGCACGTCGTCGTCTTTGAAAGCCTTGGTTCGTGAGTCAAACAAGTGCAGATGCCGCAATGCGGCGCGATGTAACACATATTCACGAAACGGACGATAGTAAGGGCCATTGCAAAAACTTCGCGGGATAATGGCGACGAGTTGGCCGCCCGGCTTCATCAAAGAGAGAGCCAGCGCGACAAATGCCGAATAGAGGTTGACCGTCTCGATGCCCACCTGTCGCAGTATCAATCGGTGCTGCGATAGGCTGTTGATCTTCTTGTAAGGCGGATTAAGGATCGCGTGGGTGTATCGGAGCCCGGCAAAACTCTGTAGCGCGGCTGCCTCGATGAAGTCTTCTGAAAAGACCTGAGAGCCAACGGGTAGACGTTCTGCGTAGCTCGCCAACGTGTCTTCAAGATGGCCACGCAAGATCGGGTCTATTTCATAGGCCTCAACCCCCACCCGGTCAAAAGAGAATCCGTCCCGAACGGCCCACCGATCAAGAAACGCACACGTAAGTGCACCGACACCTGCTCCAGCATCGAGCAAGGTGCAGCGCTGCAAGGAGCTTGGCGGAAAAAGCGAGGCCATGAATCGCGCGACTGGGGCGGGCGTCATGAATTGGCCCAAGGCAGATTTGTGCTTAAGGGCAATTCCTGGAGCCACTGCCCGGCGTACGCTGTCCGCATGATCGAGTAACTGGATGGGCATCTGCGCTGGCTTTGGCGAACTTTCCGAGAATCCTAGGGCAATTGTATGCGATCTTCCGTCGTATTCGGGCTGATCGACACACCTTGAAGAATTCACAGTTTGTTCCGATGGGCTGGTCGATGACTTTTCAAAATCCATAGTTCTAAATGTGAGGCGAATCAATGGGGGCGTTGTGACAAATACCCAACAAACGGCCTAAGCCAGTGGCCGCTTCCGGTTTTTCGGTTTCGCGGCTGAACAAAAGCGCGGACGAATTGGGCTGTAGTCGATTTTGTAGCTGTCAAAGCACCCAAAAGCCACAAGGATCAACAAGGTTTGGGATGTATTCGGTAAGCCATTCTATAATAAGCACTTATATTCAACCAATTTCAACAGGGTTCCATAAACGATCTGATCTGTTTTGGGACAGATGGAGTCACCTCCGTAACTACCGCAAAATGAATTGGTTACAAAGATGGCTTGCCAGAGATTGTGTTGGATTTGTGGTCCTCCGAGTTAGCATTCTGAGACTCTGCGCGGGGATTCTCTAGCAAATCACGTCGGATTCACTTCTGGGGAAACATTGAATTGCTCTCCAGGAATTCCCAAAGGTCAGCCTTTGAGGGCGCCCGAAAGAAAGTATCCACCTGGAACACGGGTCCGCGCGACGCGAGGAAGTCGGCGTACTCAATGAGTGCTTCGGCGATTTGGCACTCATGGAGAAGAGGTGCCGCAGGGCTGGAACTTCGTGCACGAACTCCGTTTGTTACGACGGATTCGCGAGGCACACCCGTACAGCCGGCAAACGAATCGTGAACAAAGAGATGGGAACCCCAACGGTTTTTGTCCTGTCGCCGCAACTCTCACTCGCCAGACCCGATTGTCAATACGGCCAAGGATGCTTGTCATGGGCGTCTACGCATTGGGGTGGTGACCAAAAGAGTTTGTTCTGCGTCACGTCGGCCCGGATCACGAAGGTCGGGAGATGAAGTTCCTGCGCAAGGTAACGGGCGTTCCGAATCTTCAGTTTGACAGATAAGAACTCCTTATTTCTCGAATAGGAAGGACTCACCGAGCTTTTCAATTGCACGTTGAACAAAATCCCGGTCGATTTGCCGCTATGAAAGATTTCGATCTCAAAATCTCGCCCGTAGTCCTTCCCGATTCGGTTTACCGTCCATCCTAGCTGTGCAAATATCGCATACAGGAGAGCTTCGCCCTTGTCGTCAGTTTCGTGTTGTGGCGGCCTGAACACAATGCCCATTTTCAGCTATCTGGCGGTCGCTGAACAGCATTGAATCGAGAGGCGTCGGGCGGACGCTCGGAACAAGCCAATTGAATAGCGCTCCCGCCTTGGGGATTGGCGTCTTGCTCGACTGTTGCGTACAGGGCTTAGCGCTGATTGAGACTTGTTGAGTTTGGCAACTTGGCTTGG
>QGNH01000397.1_pt1 | contig 12788 bp, 10 predicted proteins | sample 1735481 | NCBI WGS metagenome assembly QGNH01 (sample SAMN09239004, study PRJNA386568) | Viral metagenome, whole genome shotgun sequencing project. | reverse complement strand
AAAATTCGCGTCCGGTTCAATCGCGTAAGCTGGGTCAAACCACCAGGGAAAAAAGTGACGTCTATATCCCGTCTCCTCCGCCCGCTGCCACTCCTCGTAGAAAAGTCCGCCCGCTCCGTTGGGCGTGGACTCCAGGACGATGTCGCCTCCCGGCACCACTGCCGATCGCAATGAGGCCAGGGCTTCTTCTCCTTCACCTCCCCACCGCGAAACCTCCGAGCAATGGAGATTCTGGATGGTCCGGCCCCGTCCCGCATTTTCTCCCGCCGATGCCAGGCAGTACTCGCTGTCGAGGGCGGGAAACACCAATTGGCGAGCATTGCGGTGCGAAGTTCGTAGATAGCCTTTCCGGAAATCATCCGGCATGTTCTCCCAAAACCGGCGCACGATCCGAAAAATGTCCTCTGCGGATTCCCTGTCCTGGGTCACTTGCATGCTCAGGGTGCCCGGCCTCGAGATCGTCTGGACAAAGAATCTCGCCGCGATGTACGTGGTGACACCGACTTGCCGCGCCTTCAGCACGACATTTCTGTTCGCGTTCTCCTTCAAACACACCCCGGAATACTCTTGCTGTGCCCGGTTTAGTCTGAACAATGCGCGGCTGGTCGTTTTGGTCCGGATCTTTAACCACGTTTCGATGAAAAAATCTCGCTCGGTCGGCTCTCTCCCCACCTCCACTTTGCGGAGGTCATCCAGATGTTGTCCTAGCCACTCCAGGTAGTCGGGCGTTAATTCCGGTGTCACCACCGCCAGGTTCCAAACGCCGGCATAAGCTCCGGCTGTTTCCCGCCCGTGCTTCTCTGTGACCTGTGTGTCCCCAGTGGCGCAAACTCTCGATGTTTGTCGCCCCGGACTGAAGGCTTCCCGCAAATACTGCATGCTGCCAAGAGTCTGAAGAGCTCTGTGTCAATGCGTGACGCTGAAGTTCTCCGGCACATACGCGTACGCCCCAATCTCCCATCCCGCCCCATACAGGTTTTGATTAATTCCCAGCAAGTCGTATTGATATTCCGCACCGAGATTCGCGCCGGCATCCTTCACCGGTGAATTCACCGTTGGCCGGAAATCCGCTTCTGTCCCGCTCGACGGGCAAACGTAGTAACTGCCGGACACATAACCCGAGGGCACCACATCATTCGACTGGCACGACAGCAAGAGGTTCACCATCTGCGTGTTCGATTCCAGGGTTGCGCCCCCTTGCACGAGCGCGTCCATAAAGTTCGCAACCTCATCGGGCCGCAACTCGTTCACATGCCAGAAGTACCCGATCGGCCGTCCCCACAGCGCGTTCTTGAATAAGTCCTGACTAACCCGATTCCGCATCGCCTGGTAAGTAAGTCCCTGGTAGTTAGGAACGACGCCCTGGCTCAGGATGTTGAACACGTCATATCCCAAACCCAGCGTAGTACTTGCCCCGCAACATGGTTTCAGGCTGCCGGTTCCGCGCACCCCCGCATATCCCAGGCTGGCGGCAATATTTTCGGTCACCGGATCTCCATAGGTTCCCGGCATAACGTAGACCGACTGTGCGGGCAGGCCGAGAAAGTTCAGACTCATCCAATCCCGCGCCCAGCTCATCTCCTCCGTTTCCAGAAGCGTTTCGTCAAGATCCAGGTTCTGCGGTGAACTCTCAATATCCAAGTTGGCCGTGTTCGCCAGAGAAATGCTTCTGGCGGTGCTCTTCGCGTTCGCGTCGAGGGTGACGGAGAAAACCCCGCGTTGTTGGAGCGTGTACAAGATCCCACCAAGGGTGTCGAGGCCCGTAGGAGCCTGGCCGGGCGCTGGCGGTGTCAAATCCCAGCTAATATCCGCCGCCGGGTCGTCGGGGCTGGTCGTTACCGTCAACAGAGCATGACCGGGTGTGGGGTGCGAAACGTTCAAAGTGACGGTCGACGCAATGGTGCCCGTGTATTGCAGGTTCTGAAAAGCGTGGCACGGGACCGGAAACGGACCATTGGCTCCGCAACTGGCCGCAGGTGGATTCCAATACTCGTGCGAGATGGAGTGCGCATTGATGTCCCATCCCGCACTAATCCAAGCCTGCACTTCACTGACAATCGATTGCGAATAACTCCCGCCCGTAACCACCGCAATAGACAGCGGTATCGCCTTCGCAGCCATGATCGGCAGCAGCGAGTTCACATAAGTATCGCTGTATTGCACGAGTCCCGGATCGTCATAGCTTACCGTCGTATACGCGGGCCATCGGCGCCACTCGCGAATCCACGGGGGAGTTTCCGCTGCGACATTATGCGCCCCAGCAGTCGGCCCTGGAGTTCCGGATGTATCCACTGTCACGGCCGTGGCCAGGTTATTACCGTATAGGTGGCAATAGTCATAACTAACCGCGCCCTGCACGTTATCGACGATCCCATAAGCTCGATTCGCATAGCCCCGGCAGTTCCTGATCTCAAAAGCGCATCCCCCGCCAGCGCATCCATCAAAGTGATAACCCGTATAGTTCATGGTGGCGTCGGTGTTATAAAGATGGATATCTAGCGGCGTGCCGCTTGGATGCACATAGAAGCCCAGCGGCACCGCGCCGTTCTCCACTTCGCTGTCAGCTGTCATATTCGCCAGCCAAAGATGGTCGCTCGCTCCCTGCACCTGCACCCCGTAGGCATCGAACCAGTCAATTTGCAAGTGTTGAATCTCAAGCCAGGAAGCGCTATTGAGATTGAGCAGGCTGCCTCCGCTAAGCGCGATGGGCGCAACCGTAGAGTAACGTGCTCCTGGGTTGCCACTGGCGCTGTATACATATAAGACGTAGTTAGGTGCGTCGTACCAGAAGTCTCGGTCCTGACTTAACGACGACTGACTCCCGTGCGGCGTTCCCCAGTTGGTGCCAAACCGCACATACTGTAACTGCGATGGCGGTTGCGTCAAGCAATAGAAACCACGAACACCGCACTGCAGCACATTCGCCAGGCCACTCGTGGCCGAATACAGCGTCGCCGACCAGACGTTCGTGCCTCCGACCTGGGTCCACCAGCGCGCTGCGATCGGCAGATAGCCGGTCAAGTGCGGCGGTTGGCCGTTTCCATAACTGTCGATCCGGATCAAAGATCCGTTGCTGCCGCTGGAAGGCGGAGTCAGGGTTTCGTTCCAGGTACAATCCCGCAGCAGGTTGATCGTGTCCCCCGGCTGAAAGCTGGATATCCCGACTTGCAACAGCGAGCGCCAAGCCTGTTGCGGAGTTGTGCCCGGATTTCCATTAGACCCGTAATTGCAGTCCACATAGTAGTTCGCGGCGTGCGCGAAGCTGGCACAGAGCAGCAACAGTCCGCAGATCGCAATGGCATGTCGCGGGTGACGTTGTAGCAGAATCATGGCGGCGCATTGCCCTCAGGCTTAAATAGAAAAGCCCCGCCGAAGCGAGGCTGGAGGTTTCTCTTACGAGACAACCATCAGAACCGGATCACATGTGTTCCCGGAGGAATGCGGCTCAGTGGATCCACCAGGCTGGAATCGTAGCGGCGACGCTCGGGCTATCGCCGGGCGCGCTGATCGCATTCAGTGTTCCTCCCGCGCTCACGCTCACGGAAGTGTTGTTGTAGAAGGTGAACCCCGACGCGGAGTTACCGGCCCCCATGGTAGCGCACGAACTGCTGCAACTGGTGGTAGTCGCCAGATAATACTTGCCGGGAAGCAGATAGACCGCCCCGCCGGTCCAACTAAGCGTCTTGAACGTGCTGGCGGAAGGGGCAAACGCGGTACCTGCTGTTGGTCCGGTGTGAGCGAGCAAGGTTCCAGAACTGTTGTAAAGGCCGACGTCGTATGTGTTGGCCGTGTTGTCGGCTGCGACAACGTAGTAGGTCAGTTGGGTTGTGGTCAGCGGACAGTTTAGAATCACGCCCTGAATGGATGCTTTATTACTTCCGGTTTGAAAACTGTAGGTACCGGATCCATTCTCTCTCGTCATCCAGTTGGAACATCCGAGCGAGAAGACAAGCGCATCGGTGGCGATCTTGGCGGTATTGTCCCCGGCGGCCTGGGTGGTGGCCGTAGTGCCGTTTTGCAGGGCCCCGGTGGTGAGGTCTGACGCCGAGATCGTCACATTCGACGAGAGTGCGTGACCGGCTACGGTAGTGCTGGCCGGAACATATCCAGGAACCGAAGGCGAACCAGTGAAGACCGGTGATGCGGTTAGTGCGACGGTTGTTCCACTTCCAGAGGTTCCGTATGAGGTCCCCCAGTCGGATCCCGTGGAATTAGGAAGTCCCGCGCCGGGATAGACCATGGTTCCGGAGGAAGGCATACACGACGCCCCGCTGACCAACTGGCACTTGAGCGCGCTGTCCGACCCCACGCCCAGCGAGAAATCCATCCCGCCCGGCACAGTGGCCGTAGTTGCGGTCCATTTCTTTCCCGACCACTGCGTTGGTCCGGTGCCCGTCTGGTTGATGTTCCCCGCAACATTCAGATTTCCGCTGAGCGCCACATCGCTGGAGAAGGTCTTCGACCCACTAATTGTCTCGGCGCCCGCCAGGTGAACGACAGCCGAGTCCGCCGCCGCCCCTGTAACTTGCGAAACGGAATAGTCGCCGGTTCCCGCAGTAACCACACCGGTACGCCCGAATACAGAAGCGACATTACCACTGCCGCTACTCCCCGGCGACTGTAAGTTAACGCGTATGCCGTTCGCCTGTCCTGAGAGCGTATTCGTAACATCCACATATCCGATCAGTTGTGCCGATGGTTGCGCTCCGGACCCAGTGTCGTGGCAATCGCCCGCCGTGCTCGAGCTTGCAACCACCGCGTCACCCGCGGTAGTGGCATTGTCAAAAATGCAATTGGCATAGCCACGCCACGTAACCACCGCGTTCCCGCTCTTGCCGAAGCCGCCCTGCACCACGCCAATAACACCATTGCTCGCGGACGTGCTGGCGAGCACCGCCTGCGACGGACTGTTGGTGTTGAAGACGGCCAACTGGTTTAATCCGGTGCCCGTCGAGCCGTCATTCGGAATCTCGAAATCGTTTCGTCCGTAGAGAACGGAATTGAACGAAGTCTTTGCGAAGATGCTTTTCGCAGCCTGCCCGGTGTCACTGCCCACGTTGAAGGCATTGTCCGCCCAGGCTTTGAAATTGCCGGCGGCATCGACCACCCACTTCAAGCCGCTCCCAATCCAGAACCCTAACCCGGCTGCCGATCCGGATGTCGCGTTCTCACTGCGCACCACAGAGTAGTTATCGGTCGCATCGAACCCAAGTGACGTGCGCTGCCAGGTTGTGTTATTGACGAAGGTCGAATAGACACGTAAGTTCTGGGCGTTGCTTCCATTGCGCTCCTCGAGATTGTCGGCCGGGTCGCCCCCCGGGTCCGAGTTGAATAGGTTAGTCAGCCCCAACTGGACGACCTGCCCGTTATTCTCAATCACTCGCGGAGTATGGGTGGCAGAATCAAACCAGAAAACACCCCAGTTAGGAATCCCGGCAGGCGGCGTGGTTTCAGACAACTGGACTACATCAGCCGTCGTGCAATTCGCATTTCCATTTGCTGCAATGCCGGTAGCAAAGGATCCGCTGCACTGCGTCGGAACACTGGCCAGGGCTAGCGCCGTGCCCGCCTGTCCGCTGATATTGGAGCTTGTAAAAGCAACCTGGTGCGTTGTGCCTGCGAGGTTCACGACCGGCAACCCGGCAGTTGTATCCAGGCCAATGCCGCCAGGCGCGGGAACGAAACCATTGGCCGCCGGCAATAACAAGTTGCCGCTCATGGCGACGGTGCTGGCGAAAGTCTTCGCCCCGGCAATGGTCTCGGCGCCCGTATTATGAACCACCGATGCATCCGCGGCCGCCCCGGTAATTTGAGATACGGTGTAATCGCCGCTGGCCGCCATGACCGCTCCCGAGCGGCCAAACACGGAACTGACATTCCCTCCTCCACCGCCGGACCCGCAAGGGCTTCCGGTGGATGCAATCACGCCCGAGGCAACATTCAGGCAACCATTGGAAAGCCCCGCGAGGGTTACGCTCTGATCGAACTTCGCCGGAACATTGAACTCTTTCAGCGACGCGCTTAAGCGTTCCACCCAGTTTCCGTGGATGCCGTCCCCCGTCTGCGCGATGTAATTCGTAATGGACACCGGGGATCCAAACGCAAGTTGCCCGGATGAGAGTGGCGCATTGCTGGGTGCATCCGTTCCGATCCACGTATCATTCGCGCTCGCTGGCGGACGATAGCCCGGAGTAGTCTGTGTCAGTCCAGGATTGGAGTCGATGAGGGTGACGATGTGGTGAGCCTGCAAGGAGCTAAGAGCAGCCGGCCCAAAATTAAGCCGGCCCTTGCTCAGTGTGTAGGGTTGACCGGACTGACCATCCGATATAAGCATGGCCGTCTGGTTGGCATTCGCTCCAAGACTGGACTGGCAGACTACATAGTTTCCGGCCGACGCCTGGCCGCCGTTTTGGCACTGACGGGCGACGATCACCGGGTTGTTGTAAAAATTCTGGCCTAGTCCCACTCCGACTATCGCCGCTACGTCCGTGGAAGTTTGAACCGGGTTGGTTTCGGTGACGATTGAACCCGGCCAGAAACTGAGAGCGCCGGTGTAGGTTCCGGGATTGATTGTGTACGCAGATGTGCTGGGCACCGCCGTGTCGGTGTATGAACAGACCAGTCCAGAACACTGCGATACGCCCGTCACCACCGAGCCACAGGAGGTGAGGGAGCCGCCTGGACAATTTCCGGAGCCGGGGAGCGGCGAGTTAGTTCCCGGAACCGCCATGCGAAGCACGTCGTAGGTGATCGTGTCGGCGCCGTTGGCGACGCGCGGCCAGTAGACGACAGGACTATCACTTCCGGTCGAGGACCATTGCAGAACTTCCATTGGAGAGGTCTGAGACGCGCCGTCGTGCGCGACAATGAAGTAAGCCAGCACCGTGCTCCCGGACCCCCCGGTCGGGAAGGCTCCATAAGTAGGTGCACCATCTAAGACGTTAACGGCCGCACTTGACTCGTTCCCAACAATCAAACCGGCAAGGCCCGTCCCCGGAAATGGAGTTTTGGGGGAAGGCGCGGGGTTCTGGCCTAAATTGCTTTCGGAATAAATGTTCCGGATCGATACTCCGGCGTAATTACCCCTGATGTTCGATGAATAGACCTGCCACAGTCCCGTCCCTTGAATCACGCTGTCGTAGATATACAAGCCGTTGGAATTGTAGTCGGTGACTCCGATGGATCCCTGGATGTTGGAGTTCTTGAACGTGATGACTGGCGCCATGGCGGCGCTCGGATAAACGCTGCCGCTGTGTCCGGCCCCCGAAAACACATACGACCCGGCCCAGGTAGCGCTTCCGTTCAACCCGCCGGTGGAACTGTTGCTGAAATGGTCGATAACCGCCTGTTCGTCATCCCACATGTCGAAAAAATTGTTGAATTTACCAACCGCGCTGTAGTTGTCGTAGAAGACGTCAATGAGGTGTGTTGCCAATCCGTTATCGACAATCGCGCAGTACTCCAGCGCAACCACGCCGGGAGTGGTCTGCGAAGCAAGGGTGCCGCCTCCATCCGCGTAGCGGAACGTTGTGGAGGAACTGGTGCAGGCCGCTGGAGACGTTCCCGATCCGCAGTCCGTTACCCGCGCGTCACCCCAATAACCAGGGCTGTCGGTAAAAAGAACCACGACCAGATCGCCAGGACGGAAGTTGTGCGCCGTAGAGGTAGTGATCGTGGCGTAACCTGCAGTCCGCTGAGTCGCTGTGATCTTCACCCCCGCGTAAGAGGAACTGGTAGAAGGGCCGAGGGGAGCCCGAAACGACAAACCTTTGATCGTGTTTTCGGGAGCGTCGTTGGAGCTGACCAGGTCGCCAACCTGGACGCAGGGGCCACGGCCCAGGCAATTCAACGATGCTCCATAACCTTCGAGCAGAGACTGATTCATGTGCACGAAGACTGTTCCGTACACGTTATAGGTATTCAGCGAATGCCCCGGACCAACGCTCGGGATCGTGACGTTGCACCCACCGTTATTTCCCCAGTTCGGCAGAGGCGTAATTCCACATGCGGCGTTCAAAGTCTCCTGAATACCGGATGAAGCTGAACTGATCGTGTATCCAGGCGCAAAGGAATAGAACGGGGTGAACGTAACGGTACCCGACGCCGCTCCCGATGTACATCCACCGGCAGCGCTGATTACGTTGACGACTTCGCTGTTTCCTCCACCGGAGAGAAGAACCTGGTACCCGGCTCCGCTGGTTGTATCGATGCCAACCGGGCAAGGAGACAGGGTAACGGTAGCTTGTGATCCGCCGGTTAGTGAATTGGAGATGGTCTGAGTCCAGTTGAGCGCCGTGGTGGCATAGGTAATCCCCGCCGGCGCGCCGCCGCCGCAAGATCCCCACGTGGAGTTACCGTTCAGGCAAGTAGCTGAGCTGGCGACTCCCGCTCCCAATTCGGCGGGCGGGACCGTTCCGGTCACCAGGTCAGCTTTTACCGCAAGCCCGCTGTCAACGTAGTGCCGGTCGGCGGCCTGGTTGGGTGAGCTCGGATCGGCGGGCAGCGTCAAGGGACCGGTCATGCTGTCGCCGGCTTTGGAGACATAAGCTCCCGACCCCACGTTTGCCACTGCCGCGTCCACATAACCCTTATTCGCCGCGTCATTGGCGGCGGCTGGCGCGGGCAGGGCCGGGGCGACCGCAAATTGCTTGGCGCCTGTGATCGTTTCCGTTCCCGCCAGGTGCACCACGGCGGCGTCGAGCGCCCGATTCGCTACTGCGGCGTCCACGTAGCCCTGTGTCACCGCCAGGTTTCCGAGGCCTGTACCCGGTGTCGTCAAAACCGCCGCAATGTTTGTCGGCGAGGTAGCGGGAACGGCCCAATATTCCGTCCGCACGGTTCCATCGTCCAGTTGCAGAACCACGACGTAGTAAGTTCCGGCCGGTGATGCGCCCACATTGGGAACCAGTTGCGCGGAAAACGCCCCCAGTGGTCCGATCGTCACACTCAGATTGCCGGCCGCTACCGGGTCTCCCTCCGCGGTCTGGAACGATGGCCATGAAATGATCACGGTACCCGATGCCGCGCTTCCGTCGGCACGATACACTGTGTCGCTGATCGTCGTAAGCGCTGGTCCTTGCGCCTGCAACCTCGCCGACAACGTCAACGTTATCAGCAGTATCAGCGCCACCTCCGCCGCCATCGAAAAGTGCTTCTGATTCATTGCGAAGAATCTGGGCATCTCTTGTTCTCTCCTCGTAAGCGCGCGCGATCCCAATTCCAGCCAATAAGAAAGCCGCTCTACCGAGCGGCGCCCCTGACCGGTTTCCCGTGTGCTCCTCTGTGTCCACCGTGGTTCAAGCTTCCGGCTTTTGTCGCTGCCAAACTGCGGACTTTAAAAGGACACTTCGCATATTTCCCAGTTCGATTCTCAGTCTGAACTCTTCGGCTCGCTCTCGACTCGCGACTCCAGAAATCGCCGCACGCTCTCCACATACACGTCGGCAAAGTCCACTACCGGCCTTCGCGATTCGATCAGGACCATGGCCGCTTCGATATCCCACTCCAACGCACACAATACCGCCAGCGTCATCATCGGAGCCCGGTGCACCCCGGCGGCGCAGTGAACGTAAACCCGCGCGTCCGGGTCGTCCAGCGCTGCCATCGCGAAATCAACCCCGCGTTTCAGCAGTTCCGGAGGCTTCGGCAAGAAATCGTCATCGGTCGGATTCCACAGCACCCGAACCCCGTGCGCCGCGGCCAAGGGCTGATCGTCGAACTCGATCTGCATGTTGAGGACGTGGGTCACTCCCGCTTGAACGAGTTCTTCCATATTCCGGGCGTTCCAAATTCCGCCGCCCAGCGCAACTCGTTCCGTGACCCAGGTCATGTCCATGCCGCGTTCCGATCGCCTGCCCCTCGCAATCCGCAACCCGCGTCTTACGATTATTCTGATTCTACTTCACCTTTCCCGCGGCCCCCTTCGTACGGGCTGGCGGGGAACTCTTCGTACAACCCCAGCTTCTCGATGAGCGCCTTCGCCACCGATTCCTGCTCTTCGCCCGGATCCTTCCGGGCCACTGTCCCTGCCTGCGGTTCGGGTGCCTTCCGCGATCTCGATCTGATCTTCTTCGCCTTCGCCATCTGCCCGCCCAAATAGAAAAAGGGCGCGATTTGCGTCGCGCCCTTTAGAGTTTCTCTTTTTTTCGACTCTTAAGTTCAGGATATCAAATTGGAGGGGGGTGTACCGACAAATTTCCGGGATTTATTTCCGCCCTCGTTTGAGTAACTTACATCGAAATTGCGATTTCCGCCCTCTTGACAAGTTTTTTGCCCCCTGGTCGTCGAAGGGAGTCTCTCCATCAAACCCGCGGCGAGCAGGATACGCGAGAGCTGGTCGAGCGCATCCTGGAGGAGCCGCTCCACCATTCTCTGGTTGCGACCAAGCAGTCGCGCCACCTCGGGGATGGTGTATTCCTCAAGAACGTTCATGGCCAGGAGCTTCTTTTCAAGCGCGTCCAGTTTCCCGATCGCCTGCTCCATGTCGGTCACAAAGATCACAACGTCTTCGAAATTCCTCATGGTGTACGACGTGACGCGAGAGCGGAAGAACTCGCGCCCGAGCAGCGACGGCAGCCTTCCTACCTCGACCGAAGCGCGGGAATAGCGCCGCAGCAGCGCGATCGTGCGCCTGCGGTAAGGCCACAGGTCCGCTTCTCCTTCGTCAAAAACCACTGACAGCGGCGGTTGCGCCTGGGCCATTAGACTCCATGCTTTTGCGCTTGTTGCTGGTATGGTCATCATGCCCACACCTCCGCTGCGGCGACGCCCTGCAGAGAATCAATCTGGGCCGGGTTCTGAACGTCTTCCCGTTGCAGATCGGCTTTTTTCATGCGCGGCTTCCGGCGGCGAGAGTTGAGTGGCGGTGCTTTAGCGGGGTCCGGCATGGCCGCGAGGCGCATCCGGCAACTGGCGCAATACACTCCATCGATTCCCTGCGCGCGCAGCCACAATCCGCCGCAGCGTTCGCAGTACTTCAGTTCGACCTGGATTTCCTTACCTTCCATCTCGCATATGAAGTTCATGATTGCCTCTCTTTTTTATGAAACAAAGACATGAAATGAAAAACGTTCAAACCAGAAAAAGCCCCGGTACCGATTTCTCGGTCCAGGGCTCGTTTCTCTTACGATGACCTGTGGCGCTATTTAGTTGGAATCAAGCAATTACTGCAGCCTGGCGGCTACCGCCGGCTCGGATTGCCGGAAATAGCCTTCTTCATAGCCGGACTTGAGTACCTGACCATTCTGGACGATGACGCTCAGACGCCCGCTGAAGTGAATGGCCTGCAACAACCGCTGCATCGCTGCTGAGAGCACTTCCGCCGAGCGTACCTTCCGGCGGAACTCCCCGAAGCTTCTTTCTTCGTTTTCGTGGAACTGTACTTCTATCATGGCGGATAACCTTTCTTGCGATCTAAGTGCATTATGAGAAATATAATTAGGTTATCCTATCGCTCACTAACAACTAAGTCAACAACTGTATTTCCTTAAGGCTGTTATACTTGTGCTTCACATAGCACCCGGCTATTGCCGCGTGTTATAGTGCCGCCATGAAATTCCGCATGCTTCAGGAGAATCTTCGCAAGGCCCTTTGGGAGCGCATTGATACAGGCGAACTGACCGGCTTGCGGCTGGCGGAACAGACGGGCTTCAAGCAAGCCCACATCTCCAATTTCCTGAACCGCAAGCGCGGCCTTAGCCTGGAAGGCATGGACAAGGTTCTGAACGTGCAACATCTTTCCGTGCTCGATCTTATCGACCCCGCCGAAGTCAACAAGCGCGCGTCGGTTTTTCCCTCAACCGCGGATGAATTCGATGACGTAGCGGTCGTTGACTCGCAAATCGCAGCCTGCAATGCGGTGATTATGAGCATGCACGTCAAGGAGACCCTGAAGTTCAGGAAGAGTTTCCTGAAGCGTTTGAAGGAGGACGTGGAAGGCGACCGCAGCGGCTGGGAGCGATTTGTCATCGTCAAAGCGGATGCGCGGCAAGGAATGAGCATGTATCCCCGCGCCATGCCGGGCGCCACGCTGATGCTCGACCGCCACTACAACTCGCTGACTCCGTACCGGAAGGGCGAAACTAACATGTACGCTGTGCGTAAGGATGGGGCTTGCACGATCAAGTATGTTGAAACTGCCGGTAACAACCTGATCCTGCGTCCGCACAATCCCGCGTATCCGATTGAAGTACTAGGCATGGGAGACGGCCAGAAACCCGGCGACTATATCGTAGGCCGTGTGTGCTACGTTGGGATCGAAACGTAGGATGCCCACAGGTGTAATAAGTAGTGCATCAATAACGGGAGCGGACACTAACGCGGGGTCTACTAATGGAGCTACTAAGTGGAGAGCCGGACTTCCATCGCCCGGCTGCGAACTGCTGCGTGGGCGAGCCGCCCGGTCTTCCACTATTTGTTCAAGAGGGCGCTCATCCCGCTGGTTGCGTACTGCAACTTCTGCTGAGCGCTGCTGGCGGCCGTGCCGGCGGCGCTGACCGGCTTGCTGGCCTGGCAGTGGGAACTGGAGGGGCGGAGGCTGAAAGGAATCTTGCTGATGCATCTGGTCCTCGGCTGTGCATCGCTGGTGCTCATCGCCGCAGTCTGGTGGGTTCACCGGAGCTTCCGTAGGGCCGGCGGCAGGCTTCCAGCATCCCGCTGGATGCTGGAGGCATTGGCCGTGGCGGTGGTGGCGATGACTGGGCACCTTGGAGGATTTATAAGCGGCGTGAATCACCCGTAGCGGCGCAGCTGCCGATTTTTTCTGGAACTGCCCTAACCAAAGTCCCGTA
>QGNH01001715.1_pt1 | contig 12799 bp, 11 predicted proteins | sample 1735481 | NCBI WGS metagenome assembly QGNH01 (sample SAMN09239004, study PRJNA386568) | Viral metagenome, whole genome shotgun sequencing project. | reverse complement strand
CCTATCTGACGGCCAAGCCATTCCTGCCCGTTGATTGGCCCAATCCGCAGCTTCGCAAGGCCGCGCCACAGGTTGTCGAGCAGCCCAACTTGCTGCTCGGCGTGCTCTCAGCCAAGCCGATGCCCTTCAATGCGCAGCGCGACTGGCCCAATCCGCTTCTTCGCACCCGGGCGCCTGAAGTATTTCAGTATCCGAATTTAGCGCTAGGCTTTGGCGCCGCTGCCGCGCCGCCGATATTCCGCGATGCCTACAGCGTTCCCTACTATCCGAGGCGCGCGCCAGAGATTTTCCAGTACCCGAATGTGTACCTGAACATCCTCGGGGCTCCGACAATACCGTTCCCGAGCTACGACTGGCCCAATCCTCAGGCACCGAAAGATCGGCTCGAGCCGATGTCGATGAGGACGATGAGCTACTACAATCCGGTGCCCTTCGCGCCGATTGAGTGGGCTAATCCGCTGCTGCGAAAGACAGCGCCGCAGATCGTCGAGTACCCGAATCTGCTGATGTCGGGTAACTTCCAGACTCTCACCTTCCCATTCCCATCCTGGGACTGGCCCAATCCGCAGCCGCGCAAGCTTGCCCCGCAGATTGAGCCGTTCCCGAATCTGCTTCTGACCGGATTGCCCAAGTACCCGAACTTCCCGGTACAGAATCTGGATAACCCGCAGCTGCGCACGCGTGCACCGCAGATCGAGCCCTCGCCCAATCTGCTGATGAGCGGGCTTTTAAAGCCCCTTGCCGCGCTGCCGTTCTCGAACTTTGATTGGGTCAATCCGCAGCGCGCGCGCTTTAGCGTGAACTTTGAGATTCCGCCCAACATCCTTTTGACCCTCACGCCCTCGCCGCCGACTCCATCAACTGGCGGCATCATTCAAGCCGGAGGCCAAGTGATCCTAGCTCCTAAGAAACAAGGCGAGGTGCTGCCCGAGAGCGTGGATTTCATCTCGGCTCTCACCCCCGGCACCTCGGTCACGGGAAGCTCCGTCACGGCAACGGTGTGGAGCGGCAATGATCCGAATCCAGCCGCCATCCTGCAAGGCGGCTCATCGGTTTCCGGCACCATCGTCACGCAGACCGTCACCGGCGGCGTTGTCGGCACGATCTACAACTTGCTGTTCCGCGCCTTCGTTGCTGCGGGCACCGTTGAGATATCAGCCCTACTTGCCATCGAGACGGATGAGGTATGAGGCTCACCGCAGATTTAATTGAGTCGTTCGCCGGGATGTACTTAAGCCCTCACTACGACACGCCGTTTCGGACACCGGAGTTTCATCGAACGACGTGGCAGCGCTATTGCAGCGATGATCGATACGCGGCGACCGCAGCACCCAGGGGGCACGCAAAGTCAACTGCGTTCACTCATGACTACGTGATGGCCGCGGTTCTCTTCCGCGAGGTTGAGTACGTGATTCTTGTCAGCGCAACCGAAGAGATGGCCAAAGAGCATTTGGCCGACATGGCCCGAGAGTTTGTTGAGAACGAGGATTTGCTGCGAGATTTCAAAATCAAGGAATTTGTCACTGAGCAAAAGACAGATATCGTGGTTAAGTGCCTCGACGGCCATCAGTTTCGCATTATGGCTCGTGGCGCCGAGCAGAAGATTCGCGGTTTGAAGTGGCGCGGCAAGAGGCCCGGACTGATCGTGTGCGATGATCTGGAGGACGATGAGCAGGTGGAAAGCCGCGAGCGGCGCAAGAAATTCTCGCGCTGGTTCTACCGCGCCTGCGTCCAATCGCTGCGCGGTGAGGGAAAGATTCGATGTCACGGCACGATATTGCACGATGACTCGCTACTGGCTGGGCTCATGAAGCACCCCTCATGGAACGCGAGGCTCTATCGGGCGCACGCAAGCTTCGATGACTTTAGCCAGATACTTTGGCCTGAAAAGTTCCCAGAGAGCGAACTACGATCGATTCGCGATGTGTTTATCCGCAAGCAAGACTCTGCCGGCTACAGCCAGGAGTTCCTGAATGACCCGCTCGACTACGCCGATGCGTACTTACGCAAAGAGGATTTCCTCCCCATGTCCGAGGAGGATTTCGAGTTTGACAAAGTTATCGCTGTCGGAGTTGACTGGGCTGTATCAAAGGCAGACTCCGCCAATCGAAGCTCCTTTACGATCGGTGGGAAGGATGCTGCGAACACTCTCCATTTCCTCGATCAGCGAGTGGCACGGCTGGATAGCCTTGGTATCGTCGATGAGCTATTTAGCATCCAGACGCGATGGAAGCCGGAAGTGTTTTTTGTCGAAGGGGGCGTGATCTGGAAGTCCATTGAGCCGATGCTCTATCAGGAGATGAGGCAGAGAGATATCTGGCTTAACGTGCAAGTGATCAATCCCGTGAAGGACAAGGCCGTGCGCGGCCGATCATTGCAAAAACGCATGAGAGCCGGTGGCTGTCGCTTCAACAAGGAAGCGAGCTGGTATGAGGAGTTTGAAAATGAGCTGCTCCGATTCACCGGCACGAGCGAGGCCCTGCTGGACGATCAGTTCGACAGCGCGGCGCTTCTATCGAAGGGGTTTGAGGAGTTTCGCCTGCTGGAGAGCGATGAATTTATAACCGATGCGGAGGAGGAGTTTGAAACTCGCTCGCGCGCACTGCGTAAAGGCTCAGGGAGCGATGGCCGCTCGCAAGTGACGGGCTACTGATGGAACTGCTCAAGCTCTCCAAGACTATTAAGCTCGATGCCAGCGTGGCCGCGAGCCCCAATTTGTGCGATCGCTTCGATGCAGATGATCTGACGCAGATCGGAAACCTTGTGCACGATGGCTACGCGCGCGATAAAACAAGCCGCTCGAAGTGGGAAAAAAGAACTGACGCCGCGCTTGATATGGCGCTACAGATACAGCGGGAAAAGACATTCCCATGGCCAGGAGCCAGTAATGTAGTTTTCCCGCTAGTCACAATCGCAGCGCTGCAATTCTCCGCCCGCTCCTACGGCAACATCATCAACGGCACCGATGTCGTTAAGTACCGCGTGGTGGGCGATGATCCAACAGGGGATCTTCGCAAGAAGGCTGATCGGATCGCAACCCACATGAGCTGGCAGGTTCTGGAGGAGGATCAATCGTGGGAGGAGCAGCATGATCGGCTGCTGATCAATTTAGGGATCGTAGGCTGTAACTTTGTAAAGACCTACTTTTCATCGAGCGTTGGGCACAACGTGAGCGAACTGGTGATGGCTCGGGATCTCGTTCTAGATTATTACGCAAAGTCCGTCGAGGCCGCAGCCAGAAAAACTCACGTTGTGCCCCTCTTCCGTAACGAGATTTACGAGAAGATCATGAACGGCACGTTCTGTGACGTGCGCGATGAGGGCTGGTTCAATTCCCAGCCCACGCCGAGTGAAACCAGCGCCAATCAGGATAACCGTCAGGGCGTCACGGCGCCGCAGCCGGATGAGGACACGCCCTTCCTTACCCTTGAGCAGCATCGGAATTTAGATCTTGATGGGGATGGCTACGCCGAGCCCTACATCGTCACGATCGAGGAGGGCTCGTTCGCGGTGCTGCGCATCGTCGCACGATGGGACGATGATAAGGATGTTGAGCGCAACGAGAAGGGCGATGTACTGCGCATCAAGGCCACGGAGTATTTTACCAAGTACTCTTTCATCCCCGCGCCCGATGGAGGCATCTACGATGTTGGATTTGGAGTGCTTCTTGGGCCTCTCAATGAAGCGGTCAACTCTGGGATTAACCAGTTGCTGGACTCCGGGACCATGCAAAATTCCATGGGCGGGTTCCTTGGAAGGGGAACAAAGATACGAGGCGGCGTGTACACCATGGCGCCTTGGGAGTGGAAGAGAGTTGACAGCAGCGGAGATGATCTGCGCAAGAACATGGTGCCATTCCCCGAGCGGGCTCCTTCAACCGTAATGTTCCAGTTGCTCGGCCTTCTGATCCAGTACACCGATCGGATTGCCGGTACCGTTGAGCAGATGGTGGGGGAGAATCCGGGGCAGAACACCCCGGCCGAGACATCGCGCAACACCATGGAGCAAGGGATGCAGGTGTACGCGATGATCTTCAAGCGCGTGTGGCGATCGATGAAGGAGGAGTTCAAGAAGCTCCACAAGCTAAACGCCACATTCCTGCCCGTGAAGCAAAACTTCGGCGCCGGCAACAGCGAGGCGCGCCGTGAGGATTATCGGGGCGATGCCGATATGGTCGTGCCGGTCGCTGATCCGAACATCACCTCGATGGCGCAGCGCGTGGGCAAGGCGATGGCGATTGCGCAGCGGGCGATGAGCGTACCTGGCTACGATCCCAAGGTGGTCGAGAAGCGCGTGCTGCAGGCAATGCAGATCGATGGGATCGATGAGATTTATCCGGGGCCCGATAAGACCGGGCCGCTGCCGAACTTCAAGGTTCAGATCGAGCAGCTCAAGCAGGAGGGCACTGCCAACAAGCTCAAGTACGAGCTGCAGCGCTTTGCCCTTGAGCTACAGGAGACCAAGCGCCTTAACAACGCTCTGATCGCCAAGCACGAGGCCGAGGCGCTAAAGCTCATGGCCGATGCGAAGGACGATCAGATGAACACGCGCCTTGAGGCGGTCAAGCACATGATTTCAGGCTTCAAGGAATACAACGATGCGATCGATGATCGCTTCAACACCATACAGGGAGCACTAGGCAATGCCACGGGAGCAGCTAACGGCGGAGGCGCTGGAGGGATGGAGGGCGGATCCGGTAACGCGGGCGTTCTACAGCCTGCTGCGGGAGTTCCGGGAGGATCTCAAGGAGCAGTGGGCGCGGGGAGCATTCAGTAACGAGGAGGCCGCTATCACGCAGGTAGCAAGCGCCGGGGCACTCCACCAGATTCGATTTGTCGAGCAGTTATTGCAATTAACAGTTGAGCAATTCAACGAGGGATTAGGCGATGGAACAGACAGTGAGGAAAATGCCAGCAGCGGCAGCGACGCCCGTGAACCCATCGGGGATTAAGCCCCTTGGCGTAGCGGTGCTCGTCAAACCCTACGAGCCGGAGGTGCAAAAATCAATCATTGCGCTGCCCGACACCGTAGCCGAGCGCACTCGCATGGTCGAGACGCGCGCCACAGTCATTGCAGTGGGCCCATGGGCGTGGCATGAGGAGCCCGCTCCGCGCGCCGCTGCGGGCGATCGGGTGATGATCAGCAAGTTCGCTGGAGCCATGATCGTGGGCACTAAGGATGGAGAGCAGTATCGGATCATTAACGACCGCGACATAGTTGCGGCCATTTCGGAGGAAGCATGAACGAGGTAGCAGACGTAGAGACACGGGCCAAGGCCATGGGATGGCAGCCCCAAAGCGAGTTCCGCGGCGATCCTGCCAAATGGCGCCCGGCCGAGGAGTACGTGCAGCGAGGCGAGGAGCTACTGCCCATCGTGCAGGCCTCCGAGCGGCGCTTGCGGCAGGAGAATCAGCAGCTCACCGGCAAGTTAAGCGCGCTTGAGACGCAGCTTAAGTCGGCTGCAGAGTCGATCGATGCGCTCAAGGAGTTCAACACCGAGGCTACGAGAAAAGTCGCCAAGGAGGAGAGGGCAAAGACCATAGCGGCGCTTGCCGAGGCGCGCCGCAACGGGGATACCGAGACCGAGGTCGCTCTGACCGATCAGCTCGAGGAGCAGCGCACGGCGATCAAGGCCGCCGAGGCGGCCCCGACGAGCAGAGCCGCGAGCGCCACAACGGGCGGCGCGACGGCCCCTCATCCGGAGTGGAGCGCATGGGTAGCGGAAAACTCATGGTTCAATTCCAGTGACCCCTCAGACCGTCGCCGCGCTAGCATTACCGCAGCAATCGCCAACGAGCTGCGCGCTGACCCTGCGAACAGTTCCTTGCAAGGCAAGGCGTATTGGGATAAGGCTGCTGCCGAGGCTGATCGTATCTTGGGCGGCGCTCGGCGCGAGGCACCCGATAAGGTCAATGGCTCGCGCACCACGGGCGGTGCTGGTAGCGGTACTGCTGGCAAGAGCTACGCGGATTTGCCGGCTGAGGCCAAGGCGGCGTGCGAGAAGGATGTGAAGCGCCTGGTGGGGCCGAAAGGATCGGGCAAGGCATACGAGAGCGCTGATGCGTGGCGCAAGCGCTACGTCGAACTGTACTTTCAGGAGTAGAGCATGGAACTCAAGCACAATCCGGCCACGCCCCGTAAGGTCGATCTATCCGCCCGCAAGCGCGTGCCGATGTCGGTGCCGAGCCGCAAGCTGGAAGTCCCCGATATCGAGGGCTATCACCTGCACTGGTTTATCGATCGCAACGTGCCGCGCGCCCTGCGGGGAGGCTATGAGTTTGTCGAGGACAGCGAACTGCCGGCCAATCAGTTCAATGTGGCAACGAGCACTTCGGTTTCAGGCAGCACCGATCTGGGCTCCCACATCACGCAGATCGCCGGCACTTCTGAAAAGGGCGATGCCGAGCATCTGACGCTGATGAAGATCAAAGAGGAATACTGGTTGGAGGATCAAAAGGCGATCGAGCAGCGCAACGCCTCAGTCATCCAAGGAATTTTCAAGAACGAGCAGATCATGGGCAGCGAGCGCACGCCAGCCGAGGATCAGAATTTGAGGTATGTGAAAACGGCACTGTTCAGCAGGCCGGCGAGGAAGTGAACGACAGTGTGCACACTTAACTTTCAAGGAGTTTAACAGGTGGCCAATACGAACAAGGTTCAGGGCCTGACTCCCGTCCGCTACCTCAACGGCGCCGACTGGGATGGTAAGGGCAATATCTATCACATCGACTCGGGCGACAATAATGCCTACTGGGTCGGCGATCCGGTGTCGCTTAAAACCGGCACGGCAACGCTCACTGGAGAGGATCAGGGTTTGCAGACCCTGAGCGTCGCTAACATTAGCGGTACAAACGTTGGCGTGATTTTAGCTGTGGGCACCAATGCCCGCGGCGGACCGTACATCGATCCGACCAACTTGACGCTGGTGAACGCTCCGGCGACCAAGACCAAGGCGTACTATGCACTGGTGGCGGATGATCCGAATATCATCTTTCAGATTCAGGAAGGCGGCTCAGGAACGCTGCTCACCGTAGCGGCAACCAGCAAGAATGCCAACTTCGCACTCGCGCAGCCCGCGAGCGGAGTGAACGTTTCTGGTGCGTATCTTGACAACGGCACGGCACCGACCACCACTTCGACCTACAACCTTAAGCTCATGGGTCTGGCACAGATCTATGACAACGGGGCGTGGAATGCATACGGATTGTATGCCAAGTGGCTGTGCATGCTGAACAATCACCAGTACAAGACCGGCATCGCTGGCCTGTAACGCAACGAACTGAAGGAGAAATTCAATGGCAGGTGGGGTCATAAGTACCGGTGCGCATCCGAAAGCCCTTTGGCCCGGAGTGCACGAGTTTTGGGGTCAGATCTACGGTGCTCACGCAACCGAATACACTGACCTTTACGAGCAGAAGGATTCAGAGCAGGCGTACGAGGAGGATGTGCAGGTCACGCCCTTTGGTTTGGCCCCGGTCAAGCCCGAAGGCGCTGCGCTCTCCTACGACTACGAGATCCAGGGCCCTGTGCAGCGCTACACGCACATCGCGTATGCGCTTGGCTTCAAGGTCACATTCGAGGAGCAGCGGGATAATCTTTACGAGAAAGTCTCGATGCGACGTGCTGAGAGCAATGCATTCTCAATCCATCAGACGACTGAGAACGTCGCGGCGGCGGTCTACAACGATGCCTTCACGGGCAACGTCTTTACCTTTGCCACCGGCACGACTCTTTGCTCAACGGCGCAGGTGAACACCACGGGCGGCACATATTCCAATGCGCTCTCACCCGGGGCGGATCTGTGCGAGGCTTCGATCGAGGACATGATCATCCAGATCATGGGCGCTCAGAACGATCGGGGCTTGCTCGTTGCCGTGATGCCCGTATCGCTGCACATCGCTCGGCAGGAGTGGTTTAACGCACACCGCATCCTCAAGAGCGTTCTGCAAAATGATACGGCCAACAACGCGATCAATGTGATCAAGGCGACGAACGCGCTCTCTGGCGGGATCAAGATGAATCACTTCTTCACGAGTGCTCATGCTTGGTTCATCCGCACGAACGCACTGAATGGAATGACGCAGTTCTGGCGCGATCGGCCGGTGTTCGATCAGGACAACTCGTTCGACAGCAAGAATCTGAACGCTAGCACGTACCTTCGATTCAGCGTTGGGTGCACCGATCCTCGGGGGGTGTACGGATCGAACGGCCCCTGAGATAACGCCACCGACTTTGAAAATCTGAAGTCAATAGTGATTAACGCACTGTCGCAATGAGAGACATGCGACCTGAAAGGAGTGATTGACCATGCCTACAGTTGCCGGAATGACCAACTACCCGCTGGGCTTTGCCAGCGGGCTTACCGTGCGCGGTATGCCGTTGCTGCAAACGCAGCCGGGTAACGTTTTTTGGGTAGATAACTCACCGATCGCACCAGGAGGTGGTCCCTCATCTAGCGGTGTGCGCACCGCTCAGGGCTCTGACAGTAATCACGGGACGTTCGGCCGACCCTTCGCCACCCTTGCCTACGCTCTAAGTCAGTGTGCGCAGGGCAACGGGGATATTATTTTCATCAAGCCGGGACATAACGAAACCGTGAACGGCGCGGGCACCACGACCGCGGTGACCGATCCCACCGGGCAGATCACAGTCTCGGCGCAGACCACTCTTACCTTCAACAGCGGCGGCACTGCGATCATCGGGCTGGGCACAGGTCCGATGCGCCCCACGATCACCTTTAGCACCGCAACGGCTGCCAACATCCCGGTGCGAGCTGGGGCGATGTCGATTCAAAACGTGCTCTTCAAGTGTAACTTTGCCGCCGTAGCCAGCGCGTTCACGGGGGTGTTCTCATCGGTTACCGCCTCGATTGCGCAGAACATCATGACCGTCACTGTCGTGGGCTCTGGCACGATCTACCCCGGAGCGATGCTCGTATCGGGCGGCATCTACGGCACGATGGTGCTCAGTCAGCTCAGCGGCACCACTGGAGGAGTTGGCACCTACGCGGTGAGCATCAATCAGACTCTTGCCTCGACCACTGTCACCACCGGGCCGCAGGACTTTGATATTGAAAACTGCGAGTTTCGCGACAACTCTGCGATCCTGAACCTTGTGACAGTTTTCACTGGAGGCGCCACGGCCAACGGCGTGGATGGCTTTCGCTTTGCGGGCAATCGCATCAAGAGCCTTGGTACGACCGCGGCGACAACGGCCATTGTCATGGCAGCAGCGGAGGATCGGGTTTCGATCACGGATAACTACGGCAACTGGGCGGTGCTGAACAACACCGCAGCGATGCTGGCGACCGGCGCCAATAACATGACGCAGTTCGAGTTCTCCCGTAACTTCATCAATCGGCCAAACACCGCGACGAGCAGCGGGCTTGCGATCAGCACGAGCGGCACGGGCTGGACGGGGCAGTGCAACGATAATCGGATCTGGGGCTTGAACGGTACCGCGCAGATCTGGATTAACACGGGCACCGGATTGGCCTTCAATCAGAACTACTGCCCGATCACGGCCGCCGCTGACAAGAGCGGCCTTATCAACCCGGCTGCGGTCTAACCCTCTTCTAGGAGATTTCAATGGCGAACGTTAACTTTCCGACGAACAACTCCCAGAAGATCGCAGGTCTCTGGGCGACCGATCATACCCTTGCCGATGAGGGCAGTTTCTTCACCGCCTGCTCCCCGACGCCGCTGACGGCAATCACTGGCACGGCCTCTTTGGTGGCCGATGGTACGGGCGGCGCGCAGCTTAATCCGTTCATTCTGATCACCAATAGCGGCAACGCGGCAAATCCGAACGCCAAGACGATTTATCCGCGCTACATGAAGATCAAGTGCGGCACGGGCGCCACCTTCACCTCTGCTACCGACTACTGCTACTCGATCAGAGTCGATGGCATCGGTAGCAAGTGGACCAGCGGCGGTAGCGTGATCACCCCCGCCAACGTGAACACCAACACAAGCGTGCTCTCGCAGGCCGTGGTGCGCGCTGGGGCACTGGTCACCCTTGCGATGGATGCGGCGACAGGTCGGCTGCTGTGCACGGGCCAGATCCAGGGCTCAATCCCGGTTGCCAAGGATGTGTGGTACTTCACCTTTGGCGATACCGCGATGCCAAGCAACGTGCTTGGCGCCACCGGATTAAAGGCTCTGACGATCCCTTGCGGCCCGATTGCGCTTGGACCGGGCTACAACCTGGCGCTTGATCTGTTCGGTACCGCCAATGGCGGCACGTTCGCTGCCGAGTTTGAGATCGGCTACGCGGAGCGCGTCTCGGGCCTCTAAGGAGTAGTTCATGGCGAATACATTCAACAACAAGATCATTCTTGATGGTTGGAGAAACGCCGTCGTACAGATCAGCGCCGTATTGGACACCTCCGATGCGGTGCTGACTCCTGCGGTGACGCTCTCGGATTTTACCAACAACGACACTGCCAACAAGCAGTTCGTGGGCTTTCGCTTCGATCATATTTGGCACGCGATAGGAGATGGGCTTGAGATCCAGATCCTCTGGAACGGCATCAACTCCGAGCGTGTGGTGGCGATAGCGGGGCGGGGCCGGGAGACCTTTAGCTCCGATGGCGGGCTGTGCCCCAAGATGGCCAATCCGGGCTACGATGGCTCGATCAACGTAATCAGCACCGGCTTTGCCACCGTGGGCTCACCGATTCAGAATTTCACGCTCCAGCTGACGATGGTCAAGCTCTACAGCGTTCCGGGTATCGCACTGCCGGTGCCGTAATGAGCACCAGCTCTCAGACCTTCAACTCCCCAGAGAGAATCATACGCTTTGCGATGCAGGATGCGGGGCTGCTGAGCGCCGGGCAGGATCCTGACTCCTATCAGCTTGCGCAGTACATGACGCGGCTTAACGATCTGATCAACTTCATGCAGACGCGGGGCTTGAAGCTCTGGCTCAACGAGCTGCTTACTTTTCCTCTGGTTGCAGGCCAATCGCTCTACACGATCAACCCCACGGGCAACATCGCGATGACCAAGCCGCTGCGGGTGTTGCAGGGCTCGTTCATCGATCAGTATCAGATCACCCGTCCGCTACTGGTGCTGAGTCGCGATGAGTACATGCGCCTCTCAACGCAGACGCAGATGGGCTCGGTTAACAGCTACTTCACCGACAAGCAGCAGCTCTCGCTCAATGTCTATCTGTGGCTCACGCCCGATAGTTTCGCCGCGCTCGGCACGGTGCAATTGCTCATACAGACGCAGGTTCAGAATCTGGTGAGCCTGACCGATAGCATGAATTTCCCGATGGAGTGGTTCATCGCGCTGCACTGGATCTTGGCCGATGATATTTCCACCGGGCAGCCTCAGGATGTGATCGAGCGCTGCGCGACCAAGGCGGCTGGGTTCATGCAGGCGCTGGAAGATTTCGACGTAGAAGATGCCAGCACGATGTTTGCGCCAGATCAACGCGCGAGTTATCAGATGGGGGCCTTCAAGTGAGCGTCCCAGCAGAGCAGATGCAGGCGCCGCAGGCCGGATCGGTCGCGATTCCCAAGCGCTGGCCTCTGGTGACACAAAACAGCAATCGGAATGATACGTTTTTGAAGGACGCGCGGCTGGTTAATTGCTTTGCCGAGAAGGATGAAGCCACAGGCAACTACAACATTTATCAACGCGTGGGGCTCTCGGCGCTGCAATATGCGCTGAACGGCAACGGACGAGGGGTGTATGAATTCCAAGGCAGCGTGAAAACCGAGTGGGTTAGGGTCGGTAACAGGATCTTCCGCCAATTTGTGAGCAATCCGCTAATGCTGCTGATCGCCGGCACGACCTGCTACAGCCTTACGCAACCATCCACGGGCTCGCCAGTGCTGAGCGCGCTCTATAGCGGTATGGACATCGGCGGCCTGTACCGCTTCTGCCAAATAACGCTCAATGAAGGCGGCAACACTACGCCAGCGCTAGTCTTTGGGGATGGGTCGGTTAATCCCTATTACTACGATGGGACCACGGTCACTCAGATCAGCGCCGCGGCGCAGTTCCCAGCCAACACCGTACCAGGATTTGCTCTGCTCGATGGCACGCTCTACGTGATGGATGTGAATGGAGCAGTGTGGGGTAGCGGCTTTGATGGCTCGGGTAACTCGATCATCGATGGCACTGCGGTGTGGGGCGGTCTGAACGTGATCCTTGCGCAGATCGAGAAAGACGGTGGCGTATTCCTTGCCAAGCAACTAACCTACGTCATTGCCATCAAGCAGTGGACAACCGAGTTTTTCTACGATGCCGGAAATTCGGTCGGCAGCCCACTCTCACCGATACCAGGAGCGATGCTAAATAATGGCTGTCTGAACGCCGATACCGTTCAGGAACTGGATGGATGCCTGTACTGGGTGACATTCAATCGCACTAATTCCCCACAGGTGATCAAACTAGAGAATCTGAAGCCGCGCATAGTCTCGACACCGGCCATTGACCGATTACTCGATGCAACCTCGCTCAGCAGCGCATTCATCTCATTCCCATTCAAGCACGGAGGGCATAAGTTTTACGTGCTCACCTGCATCGATCAGAACTTCACGATTGTCTACGACATTGATCAGAACCTCTGGTATCAGTGGACTGATGCGAATGGCAACTACTATCCGATTACTTCCGCGACCTTCGATGTCTATGGCGATCACATCTTCCAGAACTACATCACGGGCGGCATCTACATTGCCGATGGTGATTATGAGTATCCGAACGATTCCGGGGCGCTCTTCCCAGTTGATATCTATACGCCAAACTTCGATGCCGGGGTGGATAGGAAAAAGATGCTCACGGTG
>QGNH01000318.1_pt1 | contig 12799 bp, 12 predicted proteins | sample 1735481 | NCBI WGS metagenome assembly QGNH01 (sample SAMN09239004, study PRJNA386568) | Viral metagenome, whole genome shotgun sequencing project. | reverse complement strand
GGAGTAAGAGATTTGGACGTTGTAGACGCTGAATTCGTCGAGGACGAGGAGCCGGATGCCGACCAGCCTTGCGGAGAAAGAATACGCCGGACTCCAGGCGGCGAATCCGCTGGCCTGGATGATGACCATCGGGGCCGTCACCAACAAGGGACGCCCGATGGAGTGGTACGACAGGCTCTTTCAGCACCAGATTTTGGTGGATATGTCACCTGAGATAGTCGTGAAGAAGTGTGCTCAGATAGGGATGACCACGCTGGAGATATTCAAGGTGCTCCACGCCTGTGTACACCGCACCATCAACGCTATCTACACCCTGCCCACCGATTCTGACGTAAATGAGATAGTGTCCTCGAAGGTCAACCAGATAATGCGTTTAAACCACATCCCCACGGACGGGAAAGACAGCATCGGGCAGAAGATCATCGGTGAAGGGCTCGAGAAGTCGTTCCTGTTCTTCAAAGGCAGCTTCATGGAGCGCGCCGGCATTGCTATCGACGCCGACTACCTGGTCATGGACGAGTTGGATCACTGTGACCAGAAGACACTCGAGACCTACAAGTCCAGAATCGAAGATTCTGAGATGGCCTGGCTGCACCGATTCAGCACTCCTTCGGCTCCTCACAAGCGCATCGACAGGGAGTGGGATGGCTCGGATCAGCACCACTGGTTTGTCAAGTGTCCCTCGTGTGGGAATGAGTGGTTCATGGACTGGCCGGAGTCAGAGGGTATGTACGTTGACCGGGAGCGCAAGATATTCGCCTGCAAGCACTGTCATGGGGAGATAACGGACGCCGCGCGGCGCTCTGGACGATGGGTGAACAAGTGGTCGATGGACGGCCGGCCGCGAGGATACTGGGTTTCGGGGCTGATGAAGGTCACCAGACGCTCCTGCGCGGACCTCCTCATCAAAGAAGCGTCATCTCAGCCGTGGTTCTTCGCGAACTACATCCTCGGGAAGACCTACTCGGGTGCCGATGTGACCATCACCGAGGGTCTTATCACCGCCCTGCTCTCTAACCTGCGCCCGAAGGCTACGGATATGTGCATGGGGGTAGATGTCGGGGGCCACGAGCATCACTACGTCATCGGAAACGATGCAGGCGACCAGCAGATCGGGGTCATACCTTACGGTGCGGCAGACAAGGACAAAGGTTATAACCGCCTCTACGCGCTGATGAACGAGTATGACATCAAGACCTGTGTGATCGACGGCAACCCCTGCACAAACGAGTCTCAGGAGTTCGCAAAAGCGTTCCCCTACAAGGTGTATCTGTCGTATTTCAGGCCGCAGGACCAGGCACCCGAGCCTTTCTACTTCGATGACTCGGTGAACGACAAGTATGTGGTCATCGCTGACCGGCATCGTGTGCTCTCAGCGGTCATCGCGGATATGTCAAAGGCGAAGTTCCAGCTTTTCCTAGACCATAATGACAAGTGGCTACAGACCTACATCAACCACTGGAAGAACCTGTATCAGCAGACCATCATCAAGCCGGACGGCACGGAGAAGCAGGAATGGACCTCAGACGACGACCCTGACCACTTTGCCCTCGCCCAGTGTTATCAGCGCATGGCGGTGGGCCGGTACAAACAGTGGGAACCCGTGCTCGAACCCTACGACACAGACAAGATAGAGGCCGAAATGTCCAGCCCAAAGGCCGGGTGGACGCCCGAATACGCGGAGAGGAACAATGGCGATTACGACTGGTACTACGGACCCGTCGGACCCGAAGACACCGACGAATCAGAGTGACCCGCAGCCGCCGGCGGTAGATGTCGCGGAGGTTTTGCTCGTCGGGCGCCTGAACAACCTCATCAAGCAGGCTCGGAGCGCGAAAGAGCCTGTGGAGCGCGACTGGAAGCGGTGGCGCGAGATGTACGAGGGCGAACAGTGGCAGGACAAGCCTGATCGCCCCTCGTGGCGGGTGTCGAACGTCATCAACGTGTCCTTCGCCAACGTGGAAACGGCTACCGCCGTGGTGATGGCGATGGTGCCGAAGCTCATAGCGACCCCCGCGACCGATGAGGCCGTTGACCTCGCCGGGCGCCTGACTCACGCGCTCGACTACCACTGGAAGAACCTCAAGATGCGGAAAACGGTCAAAACGACCGTGAAAGACAGCCTCATGTACGGCTCTGGCATCTTCAAAGTCACCTGGAACCCCGATGCCGGCGAGTTGGAGGACGAAACCACCTGGGATGAGGACACAAAAGCGGTCGTGAAGACCGGAAAACAGGTGCCGGTGGGGGAGTTGTCGGTGAAAAGGGTCAGTCCCTTCCGCGTAGACCCCGATCCGCTGTGTCTGGACCTCGATTCTGCGGCATACGTCATCGAACGGCGCGATGTGGACATCGACTATATACGCCGGCGCTGGCCGGAGAAGGCGAATCTCATCAAGGCGACCGAGGCCGGACAGCCTCAGTTGGACAAGGTGTGGTCATCGAGCCCGACCATCTCCGACCCCGGCCATGACTCGGGCTACAGCCGGAACGATCAGTCACCGAACGTCCTTGCCACCATGCGCCCACAGGTGAAGTTGTATGAGATATGGGTGCGGAACCTCGGCCTGCTGTACGACCCCCAGGATACTGTGAACTGGAAAAAAGTTTATGATGAGGCACCCTATGGACGCGTCATCATCATGGCCGGCGATGTCATCCTGATGAACGAGCCGAACGTCTTTGCCGACGGCAAGTTCCCGTACGTGAAGTACGATAATGTCGACCGTCCTGATATGTTTTGGGGCAAGAGCGAGATAGAGCCTATCGAACCGCTCCAGAAAGAGGTAAACAAGCGCTCCTCGCAGATCATGGAGTCGGCAAACCTCACCGCCGACCCGAAGATACTCATCCCGCGCTCAAGCGGGCTCAAGAAAGAGAAGATCACCACCAAGCCGGGCGAGAAGATACCGTACATGGGGAACCAGAAGCCCGAGTACATGGTCCCGCCGAGCCTGCCGGCCTACGCTATCCAGAACCTCGATCGCTCGATGGACTACGTGGACAAGATATCGGGCAACTACGGCATCCTTTCCGGTAACGTGACCGGCACTTCCTCGGCGGCGGCGCTCTCGACTATCAAGGAGATGGCCGAGATGAAGCCCAGAATGAAGATGGAGAACCTGGCCGACGGTCTTCGTGAGGTCGGGGAATTGATGGTGTCCCGCATGAAGCAGTATTACGACAAACCGCGCCAGATAGCGATTACGAAGGGTGACGGCTCCGAGGGCATCGAGTTCGACCAGATAGAGTCATCGGACATAAAAGACAGTTATAACATCGACATCGGCGTAGGTAGCAACCTGCCGACCTCCACGAGCCTCATGTTCCAGTGGGTTATGTCGCTCCACGAGATAGGCGCCATCAAAGACCCGAACGATATGATGATGCTCATCGACCTTCCGCACCGCGACCAGATCGCCGCCCACAACAAGGCTATCGACGACCAGCAGCACCAGCAGCAGATGGAGCTCGCGCAGGCCGGCCCGCAGGGTGGACCGCCGCCCGGCGCTGCCGGACCGCAGGGACCGCCACCACCGGGTCCGTTCTCGATGCGGGAGGGGCCACAGCAGCAGGGACCGCCCCCGAATATGCCACCGATGCCACCGGAGGGTCTGCCGCCTGAGATGGCATCGCTCATATCGCAGTACCTCGAGGCACAGAAGAACGGCGAGGGTGGCGACCCGAACATAGACGCTCTACTCGGACACCTTGGGGGTGGTAAGTGATGGCGTACGACTTCACGCAGTATTTCGGGCATGATTATGTTCCGTCCTACATGAGTGCGGTCAGGCCTGACCAGCTTGCACAGGCGCTCCAGTACCTCACCGCAGGAGGTCCGAGGGGCCACGGCGGGAACCTGGCTACCCACATTGGCGATATATATGGCTCGTTCCAGAAGAATACGGGGCTCCATGCTCCTGTGAAGGTGTGGGCGCAGCAGTATTGGGATTGGCTCTCAAAGGGTGCTCAGACCAAGCATAATTATGCCTCGACCTTGCAGAACGTGGATACCGGCAACGTTTCGGCCAACGTCCTGCACTACGTACCGGGGCAGGGATATGTAACCGAGGCCGACTTGCAGAGCGTCGATCCCGCGCAGTATCAGGCGATTCAGGACGAGAGAGCGGCAGCGGTGAAGGACACGGGGGCCGCAAACGCCTACTACGAGTCCAACCCCGGCACCACGGGGCAGGGCGCGTACTCGAAGAACCTGACAAACCTCGGATGGGCGCGGAATATGCAGGGCGCAGGCGCGATGAAATCTTACCTGCCGAAGACCCCGCCTCCAAATCTCAACCCACCGCCGGCCGGCGCAGGTGCTCCGGCGGGGACCGGCAATCCCGTCAATAACGGGGTAGGCGGCAACCGGAACAGCAACTATGCGACCACCGCTGTACCCGGCGCCACGGCTGTCACCCCGAAGTGGCTCTCGGGCTCGGGAGCTTCCCGACAGGCTACAGAACGCGCCGCAAAGCGCGTAGGACGCGACATCTCACAGTCCGGCGTGACGAAGGTGCCGAACATGAGGCAGGCGTACTCAAGGTTAATATCAGGTGGACAGCGAAAGTATTGAGGACTAAAGTATTTGTAAGCGGGTGACGCCAGGCGCCCCCGATGAAGAATGACGGCCAACCGCAAGGAGCCGTCTCAGGTCAACCCAGGAGGGAACCTAATGGAACCAGTACCAGGACAGGCGAACCCGTTTATAAACGAGGGACCGCCAGCCGGCATCAACACGCCGGCAACGCCGCCGGGTGAATCGGTAGCACCCGCACCGACCGGGCCTTTGTCTACTCCGGTAGATGACGCGCACCTGGTAACGGTGCCTGGTGTCGAGCCACAGGCGCAGCAGGAACGGATGTTGGAGATCAAGAGGCACGGAGAGACACGACAGGTCAGTGAGGCCGAGGCTATCGAACTGGCGCAGAAGGGGTGGGACTACACCCAGAAGATGCAGGAGTTCGCACCCTACAAGGAGATGCGAGACTTCATCGAGCAGACCCCTGGCGCCGCCGATGCGATCATCTCCCTGATGAATCAGGGGATGCCGCAGCAGCAGGCGCAGCAGCAGGTCTACAACCAGAACGCAGGCCAGTACGCTCCCCCGGCGCAAGACCCCGGCGTGAACTATCTCGTGCAGGAAGTCGCCAACATACAGGCGCAGATGGAAGCGCAGCAATTCCGAGGCAGACATCCCGAGGCCGACTTCGAGAAGGTGGTCCAGCACTTGATAGACCACCCCGAGATACCGAATCTCGAGCTCGCCTACAGGGATATCTCCTACGAAGACCTGTCGCGCCAGGCGTCACTCGGACAACAGCAACAGACCGCGCAGCGCCAGCAGACCGCAGTTGGCCCGGGAGCGCAGGGACCGCCCGAACAGTACAGGGTAGACCCTCGGAAGCTCACGGATGCCGAAGTGCATGAAGTGGCAAAGCGTTACCATTTTCTCGAGTAACGAGGGAGGACAGTAATGACCGACATCAACTGGGGGCAGCTCGAAGCCTTCACACGCGATATCATCCTGCCGAGGGTGTTCGACCAGGTTTACACCACGAACCCCGTTTTCACCCTGCTGGACGGCAAGGGGATCAAAGAGAAAAGCGGGAAGAACATCAGGGTGCTCGTCGAGTATGCGAAGAACACGCTGGTCAGTTCCTACGAGGGTCTTGACCCTATCCCGACCACCCGCAACCAGAAGGCAGCAGACACCTACCTGCCCTGGAAGCAGTACCAGGCTCCTATCGTCATCGCTGGCGACGAGGAGTTCAAGAACGCCGGCGCAGAGCAGATCGAAGACCTCGTGCAGTTCGAGGTAAACTCCGCGAAGAAGTCCATACAGGACTCGCTCGGCACCGCGCTCTACACCGACGGCAGCGGCAACTCCGACAAAGACCTCACCGGGTTCAAGGCCGCTATCGATGACTCGAGCAACACAGATGTCTACGCAGGCATCACCCGCTCGACGAGTATCTGGTGGAAGTCCCGGTACACCAACTGGGCCGCAGTACCCGTCAGCATCGACTCCTGGCAGACCGAGTTCGGCGCTCTCACCGATGGGAGCATCAAGCCGGACTACGTGTTCACCACACAGGCGATCTACAACAAGTGCGTGAGCCTCATCGTCCCGTCTCAGAGGACGACCGACACCAAACTCGGTGCGGCTGGCTTCGACACAATCATGATCCACAACAGAGGTATCACGGTGGACTCCCACTGTGGCTCCGGCGATGCGTGGGTAGTCAACTCGGATTACATCTCGATGGTGACGGCCAAGGGCCGCAACTTCTCGATGGACCCGTGGCAGCGCCCCGTAAACCAGGACGCGAGAATCTCGCATATCCTGTGGGCCGGAAACCTCGTCAACGAATCGTGCCGCCGGCACGGTCACATCCACTCGATCAACGTGAGCCTGTAAAGGGGGTAAAGAGAAATGGCAGATTACATGGGAGATGTCGGGGGCGACCAGATGGCGGTCACAGACCCCGCAGACCTGTTGGGTGTCATCCGGCAGGAGAGGGGCAAGAAGTTCATCTACGCCCGCGCAGGGGCGGCTCTCACTCACAACACCCCCTACGGCCTCATCCATGAGGGCGGGACGGGAGCGACCATCGCAACGAGTGATCCGGTAGTCAAGGGACTACTGAGCACCGCCGTATACCAGTTGGTATGCGTTCCGGTGTTCCGCTCGATGGACGACGACGACACCGGCTGGTTCCAGATACAGGGCATGGTTACCGATATGGTGATGCCCTCCGTAGATTGGACCGCAACGTACCCGTTGAAGGTCGATGGCGGCGCACTCGCAGTATCGGCTTCGGCGGTCCCGAGCAACGGCGAGAAGGAGCTTGGCCATATCGTGAAACGTGCCTCGACGGGTGCGGTCACGAAGGCTGATGTGTTCCTGTACGGGATACGGGTGCTGACCGAAACCTAGACGACCAAAGAAAACGGCAGGGGGGAGCTGGTCTTGTAGGCGGCTTCCCCCATCGCCGGAAGGGAGATTGAATGTCCAGCGCAAACGACAGGCTGATAAAGACCGCTTGCCACGCCGGAAAGTCCTGTGGCGATCTCAGTGACGGCTCTTTCAGCTATAACGGAGACACCTTCGACGGCCAGGGGGTTCTCGACAACGTACACGCGCTCATCGCGGGGCTGACGCCGCTCAAGATAGACTACACCGGCTCGGCTTTCGGTGACGCCGGGTATGTGGCCGCGCAGGTCAACGCGACGAACGTGCGTTTGAACCTCATCTACTCGACGCTCCATACCCTGCTCGACAAAGTTACCTAGCGGGGTGGTCACATGATGACCAAAACGATGCAGCAGTTGGACGCGAACAGCAACCCGATACAGGGGTTGATGTCTTCGCAGAGCGTAACGTGGCCGGTGACGCACAGCCACGCGAGTCAGGCACTCGCAACGCAGGCCGGAGTAACCGGCAAGCAGCACGTAGTCACGGGCTTCATCGTGAGTACGGACCTCGCAGGAGCCGTCTGTGAAGTCAAGGTGGATTCGACCGTGAAACTCCACTTCACGATGATAGCAGGAACCGTACCGTACACCCTGTCGACCGCTCTGGCCGGCGTGGTAGGTGGCGCTGTCAGCGTGACGGTGAACGGCACTTCGGCCTGCACCGCAAACCTGCTCGGGTTCACGCTCGACCCACTGCCTACGTAATGGAGGGAGAGTAGATTGTCAGTAACAGCAAAGATGTTCGACACAGCGCCTAAGAACGCTTACAAGAAGCTCATCAGCGACCTCAACGCTGGCGCTACGACCGTCAAGTGCGCCCTGTTGACCACGGGGTACGCACTCGCTCAGTCAGCAGACTCGTATGCCGACCTGGTGACTGACGCGCATGAGGTAGCGGCTGGCGGTGTCTATGCCACGGGCGGCGTGGCACTCGCCACGAAGACGCTGGCAAACACGGCTCATGTGACGAAGTTCGATGCCGATGACGCGCTCTGGGCGGCTTCGACTATCACGGCGGCGGCGGCTGTCATCTATGACGCGACCCCTGCGGCGAACGCCGACAAGAAGCTCCTGGTACTCATCGACTTCGGCGGGTCGTTCTCATCGACCGCAGGAGACTTCAAGATCACGTTCTCGACCTCGGGTATCTTCACAGACACCGTGGCATAGAGGGGGTGCGATAAGTGGACGAGCGCAAAGATGTCAACATAGTCGTACCCTCTGCGGCCCCGATACAGGGGGAGCCTGTGCCGTTGGAGGAAGCGCCGAAGGAGGAGTAGGCGTTGTCCATAACCCGAACATCATCAGGCACAATATTCAGAACGGCCTTTCCCACGCTTGAGGCTGGATTCTACGCCGTCACAAGTGGAACGGGAACAGTCGCCGTCTCCTCGGGGGCTACTCTCTCGGGAGCAACCGGGGATAACGGTGCCTGTATCTATGCGAATATTCCCTTGCCCTCTGATAAGGTTTTCGTTGTCCGTACTAAAATCAGGGTGACTAATTGGGATAATGCCGATCTGTTGTTTGGGCTTGCCAACGATACCGCTGTCCCTGCCATTTACACTGATTATGAGTGGGCTACTAACCATCGCTCATCGTTCTTTGATGAGTATTCCTCACTTGGTTTTGTGAGAGAAGGGCCGGGGACATACACGGTACTTGGCAGCGGTGGACTTAACGCCGATTTCATATTGGAAATATCTTCAGATGGTACAAACGCCGACTTCATTGTGCGCGACCCCACGACCCTAGCAGTAATCACCAACAATAAACCGGCATGGGGCTCACCGGAGATGCCGAATAGGGCTGACAACTGGTATCCCGTAGTCGGGAAGAACGCCGGGCCAGGGTGGGCGCAGATACAGGCTCTTGTAAAGTCCTTCGAGGGGTTCATATCCCATAACGTTGCTGTAACAGGACTCGCCACTGGCAACGCGGCTCGGCTCTACGATGGCGCAGGAACCGTCCTCGCTTCGGCGGTTGAATCAGGTGGCACGGCTACGCTCGATTGTTCGCTGGTCGACTGGGTAGGGCTGAGTGCAGACCTCAAGGTCTTTGCGGATAACACCTACGCCTCGATGATAGATTCGCTTGTGAACATCACGGACGCAAGTGGTGGGGATATATACATTTATGCCGGTGGGACTCCCATAGAGATAACCGTACCCGATGCGGCAACCGAAGCATCGGCAGGGATAGTACCGGCGCTGACGCACGTTACCAACATCAATGCTCCCTGCGCGACGTCCGCAAGCGCCGCTGGCACCATAGCCTCGGGTACTCCGGGTACTCCGTTTATGCCAGAGATGCCTCCGATAGCAGGCACCACGGGCAACGCCGTGAGCCTCGAGGTCGAGGGAACGCTGAGTTGTGCGGCCAACATCATCGGGTACACGTACGTAGCAGGCGGCGGTGCTGGAACGAGCAAGTACGGCCTTATGAATAATTCCTTCTTCGATTCCGTTGAAGGCGAATCGGGCGCGACCGTTACAGTACCGGCGGTTGCAGGCTCGAAGCACGTTGTAACCGGCATCATCGCTTCCAGCGACAAGGCTGGCGCCGTGGTGCTACTCAAGGACGGCACGAACACCGTACAGCGATTCGTGCTGTAAGACCAACCCAAGGAAAGGGAGTCAGACAATGGCAGAAGTAGCAGAGAAGAAGATGCCGAAGGTGGCGCGGGTGAAGAACATGACTGACCGCAACCTGCTCTACAAGATGGACGGGATGCCCTACATCTTCAGGCCGGGCGAGGAGAAAGACCTGGAGTTGCCGATCGCCGGCCATTTCGTCGGGGGTCACAGGGTAGGACTCATCGACCCGACCGACGTAAGGGCCGTGGAGGACGAGGAGGAGAGAGTGCTGGCAGCACTTCCGCTCTCTGAGGAGCAGAGGCTTCTCAAGCCCGATCCCCCGCTCAAGGTGCTCGAGATCATCGACCCGAACCTGATCTCATTCGACGAGCCGGCGCCCGTAGAGGCCGGAAGTTCCTACGTCGAGGAGCAGGGCGAGAAGCCGTTCGCCGTGCTGACACCGGGAAGCGCCTCTGAGGAAGACGAGATACTTGCCGAAGCGTTCAAGGCAAAGAGTGAGGCAAAGAAGAAATGACTCTCACCGAACTGATAGCCGCCGTTCGAGGGATACTCGACGAAGAAGTCACCGAAGACCTCATGTGGACCGATGCCAATATCACGGCATGGTTGAACGAAGCAAACCTTCGGCTGTCTTCCGAGCTCGAAGACCTTGAGGACACGGACACGCAGAACATCGTCGGCGCGACCGCGAGTTACACGCTGCCGACTGACTTCCTGCGGCTCGACCAGGCTATCTACGACGGTATCTACCTGAAGGCGATCGGGCGCGAGGAGTTGAAGTCGTACTCCGCTCCGGGTATGCCTACCACCGCACAGTCCGGTACGTCTCAGCGGTTCTACATCAGAGCCGGTAGCATCTGGCTGTTCCCGGTGCCGTCAGCCAGCATCACCAACGGACTCGTCCTGTGGTACTACAAGAAGCCTGCGGCACTCACCGCCGGCGTGGAGTGCGAACACGACTCACAGTTCCACTACCTGCTCCCGCTGTACGCCTGCTACCTCGGCTACCAGAAGGATATGTGCATACGCGAGTCACAAGCGATGAAAGCCTACTACGACGAGGGGTGCGAGAAGGAGCGTCAGTGGATGGCGATAGGCGAGGACCGGAGCGAACTCGACCAGATATACGACCCGGGAGATTGAATTGACTGACTCACGGCGCGGCGGCAAGAGTACCGTCCTCGAAGATTTCTCGGGTGGCCTGCGCTGTGATGTCCCGTCTCACATGATATCCGAGAACGAGTTGTCCGATATCCAGAACTTCGATGTCGATTCTCCCGGCAAGCTCGTCACGCGCAAGGGATACACACGGGTTTCGAGCGCAGGGATCGCCGCCGCGACCGTGCGCGGGGTCTACGAGCACACCGAGCGTAGTGGCCGGCGCCACATCATAGCAGCCTGTGACGGGCATCTCTGGAAGTTCAATGAGCGCGACCGCACCTGGACTCAGATATACAAGGAGTCCTCGGCGGCGGCTATCTTCGGAGCCAACCTCCAGCCGAATGGCAACCTCGCCACGAACACTACAGGCTGGACGCTCACCAACAACGGCACGAATACCACTGTTGCGCGCGACGCGACTCACGGCCCCTCGGGTGGCCCTTGTCTTAAGATTATGACCACCACACCTGCAGAACTGATATCAAACTATACCTTGGCCTATTCTCGCGGTACGCCGCCGGTGGTCAATGATACGACTTGGACTGATTGGTGGCGCGATTATGACCCTCCTGGCGCAGAAATGGATGGTCTTAGCGGATATGGCATCAACGTGGTTTTCTGGATGCGCCTTGGAACTACCGGCGAGTTGGGCGATGCTATACAGACTTACCTCACAGGCTTGAGTGATGCTGACCGATACAGGGCCACGCTTGAAGCGTTCGGGACGATCCCGGCAACAAACTTCTTCTTTGCCCTCGTCTGTAGAAATAGTACAGGGGGTAACGTTTACAACCCCGATATCTCAATCCCGTGGACTTTCGGAAATACTGTCTGGACGCGAGAATCAATCATCGTAGATGGGCCTACATATCCCGGCCTGGACAATATGTATTTCACGGTGGCAGCAACGGGAATGACTGTGCCTATCAATCAGGCAGGGATGTTCCGCTTCCCCTCCGTTACCGCTCGACCGCGCTTCGATGATGGCGCCCTCGCTCCTGCCACGGCAGTCATACCGTCCAACCGCAGGGAGATATTCTTCAACATCAAGCGATCCTCGGGCATCTCCTACGCGAACATCGACCTGAAGGTGTACGCGAACTACTACAGCGATACCTCATGCGCCACTCTCATCAGCACCGTGGAGATTGCTCACCCGACCACGACCACGGCGTATGCTACCGTCACGGTGAACCAGGCTCAGAACACTATCCCTGCCACGGCGGTACGGATGAGACTGCAATTTGTACCTACAGGCTACGTGGACTTGTACGACTCCACAGCGGCAGGACACGGCTGGTACGTGGATTCTATCGAAGTCAGGGAGATAGACGATTCTAGCGCGGTTATAACGCCTCTCACGGTGAATGAGAAGGTAAACCCAACCTTCGTTTCGTTCCTCGGCAACCTGTACGTCTACGGGTACGAGCAGAACCTCAAGATATCGCAGGCGAAAGCGGTGGAGTTCATGCCCGAGATACCGTCCTCGGGGAAGTTCGGCGTAGTCCACCAGAATAGGATGTTTGTGGCCGGCGACCCCGAGAACCCGTCGAGGCTGTACTTCACCGACTATACACAGGGCAACGAGATAGACCCTGACGTTATTGTGTGGTCGTCTACCATCGACTTCGACCCTGATGACGGGGATGCGATCACCGGGATATCTCCCTGCGGCTCGGGCATCGTTGTGTTTAAACACCGCTCGACTTTCATGCTGACGGGCTCGAACTCGATGGATTTCTACGTACGCAAGGTTTCCTCGGCGGTAGGGTGCGCGTCTCATCGTTCGATCGTCGGGCATCAGGGCATGGTCATCTTCCTCGACACGATGAACCCGGGCGTGTTCATGTACGATGGTAGCGTCAATTTCACGATGCTCTCGCGCAAGATTGACCCTCTCATCGGACGAATAGTGAACCCCGAGCGGTCCTGTGCCATCATCAAGGACGAGCGGTACTACCTGTTCTGTGACGATCAGGATGCGGTAGACCCCTACGACGAAACAGTTTACGTCTACTCGCTGAAGACCGGCGCGTGGACGAAGTACAGGGGCATCAACGTCG
>QGNH01001525.1_pt1 | contig 12801 bp, 12 predicted proteins | sample 1735481 | NCBI WGS metagenome assembly QGNH01 (sample SAMN09239004, study PRJNA386568) | Viral metagenome, whole genome shotgun sequencing project. | reverse complement strand
GACTGCTTTCACGCCATTCCAGATGCCTTGGAGCAGGCCTGACATGATCTGCTCGCCGGTATCCAGGAGCCAGGTTCCCGCGTCCGCAACCCATCCGAGAATTGTTTTCGGAAGAGCCACAAACCAGACGTTAACGACGTCCCAGAAGATAGTTTTGATCCCGTTCCAAAGGCCGGTAATGATCTTTTTGCCTGCGTCAAGTAGCCAGGTTCCCGCAGAGGCAAAGGCTGATTTGATCTTGCCAGGGATGCTGCGAATGAAGGCCATTCCGGTATTCCAGGCGCTTTCAACCGCGTGGATCATGGACCAGAAGCCGTCTTTGATCTGCTTCCAGTGAGTGACCATGTACGCGATAAGGCCGCCGAGCGGACCAAGCGCAAGCGTCAGTAAAGCCGTCAGGAATAGCTTCCAGTTTGACTTGACGAAGTTGATACCTTCCCAGAAGACGGCTTTGATTTTGTCCCAGGCCCAGGTGAAAGCAGCAGCGACTGCGTGCCACGCCTCGGTCAATGCCGCGGCGATTTGCTTGTGATATTTGATGCAGACAATGACGATCGCGATAACGGCTGCAATACCGACCACGATCAGGCCGATCGGACCCAGGGCGACGTCCATGGCGACACCGAAGGCCGTAGTGGCTGCAGTGGCTATCGTCGTGGCGGTCGAGGTGATTGCGAGCTCTGCGCTATACAATCCTTCGGCCACGGTTTGATACGCGGTGGCGGCTGAAGCGAGCGCGGATTGTGCGGCCGCCACACCCATCTGAACCCCGATGACCGCGAGGGCGGCACCAACGGCGAGAAGCACCGGCTTGCACTGAATCAGTTTGTCGATGATGCCGACCACGCCTTTAATGGCTGGCGTCAGCACCGAGAGGACGCCCTTAGCGACCGGGGCCAGCACCGGCCACACCGTCTCCCAGACGGCCTTCATGACCTTGAGCGAATCGCCGATGAGCTTGAAGATCGACAGTATGAGCCCTTTGAATCCGGGGCTACCGATCCAGTCGACAAAGACCTTGGCTATCGCCTTCACGGCCGGAAACACAGTGTTGAAAACGTTGCGGAGGTTCTTCACCTCAAGGCTGATGTATTGGAGCACCGTCTTGATGACGCCCTGCCCGGACGAGCCCTTGAGGAAGCCGGTGAATTGCTTGACCAGCATTTCGGCGTAGGGCCAGACAGACTGAAAGACCTTGTAGACCTCATCGAGCGCGGCTTTGACCACTGAACCAACGGCGGTCATCACCTCCTCTATCTGAGGCATGTGGGCGGTGACAAACGAGACGAACTTGCCGAGAACCGGCAGGATCTCGTCTCCCACCTTTTCCCTGGCAATGCTCATGGCGGTGCTGAATTTCTTCCAAGGGTCCGCGTTTGCGACCGCTGCCGCCGTCCCTGAGTAGGTGCTCTTGAGCTTCGCCATGATGTCGGCGAGCGGAAGAGCCTTGCCCTGAGCGTCCTTGATCGCGATGCCGAGCCTCTGGAGCGAAGTTGTATTCCCCTGCTCCGCCTTCGCCTCGGCGGTAGCCACCGTGGCCACGTTTAAATGCCGAGCCGCGGCCACATCGAGGGCCACAGACATGTCCTGTTGGGACTTTTTGACGTTGTCCGTGGCGGCTTGAAGCCTGGTGAGGCCAGTAGTCAGGTCATCGACACTCGCACCGGTGTCGAGCCGAGCCTTGTCCATGTACTCGGTCATCGACGAGGTCATCGACGTGATGCTTTGGTGGGTGGCTTGGGCCTGGTTGGTCATGACCTGCGTCAGCCCGGTCATGTCGGTCTTCATTTGCTGCGCTTCTTCTACGCAGCCCTTGAGCCCGTCGACTACCTTGTCAAACACGTAGAGCCCGCCGGCAGCCTCGGCTACCTTCTTGAGGCTCTCCTTGAGGTCTCCGAATCCCTCCTTGGCGCTCTTGGCCGCGTCGCCAGCTCTCTTCGTGCCCGTGGCCGCAGAGTCGGCCGACTTCCCGGCCTTGCCCAGGTTCTCGGACGCACCCTTGGCCTCGGTGCCAAGTTGCTTGATCTTGCCAGCGACGGAGGTGAGCTGTTCTGACCCCTCGATCTTTACTCGACCGAGTACGTCGAAGGCATCGTCGGACATGGCTCACCCCCGTTCTGATTGGTTTTTTGTTCGTTTGGTCTGTGCGTCTTGGAGACGCATGGCGCGGTAGACATCCCGGAGTTCAAGCTCGTCCGGGTCGGCCGGGATCCCGTAGTGCTCCCATAGGTACTGGGGCATGAGAACGCTCTGCGCCCAGTCGGGCAGGTCTTCGGTCACGCCTGCCTCGTAAAGAGTGAGAGCTATTCTGTCGGAGTCCCTATCAGGTCCTTCTCCCCCGCCATCTGAAAATTTGTGGTGAGCTCATTCAGGGTATTCACGCAGGTCATGTAGTCGGCCATGTCCATGTCCTCGACCTCTTGCACTGAGAGGCCGGTGAGGAGCGCGATGAGACCCTGCATTTCCGGGTTGGCCATATCGCCCATGTCGACGATAGTCGGCTCGTCCGGGAGGTCGCCGATGGTGGCGAGGGCCTTGCAGTATTGCTTCCACTGCGACGTCTTGGGAGCGGTGATGGTGATCTTGGCGCCGTCGAAGAGTTCAAGTTCTTTGGAGCGGGGCATGGCTTTTCCCTCCTGGGGGATAAGCGGATTGGTGGAAATTGGGCGCGGCCCAGGGGGTTGCTAGGCCGCGCCCTAAAGCGAGGGGGGTGTCTTACGGAAGGGTCGCGACCGCGTTCTGCAGCGTGAACGCCGAGTAGTTCGCCAAACTGGACGTGCTGTCCACCTGGGCCTCGAGCTCGACCTCGAGCACCCGAGCGCTTTGGGAGTCTCCCCAGACGGCGGGATCGCTTGTGACGAAGCCGGCAAAGTCGTGGGTGAACTGGAGCGCTCCCGCCGTGGCCTGGAATCTCGTTACAACCGGGAGACCCGTTAGCCAGTTGGTCTGGAAGAAGGTCTGCAAGGTCGGGGAGTAGAACAGGCCGAGCTTCACCTTGAGCGTTTGCTTGTCGTACGAGAAGTCGATTGGTCCCAAGTTGCCGGCGCCGTAGATCGGCTTGAGGCCGGTATCGCCGTCCACCTGGTACGAGTAGAGCGTGTTCGCAATCGCCGTTGTGCCTGGGGCGGCCCCTGCGGCATCGGCATAGAACAACGCTTGGGCCATGAGGATCGGGTGCACCGTCCGGTAGTTGAGCGCGGCGGTGAGGCTCTGGCTTGCGCTGAAGGTCTGCCCGAATCCCGTGGCAGTGAAGGTGAGTTCTTTCTGCTGAGTCGCCGTAATGTTCCACGTCTGATTCAGGCATCCGGAGAGACCCACGCCCGGGTTGACGAGGTCGCCAAGCTGCATCGAAAGCGACAGCGGATTCCAGACTTGGGTAGTCGGGGAGGCGTACTGCCACATCGTGGCGCTCACGGCCGAGCCTGCGGTACCGGCAACAGTGACGCTGACCGGGATGCTGAACGTGTTGGCGGTGAGCCTTGTGATGGCGTAAGTGCCGTTGATGCTTGGGGTCGAGTTGGACCCGGTGATAGTCACCAGCTGGCCGGTGATAAAACCGTGAGCCGTCGCTGTCACGACCGTGGGACTCGCCTGTGTGTTGCCGGTGATGGTCTTGGTGCCCGTGGCCGTGATAGTCGGGGCTCCATAGGCGGATTGCATGAGATAGCACATGTCCTCATAGGTGCAGGTGCCCTTGATGTCCCAGGTGGCGCCCTGCTCTACCTGGGCGGACATATACGTGGGCGCCAACGACCCGATCTGCTGATCGATGGCAACCGCTTTAACTGTCGGGGTGATCTGCGGAGTCGGCGAAATCCCCATTAGGACCGAGGTCGCCGGAACCACTGCACCCCAGGTCGTCTCTTGACCGACTTGGAGGCGAATTAGTCGAGTCGCGAGCTTCCCCGATTGAATCGTCATGGGAATCTCCTTTGGGAGGGTTGAAGAGAGGCGGAGCTAGACGCCGATGGGCGTTATTAACTGAGCGGAAATCCAGAGGTCAAAACGGAGGCCGTAGTACTCCTGAACTCCGTACTGGAAGATCACGTTGTCCCACTTCTTGATGTAGCTCTCCCGGACCAGGTCCGGATTCCCGAGCTGCACGTGAGCGGCGAAAGCGGTCCACACTGCCGGCGGCCAGGAGAGGACGTACTCCTGGTTCGCGGCGAGGCTGGAACCGGCTGTCTTAGGCTGGAGCCCGAGCCACATCTCCATCGTGCCTTCGATGTGTTGAAGGCCGCCGATAGCGGAGAAGTCAGTAGGTCCCCCGCGGAATAGGTTCACAAAGAATGGCAACGCGGCAGGCGGCACATTCCACTGGGGGTAGGTATAGGCGATAGCGACCGACGCGCCGTCGTCTGTCACAATCGCGCCCTGGATTTCTGACACTGCTTGGCTGATGTCCTGGAGTAGGCTCATACCGGCAAGTTCCTCCACCCATCGAGGTAGCGATAAAGGCTGTCCGGCATCTCGATTGCCACCTTGTCGACGCCGTTCATGGAGCCAACGCCTGCGGGCATTTCGCGCCGGAGATAGTCAAAATGGGCGAGCGAGTTGCAGGTGCTTTCGAGTGAGTCCGGAATCGACGTGGGAACGGTGAGAGTTGGTCCCCAGCCTGCCTCATATGTCACAAGGGCCATCAGCTGGCCCTTGTACAGCGGCCCGTTGAATCTGGGCTGAGTAAACACGCGCGCCCGGTAGTTTCCTAGCCTGACGCTGTCTCCCAGCGGCAAGACCTCTTCGAACGCGATGTTCTGCGCCTGCCAGGTAATCGGGCCGCTCGGGTCCATGATCTGCACCTGACTGATCGAGACGATCGGCCGATACATGTGCAGGATGAGCGCGCCAAAACGGTCGACTGACACATCGAGCGCTTCTTCGGTGCCGACGAACCCTTCAAACTGCGAACCGGCGTGGCAGTCGATCTGCTCCTCCGCCCACGCGATGCACAGAGTCATGGCCGTAGAGTCAGAGTCGGACATGGCAGAGCCAGGAACGTTCGACCGAATCCAGTCCTGGAAGCTACTGAGCGTCGTGTACTTCATGGCCTACTGGGCGAAGGCCGTGCAGACGAAGTTGAACGTGTGTGTTCCGGAGCCAGCGATGACCCAACGGCAGCGAATGTGGTCGCCACAGAGGGCGGGTCTCACGGCGGCTGCGGCGGCGTCGGTGGTCACGTTGACCGTGGCGGTTCCGGCTGCGCCTGCTGGGTCGAGTACTGCCCACTCTGCGCTAGCCGCACCGTTGCCGAGTAGCTGGGTGAAGTGCACGGCATTGACATAGGTGGTCCCACCGTCTGGGCTCACGTCCACGTACACGTCGAGGGTGTCGCCCACGACCGAGGCTTTGGAGGTGACGTTCAGGAGGATCATGAGGCGCTTGTAGGCCCCGCAGACGACAGCGGCACTATTGCCAGAGGCCGTCTCCGCGTGGGCGGCATGGAGCGCGAGGCTTGACGGGACGGCGTTGTCTACCATCACATGCTGGTAGCCGAGAGTGTCGACATACAAATCGACCTCGGCACCATTGGCGACGGGCTGCGACGGAGCGAAGCTCTGCGCAATGCCTCCGGCAATCTTGCGGAAAGGATCGAACATGTTACTCATGGAGCCTTCTTTCTAAGGGTAAAGAGAAGGGCCGGGGTTTGACGCCCGGCCCTTTCAGACTTAGGAAACGCGGGCTCCGACGATGGCCCCCTGGATGTAGGGGTGCTGGCAACGGAGCGTCTCGGAGAACTGAGTCACGAACGGGTAGATCCTGCTCGTGGCCGCGACCGGGAAGTAACTGTACGGCCGCATGACCGACAGCTTGAAGGCTTCCGCCTCACGCGCAGTTGCGTAAGGAATCCGATCAGCGATGAACATGAAGTTTCCGTCCGGGATATCGGGATGACCCCAGATGGGAATCGTCGCCGGCTGTCCGGGGATGCTCGAGGCGAACTTGTTCAGGTAGTCGCCGACGTAGAACGCGCCGGTGAATGCCGACTGGTCGTTCAGCTCTTGGCGGTAGACGTATTGCCCACCAGCGATCAAGAGGTTCGAGATGTTGGCCTTGCCGAGCGGGCTCGTGAGGATGCGAGTCGGAGAGGCTTTCCAGGGGGAGTAGCAGTTGTACAGAATCTGGTCGAGCTCGGCGATGCCTGCACCCTGGGCGGTGAGGGACATCCCATTCATGTCAATCACGTTGGGAGCGGTGGCCCCAGTGACTGCATTGGAGCTGAAGTCCACACCGTAGACGTTCTGCTTGGTGCACCACGCCCACGCGCCATTGAATGTGAGGGGGTTGGCGGTACCGTTGGACGACGGCGGAACCTTGGCAACAGTTGCCGTCGCGGCGTTGTAGACCACGCGCACTGCGGTCATGCCGATGAAGCAGCCGCCCACAGAGGACGTGACCGCGGCACCGTCGGAGGCGTAGAACATCTGCGACAGCGGGACCAACTTCGCGGCCCCAGCGTTTACACCGGCGTAGAGCTTGTAGCCCATGGCGCCCGGAACGTATGGCCAGGAGATGAGGTCGTACGCGGTCGAGCCAGAGGAGGCGTTGGTCATGTCGACCGCGAAGAGGTCCGACTCTCCGACGCACACGTTGCTGTCCGGCGTGGCCACGAGGCCCTGGCTGTTTGCAAGGATGCCTTGCAGAGTCAGAGCGGTTACCCAGTAGTGGGTCGGCGCGGTGTAGGTGCCAGACCCACCCTTGACGGCGGTACCGGAGGCAACAGCCGCGATGCCGTCGTAGTCGCCGCCCAGGCACATGAGCTCATCCAGCCTTTGGATGGAGCCGATGTTGGAGGTGGACTGAACGGACAGGGCGTCGTCGTACCCGAGGGCTTTATCGACGTCTTCCTGCGCGACCGAACCGTAGATCGCGGCGGTCGCAAAGTTGGCCTTGAAGGGGGTCGCTTCCAGAACGTTCTCCGGGCCGACAGCACCCTTGGCGACACCGAACGCGGTGCTGAAGTCCAATCCAAAGCCAACCTGAACCTTCCAGGTGTCGTAGTCCGCACCAACATCGGGTTTGGTGGTCGGCAGCGAGGCGCGGAACGGGGCAACCCAAGGCTGCAGGAGGACCGCGGGGCTGACGAGGTTATAGCCCCCGTAGCCGGTGAGCGATTTCTGCATGGAGGCCCGGTCGAGCAGCCCGAGCTCAGTCCTCAGCTCGTTCAGCTGGTCAGGGGTGAAGTTCATGTTATCCATCTAACTGGTTCCTTTCTCTGGGAAGAGGGGGTGGATTAGCGAACGCCCGCCAGGTCGGAGCTGCGTTTTCCGTCCGAGTTGATGCCCATGTCGTGGATCATCTGGGCCGACTTCTCGAAGGCCTTGGTCTGGGCAAGCATCGCGTCCCCGCCATAGGCCTCGGTGAGCTTCCGCATGCCGGTCATGGGGTCGATGACGCCCTCGATCATGTCTTGCATGACCTTGTCGCCCGGGTCTGCGGGGGCGTTGCCAGCGGGGGCGAGGTTGTTGCCGTTGGGCCTTCCGCCCAGGAGCTCCGCGCCGGCGTCTTTGGCGACTGTCTGCGGGCCTTGCGGGACCGCCTCCAGCGGAGTGGCGATGCTGGCCTGCAGGGTTTCGAACTTGGCGTCGATGTGGCTTCTGATCTCGCCCATGACGTCGATGCCGACTGCTGGAGACTCGGGGCCGGGCTTGCCAGCGGTAGCGATGGTCTCCAGCGCTTTCGTGAGCGCGTCCATCTGCTCTTGCGCCTTGGTCATGGTGCTGTCGGTGCCGGTCGTGCTGGCCGTAGTGGAAGCGGTCGACGGCGTGGAAGCGGTCGATGCGCTGTCCGTGGGGCTGGACGGAGCAGCCGAGCCGAGCATCACTTCGATGGCGGCTTTGGCTTGGTCGACTGCGTCGGCGCCGCCCTGGTCGAGGATGTCCAGCAGAGCTTTAAGGCCACCGGCCGAATCGCCCTTCTGAATCGCCACGGCGAGTTCGAGGGTTTTCTTGAAATCCATTGTCTGAACTCCTTGTTCGGGGGAAAGAACTTTTTCAACGGCTTGTATCGAACCGGCAACGACCCCATAGGGCTTGCCGAAATAGCTGGTGGCACTGGCGGCGATACGCTTGCCGATCGTGGTCCACTCGTCGGGTCCGTAGCCGCTTTTGCCGGTGCCCGCGTTGTAGCGGGACATGGCCTGCCTGCAACGACCTTTCGAGTCGAGCGGCCAGGCGTAGTTGTTGGGGTCGGCGTAGTTGTCCACGTTCTGCCCGTGGGGTTTCCCGTGAGGTGCCGTCGCGGGTGCTCCGGCCTTCCTGGGGATGACGACCTTGCCGAAGAGCAGGTCGTCGGCGGTCTGGGAGGCTGGCACGTAGTTAGTCTCGGGGACTACCTCTTCGGCGTCCGAGAAGGTGACCGCGCCAGCGGCATCGATGGCGTAGGTGGCCCTGAAGTGCTTGGGGGGCGGAGGGTCCTCGAAGAAGCAGTCGTCTTCCGAGCAGTCGTAAGGCGACGTGTAGATGACCCAGTCCTCGCCGAAGTCGCACACATACACGCAGGCTTCGGCCGCTTCGGAAAGGGCGCACTCAAGAGCAGCGAATCGCTCCTGATAGGAGAGGTCCTTGTGGATCTCCTCAGGCTCGGGCTCTTCCGTTAAAGCCTTGGCGAGCGTGAACTTCGCGACGGGGCAGGCCGGAACGTCAACGAGCGAAATCTCGTCGATGCGCACCTTGTCGTAGACCTTGGTGCCGTCGGGGTCGAAGTGAAACGAGAGGCCCTTCCCGCCGATCGAGAATCCCTTGAGCGCGCCTTCCTGGACTTTCAGAAAGCAGTCGCGGCCGTCCGTTGCCTGCGAAAGCTTCACGCGGTTCATGATGCCGGGGACGCCTTCGGGTGTTTCCTCTTCCCACCACTGCTTGAAGGTTCCGACCACCTTGGGCTGGTGCATCTCGCGTACGCCTATCCAAGACTCGGCCTCGGCGTATGCGGCCTTGCAGACCCCGATGGGCAGACGTTCTCCTTGCAGGTCCCGGATGTCTCCCGAGGCGAATCCCTCGACCACTCCGGTCTCAGAGTCGACCTTGGAGAATGGAACGAAGAATCGCAGCGGGTGGGGTGCTGTTTGTGTTGCCATGGCTCTCCTTTCTGGGCAATAAAAAAGGCGCCCAGGAGGACGCCGTATGGCTGGTTTGCCAGTTGTCGGGGAAGTGCTATCGCTTGGTGATCGCCTCACCAATCCCGTACTTGAAGCCGTGGGTGAGGGCTTCTTTCAGGTCTTGGATGTGACCGGGCCAGCCCTTCCACGGCCCAACGCTCATGGCGAAGTGCTCGCCTGCGCCGTCAGTCCAGTGGAGGACCTTGCCTTTGGCCGAGAAGCCTTTGCGGCCCTTGAGAATCCAGCGGCCGTAAAACATGCCGTAGAGCTCCATGGTCTTACCGGGCGAGACGATCTTGTAGGCGGGCGAAGGCTTGTCCCGCCATGCGTATGTCCTCACGTAGTTCGAGGTCGTGGCAGGATAAGCGTTTGGGCCGGAGCCTTTGGCCTCCGCGAACTCCTCGCCTGCTTGCCTCAGACCGGCGTCAAGGATCTCGTCAAAGTTCTCGAGACCCGGTTTGATCGTCGTGGTGAGGCTGACTTCAAGCAGGCCCATTAAGCTGCCTCCGCATCTGCCAGATCATCGCCCTCATCGATGTTGATCTCGATGCCCCACTGATCCATGAAGGCTTGACCGAGCGCGGTGTAGCTGGTCGAGACGACCGCCTCACACCTGCAGTTCACGTGGATTGGGGGTTTGTCATCGTTCGGGCCGAATATCTCACCGTCCATGGGGCCGCACTCCTCACAGACCAGATCGTCCTCTTCGGTCTGGAAGGTCCAGCTGTCGGAGCCCAGCGCGTCTTGGTAGAGCTCTGTCTGGGCGGACTTCATCCGGGTTGTTTCACTGATGGCGATCATGTCCGCCCGCCAGGGAGCGAAGGTGCTCTGCAGCGCGTTCGACAGGTCCTGAATCGTCGCGTCGGGGTCGGCAAAGAATTGCGCGACCTTCGCCTGGATGTCCTCCGTCACGGTGTCGGTGCAGCCCTTGAATCCTCCGATGGGTTCGAATAGCTTTAGGTAGCGGTCGAAGAGTTCCTCGTCGGTGAAGAGGTCCGCCTTGGCGCCTATGGTGCGCGCCCAGGTGTTTTCACCCAAGACGAGCGTGCTGCTGGCATTGGTCGCACCTTGCATGTACGCCTTGTGCAGGGCCTTAGCCACCTCGTCGGTCACCTTCGGCCGTAGCGCCTTAGCCACCTTGCCTTGTGTGATCTCCGGCAGGGCGTTCTCCACGATCGCCCACGCTGCCTTATTGCCTTTGCGGATCTGCGCGGCGAAGGCTTTCTCGGCGGCGACGCGAGCCTTGAGGATGCCGGGGCGTTGGTCGTTAAGGAGGAGGTTACTCATCAGCCTTGATGATGATCTTCGACCAACACCCAGCTGCGAAAGAAGCAATGAGAGCAGTGGGGCTCCCCAGATGCAGGTTGCCTGCAGGGTCCACCGAGTAGCCTTCGGCCGAGATATCGGCGCAAGCCAGGGCGGTGCCGTCCTGGTAGAGAATCTCCCAATTGACGACGGCGGGCTCGGCTGGCTCCGCCGCTTTCTCTTCGGCCCGAAGCAGCTTGACGTTCTTCTCACTCATCTTCTTCCCCCTTGTTGAATGACGATGCTTTCAATCTCCGAAACCGATTGGATCTTCGTTCATGGTCGTTTCGCCGGTTGGCAATACTGAAGTCTCGGGGTCCTCGGTAATCAGGATGCCACCAGCTTCGATCAGCGTATTCAGCCGTGCTTGCGCGAGCTCGCATGCGGTGGGTCCGACTAAGTGCTCGATCGAACCCCAAAGCTGTATGTCGTGCTGCAGGTGCTTGAGATTCGCGATCAAGCCTGGAGGCAACGCCTGGTTTTCCATCGCCTCGACGAATGGCGAGAAGACGCCTTGGTTGGTGGTCGGGAACGTCAAACCGTTGTCCCACATGATCGGCCGCTGCGGATCGTATGGGTGGGTGCCCCAGTTATTCACATGGCGGTCGCCCTGTCCTGAGATGTAATCCAGGATCGCGGCGCGCTGCAACCAGTAGAGCGAATACTGATCCGTACCCCGGGGGGGCTTGGAATCGCGGACGTAGTAAAGGACCGCGCCGGGATCTCCATTCAGCTGGGTGCAGTAGGCCACCGGAACGAGGTAGAAGCCGAGCGCCCGGTCAAGCAGGTACGCTGCCTCTTCGCGGAGGAATTGGAAGCCGCCGATTCTTGAGATCAGCTTCGGGTTCTCGCCAGAAAGCGGTTTCCAGACCCCGGGCCAGCTGGGGAGTTGATGCCCTTCGGCGTCGGGCTCGGGGACGATTGCCACCACGAACACCTCATTGGCATGTCCGCCGGTGGGCCACTCAAAATCAATAGGTGCCACGATCGGCGCGCCGTAGTATTCGTCATCGTCGGGAGTGCAGCCAGTGACTTTGCGAAGTGTGGCGTTGGCCAGTTTGGCGAGGTCCTCCTGCCGGTACCCGGACCCCAGAACAAACGTTGTCCGCTCGGGGTGTTCTTTGCCGGTGGTGAGCAGATTCTTACTGACTGAATCGTCGGAGACGGTAGTCTCGGGGTTTTGGTCTATGGCACCATCGGCGCCCGACTGGCCTTCGAGGGTTGACACATTGCCCACCCAGGTCACTTGCCCGCCGCGGATAACCATGTAGACGTTGCCGCCTTCAACCGGCGGATGCCCTGAGGCGATCCGGAACTCGTTAAGGGTGATGCCCGCATTCTCGAACGCCGACAAAGCCGCGGCTTGCGCTGCGGTCGGGTCAGCATCAGCCGCGGGAAGCGAAAGCTTGAATGTGCGGCCGCCCAGGTCGAGCTTCTGCAGGAAGCTGTTACACATGGCCTCGACGTGATCGGCGATCGGCCCGAGCCCCATGCGAAACAAGGCTTGTGCCATTGCGTCCTCGAAACCCGATCCGCCCAGACCATGCCCGGGCACCTTAGCGAGCTCTGATACCGGCAAGCCCGAGGTGAAGGCCAGGTTGTTGAACGCCTGCCCATAGGCCACTGCCGGCCAGTCTGGGCTCTTCGTCTCGGTCCACTTGCCGCCGAATGGCATCAGCTTCATTCGGGACCGGGCCTGAGCGCCGCTCATCAGCTCGTCGTAGCGCTTCTCCCACTCCGTGATCTGGTCGGGCGATAGCTCGGCATCCGGGGTGAAGATGGACTCGGGGAGGTTGCCCTCGCGATAGTGCGCCAACGAGAAGGCTTTGATGTTCGCGAGCAGCATCACATCGGACCACGCCTGCTCGACGGGCGGATTGCCGTATGGAGCATTCTCTCGGATATTCTGGGGCATGTATTCGACCTGGTCGGCAGTCCACCAACCAAACGGCATGCCCTTGATGACTTGGCAGTATGCCGGATTCTCGCCTCGAGGAGTCCGACCCTGCACGTCGACGCAGCAAAAGAGCGTCGAGCCGTCCATCACCACAAGCGCCTGATCGTTCAGGTCGTGGTACAAGGCGGGCGCATCGTAGATGTACATGTTCCGCATGAGGCGCCCCAGCCACGTCTGCCAGTGGAGCTCGCGGTCTGGCGTTTGAGTGAACCAGTAGAGCGGACCCTTCGGGCCCTCTACGTTTCCGTCTGCGTCCACGATGTGTGGCGTGTAGATCGTCATCTCGCGAGTGAGCACCCGGTTAATCATCTGGGCTTCGCTCACGAGGTAGAACGTGTCTCGAAGCATCTCAAACGACGTGAGGCCGTAGCCGATGCGTGCGTTAACGGAGGCGACGTTGGCCGCCACCGGATAGTCGATCGTCCGGGGCATATTCTCTTCGTAG
>QGNH01001655.1_pt1 | contig 12812 bp, 19 predicted proteins | sample 1735481 | NCBI WGS metagenome assembly QGNH01 (sample SAMN09239004, study PRJNA386568) | Viral metagenome, whole genome shotgun sequencing project. | reverse complement strand
TGGCGCTGCAGATCTCGGCCGCGAATACCAATGCGTACTTGAATGAGGCGGTGCGCGCGGCGCTCGAGGCGGCGAACCGGAATGTCGATGTGGCACCAAAGCAGAACGGGCATCTCAACGGGCACGCCGCGGCGTCATGAGTGCGCAATGAAGAATTTTCTGCGCATTGCCACGGGCGTGCCGACGCTTGACCTCTTGCTCGCGATCCAGCGGTTGGAGAAGTCGCATGGTGTCTGGCAAGCAGATACTTACTTGCGCGACTACCCGCAAGGCCCCTTTGCCAATACCGAATCGATCATCCTGAGATTTCCGCCGCGCTCGGTGCACGAGACCGAAGTCGCCCTGGCCACGCACAACGCCAATTTCGACCCGCACGAGAACGTCGATCAACCCGTATACAAGACGCTCAGCGAAGCGCGCCCGCTCGTGATGAACCTCATGGCCGCGGTCCAGGGCGAACGCTTAGGGCGCGTGATGATCAACAAGCTGATCCCCGGCGGGTCGGTTTATCCGCATGCCGACACGCCCCTGCACGCCGAATACTGGGATCGCTTTCATATCTGCCTGCAGTCAGGTCCCGGTGCGTCGTTTCGCTGTGGATCGGAGTACGCGCCGATCAGCCCGGGTGAAGTCTGGTGGTTCAACAACCGCCTTGAGCACGAGGCAGTGAATAACTCGGACGACGACCGCATTCACTTAGTGCTCGACATCCGCACGAGCAAACCATGCTGACCGCTCACGTCGAACATTTAACCGAACGGCTCGAGGAATTGAAGCCGCTGTTTCCCACGCACTTCGAAGAACTCGCGCTCAACAAAGAACACGCCCCCTTGGACCCGCAGTACGGGGTGTACTTGGATCGTGACCGGCGCGGTGAGGTGCTGTTCGTGACGTTGCGCAGCTTGGGGAAACTCGCCGGCTACTTCGTCGGCTTCGTGGTCCCCGGCCTGCATTACCAGAGCACCTTGACCCTGACGATGGACATTTTCTACGTCTGGCCCTCGTACCGCGGCTCGGGCGGGGGATTTTTACTGTTCAACGCGGTGAAAGCCGAGGCGACGCGCCGCGGCGTGAAGCGCATCTTCGCAGGCTCAAAGCTGCATAAGGATGCTTCGTGGCTGTTCGAGAAATTGGGTTACACCGAAGTCGAGCGGTATTACTCGCTGTGGTTAGGAGAATGACATGGTAGCAGCAGCAGTCGTCGGGGCAGCGGTCGTGGGTGTGGCGGGCTCGGCGATCTCCGCGAGCGCTTCCGGCAAAGCCGCGGGCGAACAGGAGCAAGCCGCTCAGAACGCGACCCAAGAGCAGCAATATCAGTTCGACACCACGAACGCCAACGAGGCGCCGTACCGGCAGGCCGGACAGACCGCGCTCTCGCAATTGAACGCCGGAACAGCCGCGGGCGGGCAGTTCACGCAGCAGTATACCGGGGCAGACCTCGCCTCCGACCCCGGCTATCAGTTCCGCTTGCAGCAGGGCTTGAAGGGCGTGCAGAACTCAGGGTCGGCCTCAGGCATGAGCCTCTCCGGCGCACAACTCTCCGCGCTCGACCAGTACAACCAGGGCTTTGCGTCGAACGAATATCAGAACGCCTATAACCGCTACACCACGGCGCAGCAGAATCGCTACAACAATCTGTACTCGATCGCGAGTCTCGGCCAAAACGCGACCGCCGTTACCGGCAACTTGGGCCAGCAGACCGCGAACCAGATCTCGAGCAATGACATCGGCGCGGGCAATGCCGCCGCTGCAGGCACGGTGGGTCAAGCCAACGCGATCAACAGCGGCATCTCCAGCATCGGGAACTACTACCAGCAGCAGCAGGCGCTGTCCGGCAGCAGCTATGGCAACTATGGATCGGCTGGATCATCCGGCAACGTCGGCAGCGCCTCGCAATCACTCGGCTACACGGACGCAAACGGCGTCATGACGGGCTACTAATGAGAATCCTATGAGCGATGTAGATCCTTCCATTCCGCTCGCCGTCAGGCCCGTCCAGATCGACAACCCGATGGACGTGCAGGCGAAGGGCCTGCAGTTGAAGCAATTGGCGTTGCAGACGCAAAGTGCGCAGCAGGACTATAACGACAGTCAGACGCTGCGCTCGCTGTATCAAAAGAACAGCGCCGGCGGCACGCTCGACCAGCACGGCCTGTTGAACGATGCCTACTCGGCGGGCTTAGGCACCAAGGCTCTCGCGATTCAGCAGCAGTATCTGGCGAACCAGAAGACGCAGTCCGACATCGGCAAAAACACCGCCGATGCGAACTCGGCGAACGCCAGTGCCGCGTCCAGTCAATTTGAGGTGCAGCAGAAAAAGCTCGGCGTCATCGATCAGACGCTCTCATCCTTGATCAACACGCCGAACTTAAATCAGAGCCATGTGATCGGCGCCTTGAATGACCTCACCAACAAAGGGCTGCTGGATCCTAATCAAGCAGCGCAGATGGCACGGCAGATCCCGGGCGACCCGCAACAACTGCGCCCCTTTTTGATCCAAAAAGGACAAGAGACGCAGTCGCTGCAGCAGCAGCTCGCAACCCAGGCCGCGATGGCGCCGAAGATCGAATACCAGGACACGGGGGGGGCAAAAGTCGCGGTCAATACGAATCCTTTGTCTCCCGGGTACGCGCCGCCCGCATCCATTCAAAAAACCGTGAGCCCGGACACCCAAGCCACCATCGGCAACGCCATGACCGTCGCCAAGATGGAATACGGATTCGGGCCCGATGGCAAGTTATCGCCTGCCTCGGAAGCCTTGGCTCAGGGCCTCGCCAACGGCACGATTCCGTGGAGTGCGCGCCTCGAAAGTCCGAAGAGCGATGCGATTATCGAGCGGGCGAAGCAGCTCAAACCGGACCTGGACATCCCCGTCATGCAGGCCCGCTCGAAGGCCATCGATGACTATACGAACGGAGTTCCCGCCCAACAGTTGCAGTCGAATGGCACGGCGGTGAAACATCTCGGCCTGTTGAGCAACCTGGTCGACAACTTGAAGAACACCAATTCCCCGACCTACAACGCCGCCGCGAATGCGGTGGCGACGTTCACCGGCGGCTCAGTCCCGACGAGTTTCGAGCTGGCGAAAACCGTCGCCGCCGATGAAATCATGAAATCGATCGTGCCAGGCGCGGGCGGAGAGGGGGAGCGGACGGCGCTGGCAGACAAGATACGCGCCTCCTCGAGCCCGCAGCAGCTGAAAGACGTGCTCGGAACCGCCGTCGGGTTGATGAACGGCCAGAAAGAATCCTTGATTCAGCGCGGCCGCGCCGCAGGCGTTCCGGATTCGGTGTTCGTCGATTACACCGAAGGCGGCGCGAATGGGCGTGCGCCTGGGGCATCGACAGTCCCGTCCGACATCGCCGCGATACTCGCCAAGCACGGTGGCAAGTAATGGATCAGCCGACGCCAGACGACATTTACACCGCGATCCGCAACGCCGACAAAGCGGGCGATTCGGCGAGCGTGCGGAAATTGGGGGCGTATCTGCAGACGATGCAACAGCCGGCCGATGCAACCCCCGCGCCGCCGAAGCCCGCCCCGGAAGCACCGCCCGACCTCGCGCACCAGGCGCTCGACGCCTACGGCCAGGCCGTTGCGGCGCCCTTTAGAGCCGCCGCTGGAGCCCCTGAAGCGGCGTTGAGTCTGGGCTCGCAGATGCTAGCCACTCCCGTAGCTGGCCTGTCTGGCATCGTCCAGGGCGTCAAGAATACGTTTGATCGCGCCGCGGGGAACCCCGTCGGCATGTCGGCCGCGGATCGGGTGGATCAAGTCTCCAATGCGCTCACCTTTCAGCCCCGCTCAGGCGTCGGCAAGGAAACCGCTGCCGGGATCAGCGCGCCCGCGCAGTGGGTGGCCGCTGGCGCCGACAAGGCGGGGCAGGTCGCATCTGACATAACGGGAAGTCCGCTCGTTGGCACCGCAGTAAACACCGGCCTGCAGGCGTTGCCCGCGGTTATACTCAAGCGTGCCGCGGGGGGAGCGGCGGACACAGCCGGAACGGGGAGCGCTGCGACGGCGGCACAAACGGCCGCTGAAACTGCGGCCAAAAACTATGCTACTAACACTGCTGGCCTGGACTGGAATTCTCTGTCTGATTCAATCAAGGCAAAGCTCACCGCAGTGGCGGGGGATGCCAAGAATCTTCAAGACCTCGATCCGGCTGCCCTACAGCGTGAGGCTAAACTACAATCCTTACCCGTTCCCGTGCCTGCCACCCGTGGCCAGCTCACCCGCGATCCCATCGCCCTTAGAAATGAAGGCAATATCTCCGCGGGAGCGAGCGACGCCGGCGCTCCGATCCGTGAGATTCACCTTGATCAAAACCAGGCGCTGCTCGATAACCTTGACGTTCTCAAGGGCAATGTAAGCGGCACAGGCGACACGGCCGCGAGCGCCACCAACGCGCAGGCGACGGGCGCATCGCTGCAAGGCGCAGCGCGGGCCAAACTCGAATTCCAACAGGCCAAGGTCAAGCAGCTCTACCAGGCTGCTCAGGATTCAGGCGAAACGGCGCAAAAGGTCGACGTCACGCCGATCCAGGACATGATCTCCAAGACCCCCGACCAGAGCCACTACGGGTACGCCAAGGCATGGATCGGGCAGAACACGGAGAACTCGGTCGTGCCGGGTACGCCCACGACGCTCACCGATTCACTCGGCATGAAGTACGACGGTCCCACCTCGCAACCCACACAAGGACCGCGGCAAGTCTCGATCAATGACTTGGAGGACCTGCGCAAAGCCGCGGTCGCCAAGTCCATGAACGGCGGGGAGGACGGCTACTACGCCGGCAAGCTGATCGGCGCGATCGACACGGCCACCGACGGGGCGGGCGGGGACTTGTACAAAGCCGCCCGGGCCGCTCGCAAACAGCAAGCGCTCGAGTTCGGGGATCAAGGTGCTGTTGCCGATCTCGTCGATAACGCCTCGCGTACCGACCGGGCCACAGCGCTCGAGAAGACCGCATCGACCATCACCAATGGCTCGATCGAGGACGTGCAGAAGGTCAAGAAGACGCTGCTCGAGGGCGGCGATGCAAGCACACAAGCTGCCGGCGCCAAGGCATGGAATGACCTGCGGGCCCAGGTCGTGCAGGACATCAAGGACCGCGCGACCAATGGCGTCGCGCCGACCGAGCGCGGCGGACTCAATCTCACCCCATCGGGCTTGAAGCGCGCGATCGATTCCTACGGCCCGCAAAAACTCAATGAGATTTTCGGCCCCACCTCGCACCGCCAGTTGATGGACATTCTGGATGCAACGCAGACGGTCAAGACCTTGCCGCCGGGTCGCGCGGTCGGTTCGTCGACCGTCGCCAACGCGATGGCGTTCCTCGAGAAGGGCATCACCAAGATTCCCGGCGGCGGCACCGTGGCAGACATCGTGCGGGGGGCTGCGAAAATTCGCGAACTCGGCGCGAACGATCGGGCCGCGACGGTGGCGACCACGACCCCCTTGAGCGAGATGGCCGCCAAAAGCACCGCCTCGAGCCAGCGTGCCGCGACTCTTGCCAAATTGGGCGCCAAAGCCAAACCCCTGATCCCCCTCTCGCAATTGAATAACCAGGCGAACCAGTAATGTCCCAACTCCTCCCGAACGGCAAACAGCAGTACTTCGACAACAACGGCATTCCTCTGGTCGGGGGACAGCTATTCACGTATGCCGCCGGCACCACGACGCCGCTGCAGACTACATCGGATGAAGCCGGATTGGCCCCCAACACCAATCCCGTGATCCTGGATGCGCGTGGCGAGGCGGTGATTTTCTGGTTGGGCAATTACTCTGCGACCCTCGAGGATGCCGCGGGCAATCTCATCTGGGCCGTCAATGACCTCGACGCCTCCGCCGATGCCACCCTGGCTGCAGTTCAGGCGAGTAACAGCACACTCGCCGCTGAAATCACAGCACTGCAAGCGAGTCTGTCAGCAACAGCCACCACGGTGCAACTGAACTCGGCAGTGGCGACCATCGATACGGCCTTGGCGCTGTTAGCGCCCTTGGCATCCCCGGTCCTCACCGGCGCGCCCGAAGCCCCGACCGCGGTGAATACCTCCAATGACACCACGATCGCGACTACGGCCTTTGTCACCGCCGCGGTAGCCGCCGTCACGACCGCGGTAGCCGCCACCAATCAAACCGTCCGATGCGGCCTCACCCAGACCTTAAACCAGGGCCCGAATACGGTGATTTTCGCAACGCCCTTTGTCACCGCCTGCACCTCGGTCGTGGTCAGCCCCTATACGGGCACGGCGACCTTTGCCGTCACCGGCTGGACGAAAACCTCGTTCACCATGAACAGCGGCGCGGGGGAGCATTTCAGTTATGTGGCGGTGGGCACATGACTGACAACCGCCGCCATCCCACCCGCAGCCTTGCAACTTAAAGGACATCCCATGAATCTCTGGACCATTTTGCTCGTCGTCTTGATCATTGCCGTGGTCGCCGGCGGCCATTGGGGCGGTGGGCCCGGGGTCGGGTTTTATCCGGCCACTTGGGGGTATGGCTCGGGAGCTATCTTGCTCGTAATCCTCATTGTGCTGCTCCTGGTGGGCCGCGTATGAGCGACGCGCGCGAGGAATTCGGCGCGATCAAGGCGGCGCTCGAGGGCGACGGCCTCAAGGCAAAGACCGAAGCGGTCAGCATCTGGCTGCACTACGAGCCTTATTTGTGCCTGCTCGCCGGTGTCCTCGTCGGCGGCGTGCTCGAGCACTTCTTCCGGTTATGACCGCAGAGGACCTCGTGCGCCGCTTCGAAGGCTGCCGGCTGGTCGCCTACCGGGACATCGCCCAAGTCTGGACCATTGGCTTCGGGCACACGGGCAAGGACGTCTACGCGGGACTCGTCTGGAGCCAGGCCCAGGCGGATGACGAGCTGCACCATGACTTGAGCTGTGCTGAAGCGTTGCTCGTCACCTATAGCCCCGCGGTAGCCCGTGAGCCCGACGCCTTTGCCGCATTGACCGACTTTGTCTTCAATCTCGGCATCGGCAATTACCGCTCGAGCACGCTCTGCGAGCGGGTCAACGCCGCGGACTGGGCGGGGGCCAAGGCCGAGCTCCTCAAGTGGGATCACAGCAACGGCCAGGTGGTGGAAGGGCTCCTCGCGCGGCGCCAGGCCGAAGCCGCTTTGGTCGCCGCATGACCGGCAGCGACATTGCGCTGGTGATCGCTGCCATCGGCGGCGCCGGTGGTGTGGTCACGGCGGTGGGCAACGTGATCCTGCAGATCATGACCTTGAAGCAAACCCAGGCGAACGCCAGGAATATCGAGTCGAACACGCACATCTCGGAGAATGCGCGTGCTTCCGCCGAGGACGCCGCACACGGCGCCGCGCGTGCGGCCGCGAAAGCCGCCGAAGTGGGCGCGGTCAATGCGGTGGCGATGGCGAACGTCGCGTCGACCTTGGAGACGGTGCGCGCGGTGACCAATGGGCAGAGCGAGAAACTCGTCGCCGCGGCGCTCGCACAAGGACAGGCCGAAGGCCATCTCGCCGGCGTCGCGGCCGAGCAGCAGCGCGTAGCCGCGACGACCGGCCAGTTTCGCGCCTTAGAGAAACCTTAAGATGCCGTTCGGGCGTTTAGGTTACGAGATCGCGGGCGGCCTGCTCCTGTGCGTGGCCTTTGTGAGCTGGTGGGCGCTGCACAACCATGCCGAGCAGCAGCTCGGCGCGCAGGCCTGCATCCAGGCGACGACCGAAACCAAGGCAACCGCGGTGGCTGCGGATTCCAGCATCGAAGCGGCGCACGCCGCACAAATCTCCAAAGTGGTAGCCGTCTATGAACAGAAGCTCAACGATTCTCGTGGCGCTAATGCTGATCTCGCAAAGCGCCTGCACGACTACGCGCTACGTACCGGCGCCGTGCCCCGAAGCGCCGGCGTTGCCTGCAGCGCTAGCGGTTCCGGCGCAGAGCCCCGCGGCGATCGAGGAGCTGAATCGCCGGCTGACCCGTTCGGAGTCGACGCCGCTACAGCAGCCCTAATCGACGCTTGCACGGCGGATGCAGAAGAGCTCACCGCGCTGCAAGCGGCTTGGGGCGAGCGGTGAAGGTCACGCCGGCGACGCGGGCGATGCTCACCCCGAAAATCTGCAAAGTGGACCTGTGCCACTCGCCGGCGGGGACGCGTGGCATGTGCACCAAGCATTACCAGCGCTGGCTTCTGCATGGCGATCCCCATCACGGCGAGAGCGTGCCGCTCACCGACTCCGCATTGGCCCTGATGGCGAACGCCACGGTGGAGCGGGGCCCCGATAAGGGCAAACCCACCTTGGTGGCGCGCCTCGCCGGCGAACTTCTCGCCGCCCGCAAGCCAGGTTAGAGCGCGCTCTGCAGCACCGCGGTCGGATTGACACCGCGGGCGATGGGGCCGATTTTGAGCTTGCTCGTCACGTAGCCGATCGTCGACCGATAGTACCCACAGCGCCAGTAATGCGCGAAGCCGGGGCCTTGGGAATCGGGAACGCTCGAATTGAACTGCAACGTGGGTCCGGTCTGCGAGAACACCGGGACGAACTTGGATTCCCCCACATCGCGCCGCAGGACCGTGATATGGCCGTTGGTATACGACCACATGACGTCGATGAAAAACTCCACCCATTGGCCCAACGGCACCGCCGCATTCGTGAGCGGGAACTGCGCGGCGGGGCGCATGACGCCAGCGGCCATCAAATCCCCGCCCAAGAGATTCACGCCGAACACGTTGGTCAGCGAGAGGGCAAAGGCGGGCGGCGAGCTGAACTGGTTCGGCGAGTGGAGCTGAAAGAAGATCCCCCACGTCCACATGCCCGTTTGGGTGTTCTTAGCGGGCATGTTCCATGTGGGATCGACACAGACCGAGAGCACGTACTGCTCGTGGCCATTGGCTTCCGTGACGGGTAGGGCCTGGGCGTTCGCGTCCAGCATGTAGGCCGCTTCCGCTCGTTCCCCCTCACCCCAGCCGCAGCTGTCCCCGGGTTGCACTTCGACGGCCAGGACCAGTCCGCGCTTCGGGCTCGTGCGGTCAGCGACGGTCGCCAGTCGTCCGGGGGCTTGTTGGACGAGCTGCGCGAAGGTGTTGGGGAGCGCGGGCCAATTGGCGTCGTAGAGAAACCCCTGCGGTGGGTTCACGTCGGTGAGGTTTTCCCAAGTGCAGAGGAAGGACACGCCAGTGGGATTCATCGGGGGAGCACTCGGGAGAAGGGGCGGGGAGTGTACGCGCAACTGCGCGATTTTCTTTGTGCACTATGCATCGCTAAGTGTTTGAATCTATTATCTCGGATGCACTGCTTTTAGCACCTTTTTTTAAGCGGGAAAGTGGACCTAAGCCAATGAATCAAAAGGAGAAAATACGAATCTGCTTCGTCTGCCTCGGCAGAAAAATTCCCGTTGCTTTTTCTCGGGAAATAGTGGGTTTGTGCACTATTTTCCCACTATCAGTGCATTATTCGACGGGTTTGCCGAGCTGTACGACGGTCCATTCAAGGCCGCGGCTGTCATGGTAGAGGGCGGTCGTTCCGGGGTTACGGTGGCCCAACAGTCCTTGGGTCTTAATGCCGCCCTGGTCCGAGTAGAGCCGCTCGGCAAGGCTCCTGATTTCGTGCAGGGAAGGCGGGTTCTTGGGTGCCCAATCGCGGCCGAGTTTTTTGACGTAGAAGGCAAAGCGCCTCGAGAGGGTATCGAGCCAGATTTGGCTACCCAGGGCTGAATTGCCGCGGCCCTTGGTCTGGTGCACGAGATACTTCGAGACGATGCCGCTACGCCGGCACTGCGAGACGACCTCGCCCAAGCTCATGCCGAACACCTCGAGGCGCACATCCAGGGGAATTCTGATCCTCTGCTTGTGCGCGCCCTTCTCGGACGCCTGCTCGAGCCACCACTCGCCGTCGTGGAAGTCCTTGAACTGGGCGTTTGCAATATCCTCGCGCCGCTGCGCGCTGACGAGAGCCAAGGCCATGGCGTTTTTCAGCCAGTCCTCCTTGACGATGCGGTAGATCGCCATGAAGTCCTCAAAGGATAGGCGCGCGCGCTGCACCTCGACCGGCGCCGGCAGTTTGGTATCCCCGACCGGGTTCTCGCCCGTGTACCAGCCCGCGACCTTCGCCTCGCGAAACGAATCCTTAGTGAAGCTCCGCAGCGCTTGGGCGGTACGCGCATGGCCCTCGGCAGTCACATCCTCAAGCATTTTGGAAATGGCCAGCGCCTTCACAGTCTCGAGCGGCGTGGCCGCCCCCAGCATTCTCACGAGCCGCAGGCCCAAACTCTTGTAGGTTCGCAAAGTCACTGCGGCGTATTTCTGTTCCGGCTGGGCGAGCTTCGCCTGGTATTTGACGTTCCAGGCGCCCACCGTTCGGTCCCCATCCCCACTCAGGCGGTGAATGAGGCGCGTCCGATGGGTGAGCTTGACGATGTGGATATTGGCTTCCACGGCCTCGGCAAACGCCGCCGCCTTGTCGCGGCCCAAGGGATATTCCTCGCGCGTCTGCGGATGCCGCCAGTAAAAGTAGCCTTTCTTCTCGTAAAGATGCTGCGGCCAGCCGCGCTTTTTGCTGCTGCGTTTCTGCGGGCTCATGGGTCGTTGTAGTTCATATATTTGGCCGTCTCCTCGACGAAATACGTGCGGCCATGTTTCTTCGGCACCGGGTAGATTTTCGCCTCCCGCACCCAGCGGCGTAGCGTGTGAATGCTCGGCGCATGCTCGCCATACTGTTTGGCGGCCCAGGCTTCCAGGGTCGTCAAAGGCGCTTGGACGCTCCCGGTGCTCATGCCGCAACCTCACGCGGTCTTTTACCTGTCTCGCGACGGCGAGATGCCGTGCTCGACGCGACCGCATGAGGTTTAAGCTCGTTCCCGCTCACGGACGGGGGACACCTCCCCGCGATCAGGATATTCCGAGCCGCGTTAACGTCTCGGTCATGGGACTCACCACAGTCCCGGCATATCCACGACCTTACAATCAACTCGTTTACGCCTCGGGGACCGCTCAAGCGTCCGCAAGCCGAACAAGTGATGCTGGTGTACTGCTCGTTGACGACCGAGAAACTCCTGGCAGCCGACTGGCTCTTGTAATCCAGAAATCCCTTGAGCATGCCCCAACCCGAATCGAGCACGGATTTTGCCATCCGCGTCTTGACCAGTTTGAGACTGCTCACATCGCCCACGACTATCGTCTGATACCGACGCACGATCCTCGTGCTGAACTTATGCAGCGCGTCCTTGCGCTGGTTCGCGGTCTTCCTGTGGATCCGCTTGGCCTGGCGCTTGTGGCCGCGCCGCTGAGCTACCGCCAGTTTCTCGGCATTGCCGGCCGTCCAGCACCCCGCTTCGAGTTTCTCGCCGTCGCTGGTGGTCGCGATCGTCTTGAGCCCGAGGTCGATACCTACGGCCTCCGACGGCGCCGCCGTCTGCTCTGCCGTCACGGTTACCGGCAGGCACAGCCACCAGTCCCCGACCGCATCCTGGGCGAAGCATCCATCGCGCCACTTCACGTCGGCCAAGCGCTCGCGCTCGAACACGCGGAAGGTCTTGCCGGCGAAGCGCAGCGCCGTGCCGCACCGCCTCAAACTCGCCGCCTTCATCGGTATCCAGCCCAAGGACCGGCGTGCGCCACGGCTCACGCGCCAGCGCAGTTTCAGTCGCTTCGCCGCGCCACGCTTCTGGGCGTAATGCACGCATATCGACTGAATCGTGTCAGCGCCGATCCGCTCGAAATACTCCGTCGCCCCGCTGGTCAGGTTGCACAGGTCGAAGCCAGAGAGCCACTTGGATTTAAGGTCCGTGCGGCGACGGGCGTCGTAACTCGCTTGGTTGGCGTAGTTGAACACCTGGTTGACCTCGATCGCAGCCGCATTCAGCCACGGGTAGGACTCAGCACGGATTTTCAGACGAAGAGTGCGCGTGAACGAGGGCGGCATGAGCGGATTATCCACGGTTCCGCAGTTCATGTGCATACGCAACATTCTCAGCGGGGTCGAAACATCCGTGTTTCTTCATTGTCGCAGGATCGCGCGGCGCGTTCGCGAATGCTCCACCGTAGGGCAACGGCCGGTACGGCCAGAGCGCGCAGTTCACGCAGCTGCACTGCGCCACCTGCTCCCGCCAAGTGCCCGGGGCGCTGCGATCGACGATGCAGTCGCGGCACTTCGCGGCGATGGCTCGGGCGCGGCTCATCGATACCGGTCCCTCAAGTACAAGAACGCCACCCCGACGATGATCACGCCCAAGCTAACCGAGACGAACACGCCGACGGCGGTGAAGAAGATCAATTCAGCCCCCTTGCCTTGAGCGCCCTGATGTTCTCCGGGAGGAACTTGCGCACCAAGTCGATGTGCAGCTCGAGCAGGCGCTCGATCGTTGCCGGTCCCATCAGGTAGTGGCCGGCGAGCCACAAGGACAGCAGTTCGGCGAGCACCGCGGACTGGATCTCCGGGGAGCGGCCGGCCAAGAGCGGTTTGATGCGCTCGGCGAGCTCCTGCACGGCCTGGAAGTCGGCGTTCATGCCTTCGCCCCGCTGCGTTCGAGTTCATCGGCGATGCTGAGCAGCATGCCGGGTAGCTTGAAAAGTACCTCAAGCGACGCTTGACACGAAAAGCCCGATCCCAAAGTGCCATTGATGACGATGACGATGACGCTCTCGGCGCCGGTCATCTTGCGCACCAGCGTGCATTCGGGATCGAATTTGCCGGGGCCTAGGGGCATGGCTCACCTCCCCGCTCCACCGCTGAGCCGTCTCCCGCGTCTGGATCACCTGGGTCACTCAAAGGTGAACATTCATAGGGATCGGCCATCCAATCGACAGCGGTTTCCTCATCGTATTGGCGCTGCGCCTCGTCATGGT
>QGNH01000972.1_pt1 | contig 12818 bp, 15 predicted proteins | sample 1735481 | NCBI WGS metagenome assembly QGNH01 (sample SAMN09239004, study PRJNA386568) | Viral metagenome, whole genome shotgun sequencing project. | reverse complement strand
TTAGGCCTGGGGAGGATGTCATAGAAGGCAGCGAAAAATCAGATAAAAAATGTTCTAGTAGACTTGGTAGTTTCTTCTTAAGTAAAGAGGCAGGTAAGTGATTCTTTAAACTGTTGTAGACTAGGCATTTCTAGCTCCTTGATCGATTGATTGATTGAGTGGTTTCTTGTTCGACGCCACTATAGATTGAGGTTTGGTAGGATATTCGTTAAGGCCCGGATACCATCTGCCGCTATTACCGCCGCTTCATATTCACTCATATAATCTTTCTCAGTGGTATGGCGCAATAACTTGGTAAGACAGACAAGGCCCTCGGTTACTCCCAGTACAACAGGGTCTTGCTTTACAATATTAGAATCTGTCATAATACTTCTCCTTTTCTGAATAGACTAATTTATCTATATACTACTTATACTAATTTTTGGGTAGTTATGTTAAAATAAGACTTATGAATAAATACCTAGAAAAGATCGCCGAGAACTTAAAACCTCATCAAGAACGTGCTTTGAAGAAGCTGGACAAAGAACACGGGGTTATTTTAGACCATGCGATGGGCACGGGGAAGACATTAACTTTTCTTAAGGCCATAGAACGCGATCAGAAAAAGAACAAAAACAGTAAAAGTCTAGTTATTGCCCCGGCCTCTCTACAAAGTAATGTAGCAGACCAAATTAAGAAGTTTGGCCTGAACATAGACATGTCAAAAGTAGAGGTTATCTCTTATGAGAAGGCTACCAATGATGAAGCCAGGTTAAAGAAGAATAAGTACACACTAGCTATAGCAGATGAAAGCCATCGTTTACGTAATACAGGAACTTTGCGCCATACGCACCTATCCGAAATTATAGCAGGCGCAGATAAACGCCTACTTGCAACAGGGACTAGCTCATATAATCATATATCTGATACAGCTCCTTTAATTAATATAGCTGCCGGCGGTGCTAAGATTTTACCGGAAGGTAAAAAAGCATTTGAAGAACGATTTGTTTCTAAGAAAAATGTATCCGCTCCATTATTGCAGCGCATATTCGGGGCGCCTAGCAAAGAGGTAAGCAATCTAAAAAATACAAAAGAGTTGTCTGAGAAACTTAATAAATATATGGATTCTTATGATAACTCTAGTGATAAAGAAGCTGCTAAACACTTCCCTGCCACCACAGAGTCCGTCAAAGAAGTAGAAATGAGCCCAACCCAAGTAAGTCTTTACAAATATGCGGAAGGTAAACTCCCTTGGCATTTACGAGTTAAGGTTAGGGCTGGTATGCCTTTAGACAAAAAAGATTCAGCTCAACTTAATGCATTCTCAAGTGTGATTAGGCAGGTGAGTAATTCTACTAAAGAATTCCTACCTAACCTTAAGGATACTACCCCCAAAATATCCGCATCGATATCGGATTTACAAGAAGGTATAAAAAAGGATAAGAATTTCAAAGGCCTTGTATATTCTAATTATCTTGGTTCAGGCTTAGAAGATTATTCTGAAGAACTTAAAAAACGAGGTATTAAACATGGACTTTATACTGGGGCATTATCTAAAAAAGAAAAAGATGCTATAATTGAGGATTACAATAGTGGCAAGTTAAAAGTCTTGCTAGTGTCTTCAAGTGGTGCAGAGGGTCTTAACTTAAAAGGTACTAAAACGGTACACATTTTGGAACCTCACTTCAATAAAAGTAAGGTGGACCAAGTAGTTGCACGTGCAGCTAGGTATGACTCCCATAAAGACCTGCCCAAAGAAGAACGTCATGTCAATGTAATCCATTACCATAGTGTATTGCCTAAGAATTTCTTAGGTAAACGCCCTACTAGTATAGACACTTATTTACACGATAACTCTCAGCACAAGGATTCTCTAACACAGCAAATGAAAGAGCTAACGAAGAATGTTCCCTAGAGCAACCTACAAAGAAAAGGAAGACTGGGAAAATATCCCGGATCCAGTTGGCAGTCTTAAAAGAGATGGATCTAACTTTTTTCAGGTAATTGATTCTGAAGGAAAATCTAGGTTTTTCTCTCGTCGTCCTAGTGTCAAAGGGGGCTTCCCGGAACGCACCTCACAACTACCCCATCTCACCTCCAAACTCTTACCTCAGTTCGCTAACAACGTTTTAAACGTGGAGTTAGTTCACACAGGTCATTCCTCTTTAGGAAAAGACAACCATCCTGGGGTAAGTGGTATATTGAATAGTCTACCAGAGAAATCGATAGAAACCCAGAAACAAACTGGGCCAGTTCGTGCTATAATGTTAAATGTAATTCATCCAGTACTACCTACATATGCTGCTAAACTAGATCATATGAAAAAAGTAGAAGAGGCTTTTGGACAACCAGAACTTCTTAAAAGCATAGAAGTTAAAATAGGTAAGAGACAGATACAAGACCTTATAGATTCTACGAAAAAACTTGGGCAAGAGGGTGCTATAATAACTTCATTGACTGCCCCAGAGGCTAGCAATCCTAGAATAAAGGTTAAGCATTTTAATACTTGGAATCTAAGAGTCTCAGGTATAACACAAGAATATGATACATCCGGCAAACCTAAAGAATCTGCTGGTGGATTGAAAGTAGTAGATGCAACCGGCCGGGAAGTAGCAGTAGTAGGTACTGGGTTGAGTAAAGAACAGCGTAAACACATTTGGGAAAACCCAGATGAGTATATTAATAAAGAAATACAAGTTAAAGGTCGCATGCCTTCTAGGAGTAGAATTATAGCCCCAGTTTTTCATGGGAGCAGTGACGGAGAAATAGACACGGTAAGTATGAATATGAATAAACAAGCCTCAGACTTAGAAGATAAGCTAATAGAAACACTGGTTACCAGATATGGTAAGGCCGGGGTTAACCTGCAGGCTATCCTTGATAACCAATTATTTCAGCAACTACCCTTAGACAAAAAGGTGGCATTTATTGAACAAATGAAATCGCCTATATCACAGAAACCTTCTCTTAGCCTGCAACCTGTAATAGGAGATATATTCTCTGGTAGGGGTGCTCTCGGTGGGGCAATACCAGGTGGTATAGCCGGAGCTATCTCAGTTATCATGGCTGCTAGAACGGGTTTTAACCCAAAGGCTATACTAGCTGGAGCAGGAGCCGGTGCTGCAATAGGCTCAGTAGTAGGGGCAGGGGCTGGGTTGTTAGAGTCCTTTTTAAATAAGCGAAGAGATATAAATACCCATGCAATAGCTACAACCTACGGTGGACTGGACACACTAATAAACAGATCTACCAGTCAATATTCAGGTGGATCGAATAAGTTTGTAAATAGAATACTAGGTTCAGCAGAACCACAAGCATCAAAGCTAGGCGACTTCATCGCTAAAAAATACGGATACTAAGAAGGAAACCTATGTTAGCTCATCATATCAAAAACGTACTTATAGCAATTCCAGAAGCATTGGAGTTTGTCAAGGAGGCTAGTCTAGAACAAGACTTCCCCACTGATAGTAGGGACTCTGTAGCCGCATCCTACTTAACTGCGGCGTATCTAACTAAATCGGCTGGTAGAATGGTAGATGTAGGTATATTGAAAAAGCTTGAAAAAGCTGCCTCTCTCTACGGCATCAAGGATACTCTGGATAAGATGACTCCCAAATTTACACAAATGACTAAGCAGGCCTCTGAGGAAGAAGTTCTTGGAATGGTTAAAGCAGCGGAGGCTATGTACGAAGGTGATTTAGCCGGGTTTTTGAATATAGGTAAAGCAGTAGAAACGGCCGAAGCTCTCTGGGTAAAATATGCAGGATTAATCAGTTCAGAAGAAGTGAAACGTTATACCGGCCATGCTTACTTGAATAAAGAAGCAGCCATTCAAGCATTATCTAATAGGTATTTAGCTACCGGTGAAAAGAACCCCACATTTATTAAAATCGCTAACCTAATAACTGCACATGTGCAGGAGAACGATTACAAGTCCATTTCCGATATATGCAAGGCCGTTACTCTATTAGATAAACAGGCAGGGCTAGACTTGCGAGGGTTCAATTTCTGGAAAGAGGCTTTGATTACCAAAGAAGCATCCTTTACTAAAGGACTTACTGTTAGACTAAATAATAAAGACGTTCCCTATACGAAAGTGGCATCGCTAGGAAAGAACTCCATTAGCTCTTACTTAGGTAAAGAGGCTTGCGCTGGTCTTAATGGAGACCCGGTAAATGACAAATATCTATTAGAGGCCCTTCCACGAGATTTACAAATAACCTTGGCACAAGTACTTAAAGGGGTTTAGTATATGGCTATTCCCGTCTCTATACTAAAAAAAGCCTTAGATAATAAACTAGGTGCAGGATCGTGGAAAGATTACCAAGTTGAAACTCTAATTTTAGAACTAGGACTTCCTCTTACCGATCTACTTTTTGACCAAGTTTCTTCCCTTAAAGTTATAGAGAATGCGCCAGATATCTTCTTCGAAGATACGATGTTTTTCATATATACAACTAGTGTATTAAACTTTGAAGAAGCAGATTTTGATTTCCTTCCCTCAATAACCTCTTTAGAAGTAGCCTTTGCCTTATATGAAATGTCAGCCATACTCGGGTGTGAACTACACCAATTACCTATTTTTGGTCAAGGGCCTAGCTCCTTTATAAAACATGTATTAACTAATGAAGGGTACTCTTCAGTTCTTCCTCCTTTTGATGTAGTAGGAATAGGTCAACTAGTAGAAGGCCAAACAGAACAAGATACTTTAGACAAGAAAAAAGCCATAGAGGAATATATACATGCAAGCTATAATCAATCTACCCATTAAAATTCCCTTTACTAGTGCTGGCTTAGTTACCGGGTTAACTAGTTTCTCCCCAATATTCTTGCTTAATGGGGTAATAATGACTACCCCAACTTGGACCTCCACTGAGATAGGTAGCGGGCTATACACCCTGAATTTTATCCCTACTTCTACAGGTATATTATCTATACTAATATCGCAATCTCTATTGGTGCCAATTGAAGTAGTGTCTGTTACTACTGCTCAAATTCTACAGAATCTAGCCGATGAGTCTATAGGTTCTTGGACGTGGAACAAAACTACCGGTATCCTAAATATGATTAGGCAAGACGGTACTCCATTGGCTAACTTCAATGTGGTTGATACTCTTTCTACTGCCTCTAGAGAGCGTTTCTAATCTAATCTAAAAAAGGGGATAACTCCCCTTCCTTTAAACTATCATGCCCACCATATTAAGAGGAGGTACTGCACTTACAAAGCTTATAGGAGGTATCTCAATTACCATATTCGGAGCATATTGTATCCCCGATATTTGTGGAGACCCTTGCGTTACTAGGGCTGCTTTCTTCTTTAGTTCAACTGGTTTTAGCTCTTCTACCTTTTTTATTGCTGGTTTTATTAAGGTCCTCTCAAAATCATATTGTCTATCCAAGAGTTCGATGAACCTTTTACTAAGGTCATGTTGGGTACATGCATCCCTAACCTTACCTACTGCAGAGTTCTCTGGCTTGCATATCCCACTAAAGAACTGCTTATTCATATATTGGGGAATAGCCCCATGCTGCATACTTATATTAGTTCTAAAGTACGATATGGGCTTAACATAATATATGTTCTGCACAATGCTGAAGATGTTAACTGCCATTAAGCAGTTTATGGCCATAGTCTGGTCTAGATCTGCGCAACTCGGAGTGTTAGTCTCCTTCATATTATCAAAGTATTCAGTGTTCATCGGTATGAATGGTAACACCATATCCTCTGGTATCATTTCATGTAAGTCTTCGATGTACGAAGGTACCTCTTTACTATGGTAAATGGTAGTTGTGCTAGACAGTGTTACTTGACCAAAATCATTTTCGTTGCCTGCATCTATAATGATATTTTCTGGGTTGTTGCCTACTGCTCTTAATATAGTCCTGACTATCTCCACCCTAGCCTCAGGGGAGTCTACACATAGGATAAATATATTATTACGGTTATTATTATCTAATAAACCTTGTTTAAATCTAATATAGGCGGCTTCTTCTGCAGTGCTATGATAATTAGAATCAATCTTAGCAGTTATAGGGACTATATTACAGTTGAAACCTTTAGCATACCGGGTTGCAAGTACTGCCGCCTTATTTTTTCCAACGTCGGCGGCTATAAAGTTTTGCCTAGTTAGATTCTTAGTTTCTACTATGTCAAAATCTATAGCAAAAATCTCCGGATCTACCACCCAAGCACAGGATTTTACAAACTGTGCAATTAAAGGTAATACTCTACTACCAGTTCCACCACACCCAAAGAGGAAAATCTTATTTGGTACAAAGTTGGGAATCCATTTAAATTGCATAAAAGCTCCTAAAGAAAAGATTAAAATAGAGCGGGACTCGAACCCGCAACCTTATGAGTTTGAATTCGTATAATCTACCGATTGATATACCTATTCTTAATTCTTATACCGATAAATACCTCCGTTGTTTAGCGCATCCCATTAGTAGCTATAATCATACGACCAGAGTCGGAGAGCAAAGCATACGCTTCCTGAATAACTTCTAGTAGAGGTTCATCTTGCTCTTCCAAGTCTGTAAGAAAGGTAGTTATCATTTCATAGGCTTCAGCTACTTCCTTACCTAATTCATGATATTCAAGATCACTAGGGGCTATGTCATCTGTTTCCTCTGAGAAGGTTAACGGGTCTGGCATATCACAGGTCCTTTGTTGAGTATACGGCCAATCATCGAAAGTTTCTTCTTTTTTTGGCTGGTTCTTTTGTCCACCATTTCCTTTTCCTTTTCCCTTATTAAAGTCAAAATCTCCTGGTGAAATTTCATCAAATCCAGGTAATCCCCATGAGGTACCGTTAGACCGTTGGTCCCACAAACTAGGATGTTGACGATGGGTGGCGGGTAAAGACTTAGTAGTCGTATATGATTTTTCGTCCACTTGGGCCAACCATTCCGCAGGGACTATCACTTTTTTTACTTCTGGAATTACAAATACTTCATCTAAGGTGCACTTCTTCTTTTGTTCATAAAGATTAAAACGGATGACGTATTCAAATGAATCATCTTTGAGTTTACCAATCACTGCTGAGTAGTAAATCCCAGACTTATCTGAAGCATCGTCAGTATTTGAATAGAATGCACCCATACTGTTATGGGACATAACGTGTTATGGTTTTCTTTTTAATTACAAAACCCTTGAAATACCAACTTAATTGTGTTAAAATAGATCATATACAACAAAAGGGCTACATAATAAAATGAGTACTCTAAAACTAGCAGGACATACTGAAGATATACTTAAGTTATATGACTTGGGAGTATCTAGGGCAGATATAGCAAGACAATACGATTGCCACATCCAGCCAGTGACAAACTTACTAAAGAAGTACCGAACTTTACCTATAGGTGGGCAAGCTGGCACAATAAATTCTTCATTCTTCTCTAAAATTGATTCCCATATCAAAGCTTACTTCGTGGGATTTATAGCGGGAGATGGTGCACTAGTACCCACTAAGGGGACTACCAGTGTAACTCTTACTATAACACTAAACGAAAGAGATGATGTGATATTGGAAAAACTACGAGAGGAATTAGGTATGTCTAGGCCCATCTGGCGATTCTTATCACAAGGCAGATTTAACCATGTGCGATTAGTTACTAGTAATAGGACTATAGTTTCTGATTTAATGAAGCTGGGTATTACTCCTAGGAAATCCCTAACTATGCCAAACATAATTACTAATATACCCGATGAATTTAGAAACTCATTTATACTTGGTCTTTTTGATGCGGATGGATCATGCACTGTAAGAAATGCTACTTGGAAACAAACCTATAAAGATGTCACTAAAGACCGCTCCGGTATTAAACAATCTGTCCAAATTAGGGCCACGGAGGATATGTGTAAAGGGATAGTTACTCAATTAGGTATAAAATCCTATCATATAAGTTATGCTGCTTCCATACCTAACTTGGCCATATCTGCTAAATCAGAATTTATTAGATTCTTCAATTTAGTATATAAAGATTGTCCTTTTTTCTTACAACGTAAACACAATAAGTTTTTATCAATAGTAAATCAAGATCAGACTAGATCATCATCTTCTGTTATTACGGAAGAGTTGGGCGCTCGTGCCCCTATTATTGCATAGACTGCTCAAGGGATGGTCGTTACGCTTTCTTGCTACTTCAATGTCTTTCGCAAGCTTAGTACGGGATTATGTGTATTGAGCACGTTTTCCCCGTTAGCAAGAATTTCTTCTCACACCTCAGTTATCTGAGTTCACCCAATTATTCAAGTATCGTTACCAATACAGGCCACTCACATTTAATGGATATCGCAGACAATAACGGAGCCCAGAGGCAGGCTATCATCGTCGTAAGTAAACAAGACTGAAGTCTTGCTTACGGATTGCTTTGGTACAGAAATGAAGTATCCTTTTTCTTGGGTCCAGAGAACCCAAGCATGAGCCTCGATTTCTGTCTTCATTTTCTTGCTTACCTGGCGGAAGAATTCCACGATTTGTTCAAAGAACTCATAAGGAATTTTCCCTGCTGGAAGAAAGTTAACTTCCTCTGCCACTATAACAGGGGGTTCTGCCAAGGTTACGCCTGGGGGTAGTTTATCCACTTTAATGCGTACTGATCTCCCGCCGCTAAGTTTTACATGTTTGAGATACCCATCCTTTACCGGTACGTATATCTCAGCATGACTGCCTTTTACTACTTCGTTGAATTCACCTTCTGAACAAAGGCAGCTTACAAAGGGTACTAATTCTTGCATAATATTATCCTTTCAAAAGTTCATAAGGGAACGAAGTCTTTTTATCTAAGAATTCGAACCATTTATTCGGAGTGTAACTCGTTGTTGTTCCTACAACCCCTAGGTCGTTATTAAAAGGGGCTTGGGTTAGTATTTGGTAATAATAATCCAACCCGCGAAGATTATTGCTAAACCTGGCTGGCATAGTATTACCTCCATAACACATACGGCAATCCCCATACATATTAGATACGGGTAGCCGATAAATACCCTTAGACGGATCAAGAGCATTAATAAACTTGTTATCTGGCAATTGTGTTACAGACAGAGGAGTGGCAAAATATAAAGTATTTTCTACTTGCCATAAATCTTTACCCACTGACTTTAGAGTATAAGCAATAACTATATTAGGCAAAGGAATGGTAAACTTCGTAACTTTAAGGGAATCCTTGCTAGCCATGAACTGTATTTGCGCAGTAGTTTCTTTATAATAGCAGTTTAGATAAATTTTATCTGCATTTTTACTTAATAAGAAACATCCAAAAGGTAGTCCAATAGGAGAAAATGCCTTATTATCTGTCTCGGTTAAAGACTCAAGCATACTCATAAAATCCGATACCGAAATAGTTTTCGTTATTCCGTCGGACATAAGAGTAACATGGGTTTTTTCAAGGATAACAGGAACTGCAGTACTAGACTCGGGAATCCCTTTAGAATTCTCTTTTTGATATTTTTTTAATACCTCCAAGGTCCCATTTTTGCCGGCAGTAGTAATACTTTGTATTAAGATCTCCATAGCTGTCATATAAAATCTTCCTCTTGAGAATCAGCGTTTAGGTAATGACTGACTTTTTTGGTTAGTAGGGGTAATTGTTTGTGTAACCTATTTAGCCTCCTTTTTTGTTCTAACATATGTACTCCTGCACTAAAACTACAAAAGTATTTCTCTATATCTTCGTCAGTATCTAAAGGTTCAGAAGCCAGTTTAAATATCAATTCAGTGAGTTCATCCTCCAGAGGACTAGAAAGGGATATCATCTCCTGCAGGGAGAGTGGTTGGGGTACTTCCCCAATTAATTGTTGAGACATCTTTAATACAAGCCTTTCTGTGAAAAGTGCTAAAAATCTTTATTAAAGTAGGTAATAAAAATACCAATTTATAAGAGTACACATTAGGAGTAGCAAAGGTTGGTTGGTCTATTCGCACATACAGATATTTACATTTATATCCTGCTAAAGACGTCTCCTGGATTGCAAGGGTTACCAGTAAAGGCACCTTATTAATACCTAGGTATTCATTTATCTTGTACTTACGCAAATACCGTTCTACAACAGTCTTTTCCTTAATACCGTCTACGGAGGATATCTTAAGCCAAAGTTTAATCTCCGGATATCTACCTATAACTTGTATGTATGGTACATCATATACTAAATCCCCCTTTTTGAGTAAAGGGATAGATTTTCGTAAGTACGTTAAGAAAAGACGAAATAGCCTTTTCATTTCCCCATGCTCTCGATATAAAGTGCTGTAATCCCCTAGTTCCAGTATAGAGAAGGTTTTAGGGGAAAACTTATTTCCTATTAAAAAAGAATGTGCTGCGAGTCTGATACGTTTAGAAAAAATGCTTCCTGCTATATTATGGCAATACAATGCTAACCATATTGATGTGGAAAAGGGTATTTCAAACATAGGTATTGTCCTCCTACTTTTCTTATACCAAATAACTTAGAAAAAGCTAAAAAAAGAAGTGGTGATTAAACCACTTCTTTGCTCAGTTACTTGAGCAAGCTAAAATTAGCCTTTAGTGCCGGTACGAGGGCGGAAAGTAATAATTTTGTTTCCGCTTGCATCATTAGTAACTTCTGATGTCATAGAGCCGATGCCTGGTACAGATGCCGAATAAGTGGATACCACTTGTTCTGGAGTCCAAGTTGTACCTGGCAGTGTATACTCTTGACCGGATGTGGAAATGACGACGATTGTATTCATTTGATTCCTTTTAGCTAAGATTAGGGTTGTGTTACACGCGTTTGAAAAGGGCTAATGCTCTTCTCTATTTTTCTTATACCAAGGAATTTGGAAAAATCTAAAGGATTATGATATAATAGTAATCTTTGAAATAAACTAAAATAAAAATATGACAAAAGAATTAATAACTTACGAAGAAGCAAACAGGCTTTTAAACTACGATCCGGAAACTGGGGTTTTTACCAAAGGCCTTTCGAAAGCCCCGGCCTTTAGGCCTGGGGAGGATGTCATAGAGTTTTTCCCTAATGAGTGATATTATAGTAAAACCTAATTTAATACAATTAACCACTTCAGAGGTAGCCAGAGCTATCCTTAGTTTTAAAGGGAAGAAATTTTCCCTTAATGGATACAAGCCATTAGAAGCTATATATGATTTAGATCCTCAAACAATGACTGTAAAGTGTTGCCGTCAAATTGGAAAATCAGTTTCCATAGGGGCAATTCTTACATCTAAAGGGGTGGCACGGCCTTATTTTAATTCCCTCTATGTGGCGCCCCTTTCCATACAAACTAGTCGTTTCAGTAAACTTTACCTACAACCCTTTACCGAATCACCCTTAATAAAGAAATACTATAGAAAGTATGGGGACGCTGCTAACGTATTTAATAAGGCTTTTAATAATGGATCAATGGTATTTCTGTCATATGCAGAAACTGAATCTGATGCTGACAGAATTCGGGGTATAGCTGCTGATATGATCGCCGTAGATGAAGGGCAGCAAATAGCCTATGAGGCTTTACCTGTCATGTTTGAGGTCCTATCTGCATCAGATTATAACTATCGCAGAATTTATGGTACTGCGTTAACTACTAATAATACTTTAGAACTTCTTTTTAATAAAGGTTCGGGAGGGGAGTGGGCAACCCGCTGCACTCATTGCAATAAATGGAACGTGCCTAATACAATAGAGAACTGCCTAGCTATGTGTAATTCCCCAGTAGGCCCAGTATGCCTTTATTGTGGAAAACCAATAGATGTTTCTACTGGGCAATGGGTTATGGCTAGACCCTTAGAAAAAGATCATCTCAGTTTTCACATACCTAGACACGTATTAGAGGCTCGTATTGACCCTAAGAAATGGAAGGATCTTCAATTAGCAATACAGAACTACACCCCAGCTAAAACCAGTAATGAGGTTTTCGGGTTAGCTGCAGGAGTAGGTGGCCGCATACTCTCTGAGGCTGAGGCTATGGCCTGCTGTGATAATTCGCGTACTTCCTTCGATACAACCTGGCCACAAGATAATCGTGGTATTAACCAAGTAGTTATGGGGGTAGACTGGTCAGTAACGTCGTCCACCAAGTCATTTACCGTAATCACTATCCTGGGATATGATTATATGGGTAAGTGCTATCTACTCTATACAGAACGTATTAATGGAGTCGATATTCTAGATCAGGTAGCAAGAGTAGAACATCTCTTTATCCAATTCAAATGCCAACGTTTACACTCAGATCGTGGAGTAGGGGTTTTACAAGGACAGTTACTAGAGAAATCCTTGGGAACAGATAAAGTTTGCATGGTGCAATATACTGCAGCAAAAGTTCCACTAAGGTATGATGCAGTCGGCAGATACTTAAGTGCAGATAGAACTATGCTTATAGACTGCGCTATTCTACAAATGAAACTTGGACCTTCTCATTTCAATACTCCTTGTTGGAATCTGATGTCACCATTCTTTGCAGATGCCCTAGCTATGTTCGAAGAAGAAACTTTAGCTGGGCGACGTGTCTATCGAAAAGACGAAAACTTGCCAGATGACTGGGCACATAGTGTTGTATTTGCGCATTCAGCTTGGATGATGCTGGTAGGGAAGTTCGAATATGTGTCAACCAACAATGATTCAGGGGCCTAGAAGTCACTATCTTAGCCTCTGACTTACCCTAGTAGCCTGACCACACCCGAATGCCTTTAATAGGCCTTAAATTGAGTTTCGATGGCTGGTCCAAGCTTTACCCTTATACTTCAACAACTTACCTCACTTTGGACCAGAGGACCAGCAAAAAGCTGGAGGTATGTGTCAATGTATAAATAAAATAGGGTAAATTCATTTAGGTGCAAAACACTAACCCCTTGTTATATATATATAT
>QGNH01000537.1_pt1 | contig 12819 bp, 23 predicted proteins | sample 1735481 | NCBI WGS metagenome assembly QGNH01 (sample SAMN09239004, study PRJNA386568) | Viral metagenome, whole genome shotgun sequencing project. | reverse complement strand
GCATACGGCATCAAGAAGATGGCCAACGCTCGCATCGGCGACGCCTTCATGGGAACCGCTCTGTCCTACCTCGGGTTGGGCAAGGGGTTCTTCCACGTAGTCAACAGCCCGAAGTTCGGGATCATCCTCTATGGCCCCAAGAAGCAGGTCCACTTCAAGGACTTCTTCCTGGGCAGCCTGGGCGAGGTGGACAGCTCCAAGCCGGATGCCTACACGGACATCCAGTCCATGATCAACTTCGGCTACCACAAGAATGACCTGGCAGTTGACAAGGCCATTCTGTTCATCCAGACCGTCGTGGAGTGCATTCACGACGAAGCGAAGCTGCGTCACCTGTTCCTCACCACCCTGGCACCATTCGCCGAACTGCTCAGCAATGAACAGACGGGCGGACGGGACGCTTGGGTGTTGCTCGATGCTTTGAGCAAAGGGGTACCGGTCGCGGCAACGCCTGGCATGAACGCAGGACTGTTCCGCCGTGTATGCCGTCACCTGCTGACTCACGTGCTCGACGCCACCAAGGGCCGTATCCCGATGATGTCTTCCGGTGCACGCTTCCACCTGATGCCAGACCTCAACTGCTTCCTGGAAGACGGTTCAGTCGACTATCGGCTGAGCAGCATTCCCGAAGACTGCGTGGTCGGCATGGACCTGAACATGGGTCAGATTGTCATGTGGCGTTCGCCATCGGGCAATCCCATGGAAGCACTCACCACCACCAACGTGCACGATCGCCGCTTCCGGGCGTACCGTGGACGCAACCGCATCATCTGTGGTCCGTCTGCGCATCCGCAGCTGAACACGATGGGCACGGCCGATATGGACGATGCGGTCACAGCAACCGACGACCTGGCGTGGGTGGAGACGATCGCAAACAATCGTGTCTATCCCATCACCGCGTTGCCGGAAGCAACGGAGAGCAAGGTGGTCGAAACGGTCAACAAGTACCGTCGCGGCCCCAGCTATCCGCGTTGTTGGTCGATGACGGACTTCTTCGAGGCAGTCGCGGCTGCCAAGGAGCACAGTCTGACCATCGGCGTCCTGGTCAATGCTTTGATCAAGGACGCACTGCTGTCTGGGGACCATAAGGAAAACATGCTCTGCGTGTTGGCCGACATGATCCCGGATGCGGAACCTGGCAATGCCAAGGGTCAGAAGAACGACCTCAAGCAGCGCTATGACAAGCTACGCAACCGCAAGGACCACATCCTGCGCGCCGTCGGATCCCATCTCGATGACTTCATCGACATGGTGAAGATGGGCACGGGAGATGTGGTAGCTGTGGCGGAGCTGCTCAAGCTCGTCAACGACGTACGGAATGAGGACAACGTCATTCCGGCCATGTGCATGATCAAGAACAAGCGTGGGTTCGTTCGGGTCGCCCCCAAGGTGCTCGAAGAGAACAACTACATCGTGCTGCCATCCCTGGTGTGCGACACGCTGGCTCGGATCAAGCACGAAACCGATCAGCTTCAGGAAGCCCTTGCTGAAGAGCAGTGGCTCAACGTCGACTCGATCCCGGAATCGCTGTCCATCGCGTTCCCTCGGGATCAGGCTGCACGGGAAGAAGCGATCATGCTGCGCTCGGAATGGCGCGATGCGTTCCAGGGCACCGGAACGCTCGAGAGCAAGTACAAGAGCGCAGTAGAGCAGGTCGTCAATCCCAGCTTCAAGCAGTGGGGAGATGATGACCTGATGATGCAGATCGCTGTCGAGCACGCTCGCCTCACCTACAAGGGACGCAAGTCCCAGGCTGAGCGTGGCGAGGATGGCAAGTTCCGCAACTACCCGGACGGGTTGCTATGGACCAACACCATCGGCAGTCACTACATCAAGGCACTCGAAGCAGCCGGACTCACGGGACTCTATGTCCCGGTGATGTTCGATCGCTGGAGCCGCAACTTCAGCCGTGGCCACTTCGAAGTGAGCATCCTGTCAGGCGTCGTCATCAAGAAAGACGATGGGACCCTGCTGGGAACCACACGCACCGCGGTCGACGTCGAGAACGGGAATTACCCAATGACCGACGGCATGATCACGATCATGGAGCCCGCAGCTGAGCTCCGTGAGTCGCGTTCCATCGTCAACGAGGAGTTCGACAATCCGTTTGAGCTGGATTACGACTTCGTTGGCATCAACTAACCAGAACTGAAGGTTTGAACCCTTCCACCCCAGTAGACCGGGGTGTCAGCACACGTGTGCCTCCGCATGCCTGTTCTGACACTCCGGCCTAGTGGAACACCTCCGCTAGATCCACCGGATAGCCCAGAACTGCCCCTGAGGGGCCTGTGAAGTCGCCCAGGCGTCTCTTAGGTGGTCGAGGACTAGCAACTGCTGTGTCGCCGCTTCCAGAAGCCCTCTGGGAGCTGCCTATGGTGGCGCCTTCTGAGCTGGTAAAGCGGAAGGGCGAGGTACAGGGTTCGTGGTCATGGTTCTCAGGGCAACACCTGATACCAGAGGACACGGCGAGCCTGTGTACTTACACCAACATATGGAGCCCCGCATGAAGAACCCGAACAACAAGCCATCGGCCTTCGAGATTACGTACGTCGACACCAACGACAGCCATTACCCCAACCGCAACGTGCAGACCACTTCTGGAAGCTCCGGCAAGAAGATCATCAAGAGCATCAAGGGTGGGCTGAAGAAACAGTCCGTGATCGTCCGCGGCAACAACCAGAGCCGGGTCTCGGTGGCCTTCTTCGCTGCTCACCCCACCTACAAGCTGATGGGCATCGTGCCGGTGGAGACCAAGGTCGATCCTAATGCGCTGGCCCTGCTGCTTAGCCCGGTGAAGGTCAAGCCGGCCAAGCAGGCCAAGACCTTCGATCCGCGCAGCATTGCCGGCGTGCAGGCCTATGTGGTTGCAGCCCAGCAGAAAGCGGCATAGAGCTCCACAGAGTTTGGCAGCTCAAGGCTGTGCTTGCCAGCCAGCATGCGGTTTCTCCCCGTGTGCTGGCTGCTCACCCACATTCAACCGTACTTAGCCCGATTTCAGAAAGAGTCTGACATGCACGAGATTCTGGTTCAGGTAAGACCGGACGTGTACGCGCTGGCTTGGCTGTTGGGTGTGAGCTTGCTGCTGGCCTGGCTGCTTCTACTGGCAGAGAGTGCCCTGCGCAAGTGGGTGCTGCTCATTCGGCAAGAGACAGCCCATCAGGCAGCTCAGGCAGCGCTGTTGAGCCATGCCGTATCTCTCAGCCGGCCCGAGGACTGGGTATCCGGGAACCGTGGGCCGGTGGCAACTGGGGCAGCTGGGCCACCTATGCCAGGAATGGAGGGATATACGTCCCCTGGTCTGGGCAAGTCGATGCCTGCCTACATGACCGTCAACTACGAGGACATCGAGCTGCGGATCTTGGCTGGTATGACCGAGCAAGAGGTAGCGGAGATGCTTGCGCGGCCGCGGGCAAGGGAACTCCAGATGTGCAATATGGGCCCGGAGGAACTCGCGCGGGCGCGGGAGATGTGAATTTGTTTCGGCGAGGGAAAGTCACCTAGTCAAATGACCGTATCAGAACGATTCACGCTCGTTTGTGCCCACCAAGGAGGGCCATATGCCTCAAAAGATCGCTCGTCTCGCCACCGTTGATCTGCTCGATAAAGAGGAAGCCATCGTGTTCCAAGTGTATCGAGCAGACTCCCGCCATGAAGGTGACTTCGTCGAGGTGTCTGTCCCTGAAGCAGCCATCGTCGAGTTCCTCAACCGGCTGGAGCAGACCCAGTGAAGATCAGAGGCATCATCATCGACATTCAGGAGGAACCTGACGATCTCCATCTGCCAGCTATGTATGCAGCTCGTCTTGCTGAGGGCTATGAAGCCATTCGGGAACAGGCTGTGGCACTGGGATGCAGTCTGAGCGTGTCGATTATCCGTAAGGGTGTCGATGTAGCTCCTCACGTTCTCAAACGATGGGCTCAGGTGTGTGTACCTAAGAGCTACTGCAATTAGCCCGCCGGATTCAGAAATGACCCCGTAGTTGCCCCCAAGGAGGGCATCATGTCCAGCTCCATCGCAAGCTTCGCTCGTCCTTTACCGCCGGAGATGCCCAACAGCCAAGCACTGGCATGGAGGCACCTCGGCAATACTCCCGATCGTGCCGACTTCTCGGACGATCTGCACCACTACCTGATCGACGGGCAGCGCATGGAAGAAGGCATTGCCATCGACTACCTGATCGCCCAGGGTATGGGCCAGTACGGTGCCCATCAGTACCTGAGGTCTCTGATTCAGCAGCTCAACGCCAAAGTCACGAAGATCTTTGCGAGTTATGGGATTGACTGTCCTCTGCTTGTTCCTGAGGACGTCCTTGCTGGCAAGCTGGATCCTGTTGACAATCCTGCCATTCTCAGCAATGCCGATATCGATCTGTTGATCGGTGAAGCTCCGCTGTTCTAGCCGCGCCGGGTTCCGTAGGAGGTTCCCTATGGCTCTTTCACCAAATCGTATCGCGCGGCGGAAGGCCGCGTGACCAACGAATGTCACAACCCGTTCACCCTGCAAGAGGACTTTGCTTCCTCAGATACAGGCAACTGATGCCCAGCACACCACGCCTCATCAACCCGGACGTTCAGCCGGTTCTTGTGGGGATCAAACGATGGTTGCCTGGACTGACCTGAGCCTGATCAGCAGCTACGCGGCTGCATACGCGGAATTCCGAACCCATCAAGGAGCCAGCGCTGGCTAGCCGGATGGCGGAGAGGAATCGAGTGTTGATGCCGCCCAAGTTTCGAGCGTCGAGCATTGCTCCGCTCAAGTTCAAGCCCAAGGAGGGCGCCGTGGACGATTGTGCAGTACACACTACCTCCGAAGGATGGGCGTTCCGTATCGACGGAACTCTGATGCCTTACCGTCAGGCTCTGATTCACCTGAAGACCTGCTTCACCAACGAGGAAGCTCTGGAGTATCTGGAGCTTCTCAAAACCTCCAACAGCATTAGCTCCAAGGAGTTCTATGAGCAAACCAATCGCAGTCGGTGACCGGGTCAAATGCTACAGCGGCTATGACCATCCCCGAACCGGCGCCATCACCGAACTGATCTACACCGATGGCAAAGCAACTCACGCGATGATGGACTACGAGCCAGCGTCTTCCCTCGTTGCCATTGAGGACCTGCAGGTTCTCCTGCCATCCGCTGAAAGGATCGCTGCCTAGCCATGCCCCATCCCCTTTATTACCGCTATCTCCACAACTCCCAGCTTGAGGACGGTCACCTGGCCGGCCTGATGCGTGGGTTCAGGCTCGGCGATGAGTTGACTCTCGCCTTTGAACACCACTACGACGCAGTCAACATGCCGGAAGACGTCACCGATGAGATGGTCTGTGACAGTCTGTTCGCCACGTTCAATGGCACAGGTCGAGGTACGGACTACTACGGCCCGTCGATGTCGGTCGGCGATGTCATTCAGATTTCGGAAGACGGCGCGAAGTTCAGAGCCTATGCCGTAATGGCCTTGGGCTACCAGTCCTTCGGCGAGCTGGTACTCGAATACCTTCCGCGGCCGGCAAAGTGGGGGCCTGAGCAACCATGATGCCGCCACCTGAGACCTTCTGGTCTCTGCTCCATGACGCAGCCCATTGGGAGTTCGAGTTATTCCTGATGGCGCTCTTCGACGGCGTGATCGGCTGCCTTGCCTGGCCGTTCATCAAAAAGCACTGGAAGCATCACGCTGATCGTGATCAGCAAGACGGCGTTTAGGCCGTCACACATGCCGCGTGCTGGTCCTGGCTCTAACCTCCATGCACAGGATTCAGCAGCCCTAGGTAGAGGGCGCATCCGTCGAGGACTACCGCCAATCCTCGACACCAATCTGGAGGGTCAGATGCGATCAACGCCTACCTGCCCTCCAATTCGATTCATTCTCAGCACCCAGTGCACCATGAAAACGCATACCGGGTGCCAGCGAACTTCAATGTGTCGCGGCCAGCTCTTTTACTGTGCCTGTGACTGCCACCGGAGTAAACAACTCGAGCTTGCGCTCAAGGAGGTGCCCCATGGTCCGGCAGTTCCGGAGAGTTTAGGTAACACCGGGACAGTTGGCTAGCTGACAACACATCACCGATACCAACTACACATAAGGGCTCACCTACGGGTGAGCCCTTCCCATTTCAAGGAGCTGCAACAACCAAGTTTCGCTTTGACCTGCTGGCCTTTACCTCCTTGGAGGCCAGCTTGAGGGGGAGTGTGGTCGTGGAGTCCATGCTCCTCCTCTGTATTTATCCAGCACTCCACTCAGAGATCCACCACCCCACTCCAAAGGACTCCACCGTGAAAAGCAAAGGCGTTCGTGTCGCTCGTCAGTCGTATCAGCTTCCCCGGGAATTGACCCGGCCCAACAGTGACATCGATGTGTTCTTGACCGTCGCTGGCGACTCCGCCGACAAACGCACCTTCGGCTTCCAGCAGAACATCAAGACCGCCCAGTACCTGATGAAGCGCAATTGCGGCTTCTACGGGCCGAGTGAAGCTTCTGACAGCAATGCCATTCTCTGCAGCTCCGGCGAAGCGGACGGAAGCCCCCGCTGTGGATCCGCATGCTTCGTATGCCACGCCGGCCAGTTCTCAGCCAGCGGATTCTTCACCGGTGAGATGACTGATAGCGCACCGCCGGATGCTGTGATTCAGCATCTGCAGCAGGTCGACGAAGGCATCGAGCTTCCGTACTAATCCCAACATTCGAGCAGGCTTGCTTCGGCAGGCCGGCCCAATCCGCAGCACAACGGTCATTGTGCAATTCCAACACAAATACAGAAAGAGGTACACCATGGGCGTTCTTCTGCCTTCCGCACGTCGCAAGATCAGCACCGAAGTTGCAGGTCGGCGGTTCTCGTCTCTCGAGTCCGTCTCAATCGTCAAAGAAGGAACGCTGTTGTCCATCGAGGACGGGCGCCGTGAAGGCGGCTCGACCATCGACGGTTCGCAGTGCGTCAAGGCCATCGTTCAGGTCACTCCTGGTCGGGTCATCAATGTCGTCGGATACGGCGAGGACCAGATCAAGGCGATCAAGGAACTGGCGGCCAGCGGTGAGAATGCAGAGTTCAATGCATATCTGCGTCCGAGCCCACGCAATGCCTTCGTGGCCAAGCAGTGGTTCAAGCTCGCCGAGTTCATCCCCAAGGATGCGCCGACCGAGCAGACCGCTGCCTAAATCGGCGTCGAGACTGAGAGTAAAAAGGTGTATGAGGTCCGCAAGGTGCCTCATACACCGATTTACATCCAGGGCAGGGAAACGGGCACTCCCTGACAGGTGACTGATACTTACAGGACAAAATCAGGCTTTTTTCGCAGGTCGCCGCCCGGGCTAGTATAGGTAAATTGAGTGCGACATGCGGATTCAGGATTGGAAGCACCCGATTTGGTGCAGTTCAAAACGGCCCGGGCTAGTATAGCGATCGGCCTGTGGAAATACGGATTGAGGACTGGAGCGGTCATGGGAACATCCGAAGAGACGATGCGCATGGAGCGGATTCGCACCTGCATCTTCCGCATCATGCTGGCGCTGTCGGTCGTCGACCTGAGCGCTCATAGCGAGGCTGCAGCTCAGGCTGCGATTGCCTCCTGGGCCACCATTACATGTGGCCCGCAGGCGCGCGGCACCTTCCAGCAGTTCAACAATGACGAAGTCCAAGAAGCGTGCATGCGTGTCGCTATCTGCCTGGGTCACATGAATCCATCGGTTCTTGCGGCAAAAGAGCTCCTGCGCACACGATAGCTTTGGCTCGATTGATCTGATCTGTAGCGTCGACCTTGTAGTCCCAGGAGGACACATTGTCGAAGCAGGAAGATCTCCGTATGCCGTTCGCGCCGAAGAGCCGCGACTCCCGTAAGAAGCTCCGTCGTTGGACGTTCACCGCTGAAATGAAGCTGGACAGCGGCCAGACCCAGCAGTTCAAGCTGCCGGGTGTCGTCTATGGCAACTCAGCCGAAGCCCAGGCTACCGCCGCCAAGCTCCTGGAGCAGTTCAAGAGCGCCCCGGACAGCCCGCAGGACGTCCAGGTTCACCCGCAGGGTCACGAGACCGTGTCGAGCGAGACGGTGGCCCAGCTGAAGGGCATGAATGACTATGCCAATCTGTTCAACAAGGCGCTGTTCATCATGGCCGAGCGCTATCGTCTGGCCAGCTCCACCGAGAAAGAGATCGTGACCCTGGTTACCGAAGCCGTCGAGGAAGCTCGCATCGTTCTGTTCCCACGGCTTGCCGCGGCTCAGGCTAAGGTAGCAGCCCTCGATGACGGTATTCACGAAGTGCACGAGTCTGCTGCCGAAGTACTCGTGCCGGCGCCGCCGGCAACTGAGGAACGTCCGCGCATGAAGCTCGGGATCGATGCTGTCAACGAAGTTCTCAACAGCCCGCCGGAGCCGGTTAGCTATCCGGAGCTGGACCAGCTGGCCGCTACTGCTGCCTAAGTTGTAACCCATTTCAAACGAAGAGCCCTGAGCTAATCTCAGGGCTTTTCTGTATTGGTGAACGATCGGTCCCACAGGAGGATAGAACCATGAACATCGAAGAGATTACCGGCCTCAATCCCACCGCGCTGGTGACAGTGCGCGTGGACTGGCTCAAGAAGAAGGTCACCGACGCGCGCAAGGGATTCGCTCTGCGCATCCTTGAGCGCAAGCTGGCCAAGATCATCACCGTCTGTAACGGGCATCGGGCAAAGAACGTCGCCCGGTACGCGGCGCCCTATGGCGTTCTCTATCCCAAGGCCGTGGCCCTGGTCGAGGAGTTCTGCACCGCGTACAGCGTGCCTGAAGAAGACGTATATGCCCAAATGCCGGCGCTGGCCGAGTTGAAGAGTTGGGCAGTCCGTCCTCCAAACACCGGCTCTGCTGGCCGGCTCCTGGTCTACATCCTGGGCCCAGTTGTGGCCCTGTTCATCATCGGCTTGGCCTCCGGCTGGGCGCAACGGATCATTCACTTCGGCTGGGCCCTGGCCCACGGCGCGCGGTAAGGAGACCCATGCCAAGCATTCCACGCAGGATCGTGAACTATGTTCTCGACCTCATGTTTCCCTGTGACCACCGGCAGGAATCGTGGCCTCAAACCCACGACGGCAGGACATACAAGTCCTGCCTGACCTGTGGCCATCAGACCGAGTACAGCATGGAAGACATGTGCAATATCACCCCGGCTTATCTGCGCGCAAAACGCCGGCTAGCCAAGCAAACTGCCCGTGTGCGGCTGAAGCGGATGCAGCTGGCAAGGACAACTGCCCTGGAGGCATGACATGGATCCAATCGCGGTTGCGTGCGCCCTGGCCTTCGAGCTCTGGACGCTGTGGGGATTCGCTGCGGGTAAGTTCGGGGCGCGTGAGCACAACCAAAACATCCTGATCAACGGCTTCGCGTCGCGTACGTCGATACCGATTGCCGATGGATACATTGCCAAGCTCACCATCAACGCCACCAACCTGCAGAGGACCATTGCAAGGCGGCTGGCTCAGGCCATCCGCGCGTTCGTGAACACGCGGGCGTTCGAACTGATCCTTCTGCAAAAGGTCGGCGAGCAATGGCCAGGCCAAGGAAAGATCGACGAAAAAGTCAGGTTGATCGTATGACCATAAAGAGCGTTCTGGCTTGGTTCGGGGCCGGCGTAGGATTCGCCGTCCTCCTTGCTGTCGTTCAGTACTGCCACTGGTATGCGGAGCATCTCAAATGACCCTCACACCCACAGCGCAATCGTCGGCCATCGCGGGCTTCGCGCTATGGCTCGTCGGCTGGGCAACCTTCTTCAAGATCGAGAAGGTGCCGTTCATCGGCCGCTTCGTCAACCGGGAGAAATCCACCGAGTGGATCTCCGAGAACAAGGTCCTGACCTTGCTCATCACCGAGATCTTCAACTTCGGTGTGCACGGAATTGCGAATCCCGCCAGTGTCACCTTCGCCTTGGGCGGCACGGCTTTCAACACTCTGATGATCTTCCTGTTCCTGCCCCTGAAACAGATGTTCAAACGCCGCCGGTCGACCCGGGACGTACTCAAAGGAGTCCCAGCATGAAGATCCTCGCCATCGTCGCCGTCTCATTTGCCATCCTCTACAACGTGGTCGTCAAGGCCGCGGTGTTCCTGTTCTGCACCTTCATCATCGCGCTGGCCACCATCGGCCTGTACGACCTGGTCATCCTGCCGTTCCGCAAGACTCACAGGATTGGCGAAAGGAGGGCATCTTGAAAGCACTCCTGCTCCTGGTTGCACGCCTGCTGTTCGTTGCGATCTATTCCGTCGCCGTTGGCCTCTTCACCGGCTACCTGGCCATGAAGCTGTACAACTACTTCGACAAGCGCAGTCGCGCCCGAGATCATGGGTTCGGCGAGAAGCAAGCAGCTTAGTCCCTAACCTTTCCACTCATTACCAACCACTGCTCTGAAGGGAGCCCACCATGATCAAAGTACTCGGCGCCACCGTCTTCGGCCTGCTCGCTGTTCTGGGAGTTGGCTATTACATTGTTCAGAAGCAGGAAGGCCAAGATCTCAAGAACCAGGTCGACTTTGCCCTGACCAACTTCGGCAAGACCGTGAAACGCACCGCCGGCAACGTCATCGAGTTCTTCAAAGGCGACCCGGCTCCTACGCCAGCCACTCCAACTGAGGGCGTTGCCTAGGTCACTTCAACATGAAACCGTTCCTGTTTCTGCTGGGGCTAGTAGTCATCCTTTTCGGGCTACTAGCCACCGTAATCGCAACTCAGAATCGGCTGATGAGAAAGCTGGCCGGTTTGGCAACCTTTGCGTCTAATGGCGGAAGTGTTGGACTGCCTTAAATGGCAATATCTCTTCCCAAGCGCCTCGGCAGACGCTTAAGATGGAATGCCGCTCCGACTGCTTCGCCGAGTCAATGAGTCGATTGGCCTGAGGTCGGACATAACAGTGCCTAGCGACGCCGTGGATTGTGGGCGGACACGATTAGTTGACCCAGAACGTCGGGACTTCGATAAGGGTATCAATTGCTTTGGACAATTTATTGTGTGCTTTGTCTATACGAAGCACGGCTTCGCCTTTGTGAATGGACATTGCAAGCTGACAAGCACCGAGCCACAAATAGAATGCGCTTGCCGAAAGCATTGCGAGGGCTTTCTTGAATGGAAACTCCTTCGTACGGCTTGCTGTAGCTTTGCTCTTCAATTGACGTAGCCCTGTATGGACGTACCCGCATAGCACGTCGTAGTCCTCTGCAATCATGTCTGTGAATTGATCTTCACTGCAAAATCTCTTCTTTATCAAACGAGAGATTTCTCGCACGCTCTTGTACTCCGATTTGTCGTTCTTGAGTTTGGCTTTGATTTCATCATCTGATGCGAACTGGGCAATCCACACCGACCGAAAACTTGCGTCGGCCACGGGACGTACCAGAGCGAACGCGCTCGCAGCATAGCGTCCGTCATCTAGCAGATGCGTTATAGCCCTGAAGTGGTCAAGAGCGATGCAGAGAAACAGATGCGCCAATCGGCTTCTTTCCGAAGCTATTGGCATCCCTCCTAATTCGGTCACGAGGGCGTTCTTGAATTTCTCGCACTCTTCAAGTGCTCTGTCGAAGGTCTCATTTGCCTGATCGAGCTTTTGCATCGGACACCTCAGAACAATGAACTGGCCCAGCAGCGTCGTCTACTTCAACTGGTGGGCACCGACGCTTGAATTGTCATCAGTGTTGATTAGCTTCCCATCGCAAACAGTTACATCCTCCGTTTCGAGCCACAAACTAGAGTCCACTGTGTCCCCGCTGTCTATCTGCCACACACTGCCATCCTCAAGTTTGACAATCTCTCCATCGCTCATCACAGAGTCAACCCAGTGGCCAGTCTCGCACCCGCCAGACCGCGTATGACGGCCCGTCGCTAGAGGCGGTTTTGGCAGGCTATTTATCGCCGGAGCCTGCGGAGCGGCGGTAGTCAGAAACGATCTGGAATGCAGTGGCATTACAGCGCCGCTCTTGTGATTTGCATTCCATGACGATGCGAGGAGCCTCGCCTCGCCTAATTGGGATGGCGTCAGAACGGACTTAGCTTTTGAAAGCTCTGTCGCAACCGTCGCCGTATGCTCGGTGTCCGTGGTTTGGGCAATTAGGCACCAAGCGTATGCCATCGTGGGATCGGGGCGATCTAGTGTATGCCCTTGGTAGAGAACGCAGAGTATGGACTGAGCAGGCGGATAGTCATTTTGAGCCGAGCTTGCAAGCCAGTGGAAACCCTCTGATTCGTTCTTCGGCGTTCCGTGACCGACATAATAGGATTTCCAAAGGTTAGCCTGCGCCTTTGCGTTTCCTTTTAGCGCACTTCTGTAGACCCAATCAAAACCCACTGCGTCGTTCTCCTGAACTCCGGTTCCGTTTAGGTATGAGAGTCCAAGAGCATTTTCTCCCTTCGGGTCACCTTTCTCCGCTGAACGCCTGAACCATTCAGTTGCCTTAGTCTCATCCTTCGGTGTGTCCGTCGAACCTTTGTAATAGAGCAGGCCCAAACGATACTCCGCGTCCGAATCGCCGGATTGTGCTTTGGCAAGAAGCTGACGGAAGGTTTCTTTGGGGGCTTGAGTTTGCGACTCGCAGAACGGAGCGCCAAACAAGAGCAGGGATGCGAGCACGGCGAAAGCAGGCTTTCTGATACCAGAGGTTAAGGCGTTCATCAGAGCACCTCATAGATCGGTACGGAGTATAGGGTTAGGGTAACGCATCTATGCCGCGCCAACCTTGTAACCCACCGCTCACTCTTTGCTACTCTCCATTTATGGGCAAGGCAAAGACGGTCACGGGCCAGTGCAAACTCTGTCTGCGTGACCCTGTAGAGCTCAGAAGCAGTCACTAGGAATCTCCTTTTTCTGCACCGAT
>QGNH01001713.1_pt1 | contig 12820 bp, 13 predicted proteins | sample 1735481 | NCBI WGS metagenome assembly QGNH01 (sample SAMN09239004, study PRJNA386568) | Viral metagenome, whole genome shotgun sequencing project. | reverse complement strand
CAAATTTAAGATATTGCTGAATGTTTGCCAAAAACGAATCAGCTCCGCTTTCTCAGACTTGCGAAATCCACAAAAAGGAGGGCTTCATTTTATCGAATCAAAATGCGCACTTTGGTTGCACATCCTTTCCAGATTTTTTGCGCTGGAAGTTTCACTAAGCTAGTCCGAAAAAGTGGGCAACACATATTGCGTAGTGGTGATTTTCGGGCGGACTCTTTTCCGGATTTTGGCTTTGGACTTCTGATCTCTTTTCGCATCCCATGAAGGCATTTATTTCCCCTAATTCGATTCAAATTTTTGAATACTCACATTTCGAAAAAACATCGACATTCAAAGTGCTAGAAATATCCGCCTTGGGGCCCACTCCCATAAAGAGGTTGATGTTCGTTTCCATAATAAGCATTCATCGCTTCACGATAATCTTTCAAATCCTCCTCTTGCGTCCTAGCCTTCTTAAGGCTCATAGCAAGATACCGGAAAGCATCTGCACCATTTGAAAAGTGATCGTGCCTCGGGTGATCTCGCCAACACCCTAAAGAATCATTCCATTCTTTGCGGTAGTTCTCAAGCGCTCTGATCCCCTTCTCACATTTTACCTCATCCCACCAGCAACGCGAAAGAATACCACGTGTCGCATCGATCCCCTCATTCAAGCCAAGCCGCGGTAAAACCGTGAACTCAAGCCCCAAATTGCGGGCGCTCTGCACCCTTGTGAGTCCTGATCCAAGCTCGTGGGAACTTGCGTCATGGGGAACAAAAGTCCGCTCAATGAGATAGGGCTTGCTTTTGATAAGTTTAATATAGTGCTGAAGGGCTTCCCCGCTATTCTCATAGTAGTCAATCAATCTAATCTCTGCCCCGTGTTGTTGCCAAAACCACAACGCCATTGCATCATTAAATCCTAAGTCCATTGCAACGAACACGGGCAACGCCTCATCATAGGGAACGTTCCCGATTCGCCGTTCCACGCGTGCTTTTGTCATATGCTTACTGTAGTAATGGCCTTCAACGTTGGCTTGGAAAGCTTCCGTGGCTGTGCTTGGATACTCGCGTAGCATATCATCGCCCTGGGTCTTGTGCTTAGCTGCATACCAGGCCATCTGAGGGGGAGTAATATTAATCGCGTGTACTTCCTGCAATTCCTTGAAGTACTTTATCAGATCCTCGGGAATGTTAACGGATTCGGCAAGGCGGTATTCTGGGTGTTTATGCCATGGCATGAAATGAAACTTATAGTCCAATGGATTTAGGCTTTTACCGCCATCTCTCATTTTCTTAGCTTCGACACATAAATTGTAAAATGCCCCCTCGCGCCCGCGGGCTGTGCTCTCGATGAAGCAATAAGAGCCTGTAGCGATAGTGTTCAACGATCCCGTCAAAATCTCATTTGCCCTTTTAATATCATCTGAGGCTATCTTTCCGAACTCGCTTATAAGGAGGTACTGAAAGGTTGCGCTCCTTAAGCTAGTGCCAACACGAATGATGCTATTATTCGAAAAGGTAAGCTCCTTTGCTGAATCAATATTGGCAATACGTATAGCCTTAATAGGCTCTGGAAGGCAATCATAGGCGAACTTTATCTTTCGAAATATGTACTTAGCGTTTTCTTCGGTGTCTGCAATAATCCCACAGCTAACATTAGAGTTAAATAAAGCTGTGTCCAGAAATAACAATGTTATGAAAGTCGTTATGCCAAGCTGCCTAGCCTTCAAAACGATATTGCAGTAATGAAGCTCATCATAAAGCTGGGTTTGCGCCCAATTGCGTTTAAAGATCAGCTTCTCACCTTTCTTGTTTGTGATATAATACAAGTTATTTAAACGCCATTTTCTATCACTCAAAAGCTTCGTAGCTGCCTCAATATCATTCTGCATTGTTTTCATTGATTAATTCTTTTGTTCCGCCATCGACAATATTAAGCACACACAATAAAGGATTCAAAGCATCGCCCGATAACTTGGTTTCGGCTTTATCTGTCCACCCACAGGTATTTGCTAAAACTAGCTTGGTTATGGAGGAATTGAACTTATTTAAAAGCCCTCCTCTTATCAACAAGCTCTTTTGCCACGCTTGCGATCTCGCATACACTTCCGAAAACTTTTCGTTCATCTCCGAAAACTCTGTGAGTCGCTGCGGTGAATAGCCTCTTTGCGCAGCAAAATCCTCGTACCAAAGCGAGTTTTTGTCCTGCATCCATTCAAGGAAAGCTTTAGCTTCCGCCTCGATGAATTTGGGTGTGTATTTCTTTGGGCGCCCTCCTGTCTCGCATCCTGAGTAAGGCGCGTGGCCTTTAGGTGCTGGCATTCTCCCCCCCTGCGTTCTTTATCTCATCAAGCATCTCATCAATATATTGCTCCCTATCTTCCTCATCTTCAAAAATAGGAAGTGATGGCTCATATCTAACAACTTCAAGTTTTGTGGAAGAAATCGTAACGAGATGCCCGTCTATCAACATAAGAAAAGCCCCTCTTTCCTTAGCCATTATCTCTCTAGATAAGACAATGGAATATTCTTTTTCAGAAAGATTAGGTATTAACCCTATCGTGTGCTCATCAATAACAACCCCTTCACTTCCTTCTAAATAAAAACCATTCTCATCAGGATATAAACTTGTGTTTTCATTTATGTGATCCTCTGTCAATCTCATAATTTTCTTCTGCTTTACTAATTCATTCATAAATTCAATCCTTATTTTATTTTGAAATCCCACAATAGCGCATATTCTTATTTTAGGCTACGCTCACGGTAATCAGCGTTTCCGCAAACCCTGCGTAGGATTTCGTAGCTTTAATATCAGACACTAAACTATCGTCAAACAACACAATAGAATTCATACAATCTAAAATAAACTTTATCAAGTTGTCCAAATCCGGCTTAATAATGTGCGCCGCTTTAGTTTCGATTAGCTCCACCCTTTTCTTCTTAGACATTGATTTCGGCACTGGCATCATAAAGCTCAGGGTGATGCTAACTTTTCCAGTCAAAGGGGATCGCGTCCCCCACTGCGTTTTTAAAATGGCGCGGGTCAACTGCTTTTCCTTGTACTTTGGATCGTAGGTTCGGAACCTCGACAATTTTGGCCTGGCCTGGGGCACTGGAACACCGGCTATCGAGAACGAAAAATCAGGCATACAAGAATTTCCTCAATGAAGGATACAAGATCAAAACGCAATTAAAAGCCCTAGGATCGAAATGTTATCACATCCCTAGTACAGGTCGCCTATTCAAATAAACGGGCGTAGAGATCAAGCTAGCTATCTTCTTCCGAAGGCAGGGGAAGGCGGCCTGGGTGCTGGCCGCTTTGGGGGATCAAACCACACCCTTGCAGGCTTGGCCGGGGCTGCTGGCGCTGCGGTGCTCGATGGCATTGGCTTGACCTGCGCAGGTCTATCTGCTGCCGGTGAACTAGATCGGTGTGAGCTGGCTACATCGAAGCCATTCGCCGGTTGCTTCGGCTGCGCAGGTGCCGCTGCTTGCGGGGCTGGCTCGACTACGGCGGCGGATGCGGTGTTGTCTTTAGGCTTGGTGTCTGCCGTTGGTTGCAGCGCTCCCCCTTCTAAGCGTTCTATGTATTCGATCGCTAGGCGACGCAATTCAGCCAAGAACGCCTTTTGTTTATCCGCTTTTGCAAAGGCAAATGTCGGATAACGAATTTCTCCATCAACTTTTGACGGCATGTTTATGTGAAAAAAGCTCTTTTTTCTTACAATATACAACCCGCGCAGGTCGATTTCCTCGCCTCCAAGGGCAAAACGCATGTGCAATGTGCCGGTCAAGAACGTTTCCGTTCGCTCGATTTCGTAGAAAGCTATCACTTTTATATCCATCTTTTTCCTCTCTGTTTTTGTTAAATCTCAAGTTGTGTCGGTTTTGTCGGTTCCATATTCCCCTCCTTTTGGGTTTTCATTTCTTTCCTGCGTCCGCCCTCCCGTCCAACCTCCGTCCAACCTCCGTCCAGGTTGAATTGTTGCTTAAGTCTTTAACAATGAGTCTTCCGTCCAACCGTCCAGCATTTTCCGTTTTTTTCTGAATTGCCAAACTTCCGTTTTTTATGAATTTTCCGAAAATATTTGAAATTCATACATTTTTTAGATTCGCACTTTTTAGACTCTAAAAACATGCTGGACATGCTGGACATGCTGGACGCTCTCACTGTTTTATATATTTTATATGTTGGACGGAGGTTGGACGGCGTCCAGCATTCATTGTGTCAAACTCCAAATAATAGGGGTTGCTTTGTAAGCTTTCTCAAAATCAATTCTGGCGATTTCAAGCGAAGGAAAAACAAAAAGTCTAATGCGTGGTTTTGTTCCAGGCCTGCGGTCTGTAATGGAAGGCATTACTTTTCTTAGGTTCCTGCTGAATAAATCTTTACTGATATGCTTTTCCCCATTTCGCGTGCACCATGTACAATAGTCAGAAAAGACGGTTTCCGTGCTTATCTCTGTATGCCAATCCCCGCTAGGGCTTGTATTGCCAACATCAAAACAGCCCTCATTAAGTACCTGATAAATATATTTATGGGTTGAATCCGCACTCCTAATTTTTATCCAGAAAGCTTCATTGCTGTTCGGAAAACGTCTAGGATTGAAATTGGTTAGGTCTTCATTAAGAAGGTCGTGTAAAAGAGCCTCATACCCACCGTTATCAAGCTGGTCTTGAATGGCTGCGAAATAAGCGTGGTCATCTTTATGTGCTTCCGAAACCCGAAGCACAAAAAAGCGTCGATCGTCTGCATCAAGATGTACTGGCCAATCTTCATTTGAGCTAAGAATGACATGTTTGAAGTTTTTTACCATGATTCGATCTTTACCCTTCCCCTCGATCAAGCAAGTCTTTTCAGTGATTTGGGCTTTCAGGGTGCCGATTTCTTTGCGGTTGCCACCCCAAAGGGCTTCATTCGCATGAATTAGAACAGCATGCTTAAGATGGTAATTGAAATTAGAGACCAATTCAGAAATATTGCTTAGCAAAACGTAATGACTGCCAAGTAAAGCACCCAAAGGCTCAACGGCCGAATTCTTACCAACTCCTTGTCCACCGCAAAGAATTATAGACGTATGAACCTCATCAGGTTTTTGAAAAACGTTGGATGTCCACTTGCGAAAAAAACGATATGACTCTGGGTCGTTAGAGCAAACGTTTTCTTTAATATGTTTCCAGTAAAGCGAACAATCACCACTGTGAGAACGTTTGTTAAAACCCATCCAAAGATTGAAATAACCGTTAACATTACCTTGTGAGGTCGGGTCAAATACAATGCCTTTGTATTCCCTTCTATTTGGACTCTTCAACCAGATGTCCGATTTTGTTTTTGCTTTTCCATTAGGCATTTCGACAGTTTTGTTTTCGTATTGATTTATGAAAGACTGCTTGCTTTCTAAGGAGAAATCTTTCCCGCCGAAAATAGGGTTTTCTTTTTCTGTTAATATGTAAAACTGATCAAGGCATATCGCTGCATGTTTTTTATTTAGTTCTACCACAACCTGATCTTCAATGTTTTTAAGCTCATTGAGCTTCTCTTCTTTAGTTTTTGTGGTCGATTTTTCGCATTCTTTGATCTGCTCTTTTAATTTCTTGTCTTCTTGATTTAAGCTTTCTAATTTATTATACTCTACAAGCAAGCTCCTGAAGTGTTTTTTTTGCTTATCGTCTTTTAGTGAATCTGGTAACGCGTCTAGTTTATGATCTGCAAAATTTGACACTGTAAGGGATGTGTGCCATGTGACATTATAGCCTTTTAACAGCTCTTGGAAGAAGTCGTATTTAGCAAATAATTTTGGGCTGTTTTTGTAATTTTTTTTGGTAAGCCTATCTAGTGCACGCGCTTTCTTTTGTTGGCCATCTGTAAGCTCAAAAAACGGATCGTAGCACTCTTCTAAGGTGAATGTTCTTTGCTCTTTAGTTAGATAATCCTCAACCAAAGCAATGCTTGCCTTTGGGCATGCGATGGCCTTTTCTTCGTTGTTAAAATGACAATTGAATTTCTCTGGGTTAACAAGATCTATAAACATTTCTGAGGGGATTTCTTTAAAAGGAGTTCGGATAAAAACCGCGTTTGGCTGCTTTACATCCTGCCGTGGCGTCGGCGTGGCATCGGCGACCTCTGGCGCGCTTTCTTCTAATTCTGCTTGTGATTTCTCCTCATAGTACAACTCCATTGGAGTTTCAAAGATATCGCTGGGATGTTCGAGTAAATTTTCAGTGCAATTTTCTGTTGTATGCTGCATAATGGTGCTTGTGTTAGTGTTAATGTTATTTCCCTGAACCGCTTTTCGTTACTGCGAAAGCGGTTTTTTTGTTTAATATTCCCGATGAAATTATTAAAGACGCCTGCCCTTTAGTTAGGTCGTCTATCCCTGCGCGAAACCCTTTAGAGCGTAAAAGCGCCTTCTGCCGTTCGCTAATAGGGGATTTACGCCATTCTGCCTCAAGGTCGGACACTGCAAATAATGCTCGGTTGGCCTTTGCAAAGTCCTCTGCTGATCCAAATGCGAATTCGAACGATAGATTGCTTGCTATCAACTGCACCTGATCGCCGTTAATAAAGGATACTCCAAATCGCTCTGAGTCTGTTTTGATAATCCTCAGCACCTTGTGCCCTGATCCCTTAAGCTGGTAGCCTTCTTCTTCGCGTTGCCAAGTGAATTGCTCTCCTAGTGGATCAAAATTTAAGATAGCACTGCGCAATTTCTGATTTAACTCTGGGGGTAGGTGTACGGCGAAAGAAGCTGGCTCCTGGGCGCGTTTCTCGGCGTGTTCGACCGTCTCGGCATCCCCACAAAGAACAGACGTGCTGCATAAGCTGTGGCCTCTGCCAAAATCTAAAATCAGACAATCGGTTTTGTTTGGAAAAAGTCTAAGTCCACGCCCTGCCATTTGTTGGTAAAGCCCTTTCGACTGAGTAGGACGACCCACGATTATGCAAGAAGTGCTTGGGTCATCAAAACCTACAGTTAAAATCAGGCAATTGCAAAGGACTGGAATTTGACCGTCTTTGTATCGTTGAATGATATCCGTTCTAGTTTTTGGCGACATATTCCCGTGAACGAATTCGGCGGCTACCCCTTTAGCTTGAAAGTGCCTAGCCATGTTCTCAGCGTGGTTTATTGAAGTGCCGAATGCTATTGCCTTGCGCCCTCCGCCTCTTTCTAGATACGTGGTGGCAATAAGCTCGTTAACCTCAGGTGTATCCATCACCTGCGCCAACACTGAAGGGCAAAAGTCGCCGGTGTCTCTATCGGTTGTGATCTTACTTAAGTCCAAGTCCAAGGCAATTTTAATGCCACGTGGCTTGCAAAGGTAACCATCTGCCACCATTTCTTTGACGGATTTTTCAAAAGTGATAGAATCGAAAACTTCGCCAAGCCCTCTGTGGTCTGTGCGTGAAGGCGTTGCAGTGAACCCTACAAGTAGCTTGCTTGTACCCTGGCCGAATCCTAGCGAATCTAGCACCATTTTGGCTGAATCGGCGGCGGCGAAGTGACACTCATCGTATATGAATAATCCGAAGTTTTGCTTTTGCAGCTCTGAAAGGTTGGACGGCTGCCGTGCCGATTGCAGGGATGAAACCACAACGTGCTTGTCAAACTCTTTGCTGTTCGCATTGACAAGCCCCACATCAAGGCCGGGGCAAATCATTTGGATCTTTTCGCGGGCCTGCTCCAGTAGTTCCGTTGTATGTGCCACGACAAGTGATCTGCAAGGCATTTCTTTGATTAGGTTGCTGAAAATCACCGTCTTCCCTGAGGCTGTTGGTAGGTGAATAAGCTGCCGGCAAACACCCTTGGCATAGTTGTCTTTGATTGCTTTCAGGCATTCTTGTTGGTAGGGTCGAAGCTGAAGGTTACTCATTTCTTGCGCGCCTCGCCTCGATGCATCCACGAACGCGCTCTTGATTTTTTGGCAATCGGAGCCATTCGATAAGGCTGGCTGTTGGAAATTGGAGACAGCGCGGGGATTTCTTGAAACTTGGGGGAGCGCCACCGCGGTTTATAGCCTTGGCTATGCCGGTGTGTGTGTTGTAAATACGAAGGTCGATTAGATCTGTGGTGCGTAGAGCTTTTGGAAATTGGAGCTGGATTTCTTTGAGAAATTTGGCTATGATTCTTTCCGGAACAGGTTTCATTGACTTCTCAACGGTTGTTCCGATAGGGTAGTGCTTATAGCAAGGCACACTTGTAAACGCCCGTGTACACCGATATTGTAAAATATGGTACACAAAAAGCGTGTAAAAAAGTGAGTAAATTTGTATAATTCACAGCGTAACGCCGAAACTCGGAATCTCGACGTTATCTATACCCTATCGGTATTGTTTTATTTTTCAGGGCACTTCGGTGCCCACCTTCTAATGGGCACTTTCAATTATAATTCGGCCTAAAATTATCATACTACGGTCTTAAACGTCAATCACAATGGTATAAACCCAACAATCATACCCACATCATATCTAAAACAGTTAATCTATCTTTTCGAAATATAGCCAAGTATTTCACACGTTCAGTTTTCTCAATATCTTGTAAGAGTCAAATAACGTTTATATGTCACAAAAAAGGTAGAGATTTCAGTTACCCTATCTGCTCGATATCGTCCGCCTTTTCGATCTCATTCATCCTTTCATAATCAAAGCCCCATCATCTCCCTACGTAAAGGCTGGCGCGTATCCTTAAATAATGCACAGGCGTGCTTTGATATCGCTTGCGATCTCCTCTTCTGTACTGCATCTTTGCAGATCCAAGGAAATGCCAGCCTCCCGAATGCCCGACAATAGCCCACGAAGTACCGCGCCGCGATCGCAGATCTGGCCGGTAGTTTTGCGTATGTCGATGCTCAACTGATCAAGCCAAAGAACATCATTCAGGCGAAGTGAAAGCGTTGCCTTGGTGAAATCGCCTGGCGCCGGTGGTCTTCCTATCGGTCTAAGGATTGGAGCGGCTGCAAGCTCAGACCTGGGTGTTTCGGCTTGCGCGGACACGGGCGAAACTATCGGAGCTCTGCCCTTGTTTGCAGGTATTGGCTTGGGCTTGCCCTGCACTGCTTGTTTTGATTTTGGAGCGGGCTTCTTTGGGATGGCCATACTTTTTCCTTTTGGTAGCTTTAGTTTTCGACGTCTAAAAGTCTATACGTTTATGTTATCCCTAAGTTATACCCTAGGTAAGCCATTCCTGTAAAGTTGAATAAGGTCTTACATTGAACGGTGGTGCAACTTTCTTGTGGAAATGGCTGGGAGTAAAGTTGACTACACATAAAAAAACATCGAACGGACGAAAAGAGGTGGCTAACAACCTCACCTATCTGCTATTCTAACTTCCGATAAGGGAACGTTATCGGAACCAAGGGAAGGGAACTATATGGAAAATGCTTTAATATCCGTAACGGATGCGGAAATATACGAAGTCGAGCAAGTGGAAGCGGAACAGCCACCCAAATATTCGAACTCATTCACTCAACATGCAAAAGCTCTGGCCACCGTAAACGGCTACGCCTCCGATTGGGAAGACTTCGCTATGTGGTGCAACCTGCGCAAGTGCTGCTTACTTCCCGCCAACCCTCGCGACGTTGCGGACTACCTGGAAGACCGGGCAAAGAATAAGTGGATGGGGATATCAGGCAAAGATAGGAAGCTCGTAGAAAAGGAGCCGCTAAAGTGGAACTCATTACAACGGCGCCTGGCTGCCATCTCTAAAATCAGCCAATACAACGAACAGTCTTTAGACCGCAAACATCCTGCCATACAGCAAACCCTAACAGGCATTAAGCGGTTCTTGAGCCTGCATAATCCTGATCAAATTGTCGAAGACCGGAAAACACCCACACTAAGCGAAGACATTTTCAAGATGATTGAGTCTTTGCCAAAGACCTTGGCCGGGAGCCGCGATAAAGCTTTACTGCTGATCGGATTCAGCGGTGCCCTTCGCCGTTCTGAGATTTGCGGGTTACGTATGGATAGCTTGCGCTTTGTCGAAGGTGAGGGCGTAGTAATTTCTCTAGCTTGGTCTAAAGTTGGCCCTCGTACAATTAATATTCCTAAAGGAGCCTCAATTGTCACCTGTCCAGTTACAGCCCTGCGCGATTGGATCAAAAACGCTGGCATCAAAGAGGGGTATATCTTCAAGGGGATAAACAGGCACGGACAATTACAAGATACTCCACTAACAGACAAAAGTATTGCTCTCATCATCACGCGGAACGGGCACATAAAGGCCAAGATTCAGGACGCCAAAGAAAGAGCTAAAGAAGACACCACGGTTGTTATCCCTAATTTTGGCGGCCACAGTCTCAGGGCTGGCTTTGCCACAGTTTCCATACTGAACGGGGCTTCTGAGCACTCTATCATGGCACACGGTGGATGGAAGAAATCTGATACCATGAAAAAATATGTTCGGGAAACGGATAAGTGGAAGAATAACGCTGCTGCAAGCCTGGGGTTATAGTTTCAACCTAGCGACCTGCACCTGCTCGCCGTCCATACCCTGGTCGGCTCCCATCCCCCGCCTGGCCACTTCAACCGATTAGCGTTTTCTTGTTGTGGTTAAACCAAATCTCGTGTAAAACAATGGTGTCAAAATGCTGTCATTGACACCATTTAGGCGTCTAAAACCAGAGGGGAAATATGATTATTGTTATCGGTGGGATCAAGGGCGGAAGCGGAAAAAGCACCTTGGCCACAAATCTTACTGTTATCCGGGCACTAGAAGGCAAGCGGGTGCTTTTAGTCGATGCGGACGAACAGCGCAGCGCCTCAGATTGGGCCGAACACCGCGAAAGCTTGGGGATTACAACGCCATGGACAACCGTTCAACTTATAGGTTCTTCCGTTCGCTCTCAGCTCTTTAAAATGTCCAGTGACTACGATGATGTTATCGTTGACACAGGCGGTCGTGATACCACAAGCCAAAGATCTGCTCTAACTGCGGCTGACATCTTCCTAGCTCCCTTCCAGCCGCGCAGCTTGGACGTGTGGACAGTTGGAAAGGTGACTGCGTTGCTTGCCGAAATCAGGACGGTTAACCCAAAACTCAAAGCATATGCCGTCATTAATCGGGCTGACGCGCAGGGCGCAGATAACCAAGACGCCGCCGAAATACTGCAAGAAAGCGAAGGGATCGTTTACCTTGCTACCTCAATCGGGCAACGCAAGGCATTCGCTAACGCGGCCGCTGAAGGACTGGGCATCATAGAGCTGAAGCTTCAAGACAAGAAAGCTGTAAACGAAATTAAGCTGCTTTGTGCGGCCTTATTTGAGAGTAAGGAAGCTGGGAAAGCGTAGGCTTCAAATTGACACCAAAGCAACACCATTAAAACACCTAAAGGACATTGAAATGACAGTTAAGAGAAAAGCTATCCCTGCGAAAAAACCGGCGCAATCTGACCTCGATGCGATCATCAACAAAGGGGGAAAGACGGCAGAGGACAGCAAGCCGCAAGCAATAGAAGCGGAAACACGTTTCACCCTACGCATACCACCCAAGCTAATTGCTAAAATTGATAAGGACAGAAAAGCGAGAGTCGGAAACGTGTCAAGAAATCAGTGGATCTTGGAAGCTGTAGCGGAACGGCTAAAATAGCCCTGCTAATCATGTCTTTGTCGTGCCTTTATGGTGTCACTATGATATTTAACGGTGTCTTTGTGACACCTGAACTAACACGTAAAAGCGCCGTTTCTATCCTGGTCGAATAGATTTTACTCGGCTCCCCTCAGGGGGGGGGGGCTCCGGCCCTGGGCCTGTGCTGACATTCTGCCCGGCTGTCGCTGGCTTGAGCTTCTGGCCGCTAGCTGGGAAAGAAGTGGACGCTTGCCACTTCTTATAAAGAATGGTAGGGCGTCCTTAGATCTAAGCAACGTCTAAAATACGACACAAACAAGTATGTTTCACCCTGTAAATCCCTTGCTTCAAATAGGTGTTCTTGCTATAATGTCCATTTTATGGTACATTGAAGGTAGAGAATGCATTACAAATTGATCGCGTCGCGTGAATACCTCGATTGGATACAAGCGGAGACAGACAAAGCAAAGGTTCAAATCTCTAAGCGCTTATCAGCTATAGAAGCGGATGGGCATTTTGGTACATCTAAAGATCTAGGAGAAGGTGTTTCAGAACTCAAGTGGCAAATAGGTAGGCGTATATATTATGCCTATATCCCTGAGTCTAGAATCCTCTTACTGTTAGGAGGGAATAAAAATGGTCAAGATAAAGACATCACCCAAGCTAAAAAAATCCTCAAAAGGTGGCACGAAAAAAATGAAAAATGATGATTTTATAGAATACAGCCCAACTGCGGAGTTGTTGGATGAAACTTTTATCGCTAAGGCTTTGTGGGAATGCTTGAAAACAAATGATCCTGAAGGCGTAATGGAAGTTATTGAAGCTCATTTGGAAGCTGTGAATAAAGTGAAAGCAGCACAAAAAACTGATTTAGCGCGTTCCACTATGTACAATGCCATTAGAGGGAAAAACCCCACGATAAAAACACTAGCAAAACTAGTTAACTGCTGCGCTGCTTAATTGCCGGTTTTTCCGCGTTCGCTTTCATCATATCGTCAACCATATTGTTTTTCATCCTGCACATTAAGAAGTTTTACGCCCAAAACGCAGCTCCTTCTAAAACGTACTGCGCTGTCCGTTGTTGCGCCTTGTTATCCTCATTCAGGATTTAACGTAACGAAAGCTCGAACAAGCACACAACGCAAATTTAAGATATTGCTGAATGTTTACCAAAAACAAACCAGCTCCGCTTTCTCAGACTTGCAAAATCCACAAAAAGGAGCGCTTCATTTTATTAAACCGAAACGAGCACTTTGGTTGCACATCCTTTCCAG
>QGNH01000317.1_pt1 | contig 12854 bp, 18 predicted proteins | sample 1735481 | NCBI WGS metagenome assembly QGNH01 (sample SAMN09239004, study PRJNA386568) | Viral metagenome, whole genome shotgun sequencing project. | reverse complement strand
TACCCTACTGTATGTACTCTTATCTTTAATTCTTATCTTTATTCTTTAAGATCTTTATAGTCACTTCTCATATTTCAGAAAGGAAAAACCGATGTCAAAATTCACTGCCCTTAATGACGCACAGCTTGTCGACTCGTTACGCAAAAACTACGAGGACCGAGAACTTGCTGCAGAAGTCGCCAATCGCTTCGAAAGCCTCTCAGCATCCTACAAAATTGCCAACCGTGATCTCGGAAAACTTGCCGACGAACTCAAAGGCAAAGAGAAGCTGATCGAAGAAATGGGCTCCGAACTTGTTAGAAAGCGGGATTTTATTGCCCCGTAATAACTTAGGACCAAGACGGACGATCCCCTTGGATCCCTCACGTTACCTCTCGAGACATCTGAGCCCAAAGGATCGTGACATGGCCGATCACGGATACCTTGAGAGTTGAGTTTATGGGGGCCGCGCATCCTAAAAACGCGGACTTTTATAGGATAAAATGGAAAAACTCACGGTCGCTCCGAACTCTCCAAGACAAGTTGAGTTCTTCGCTTCCCCGGAATACGAAGTCCTCTACGGCGGCGCTGCCGGCGGCGGAAAGTCATGGTCCCTGGTGATCGACCCGCTTCAATACATCAATTACAGCCAATACGTCGCAACAATCTTCCGCCGAACCTACCCACAACTTTTGAAATCTATAGTCCCTCAATGCCAAACCTACTACCCCGCTGCAGGTGGAACCTATAACGAACAGAAGAAAACATGGAAGTTTCCCTCGGGCGCCGAGATCCGCCTCGGTGTCATGGAACATGAAGAGGACTGGCAGAACTTTCAAGGTGACGAATCCTGCGGACAATACTACGACGAGTTGACAACCTTCTACTGGAAACAGTACAAGATGCTGGCCACTTGGAATAGATCAAAAGTTCCCGGGCTCCCCCCATACCGGAGAGCAACATCCAATCCCGGAGGATTGTCTCACTCCCAGGTCAAGGCATACTTTGTCGACACCTGCCGGCCCGTCCCAGACGGAGAACGCGTCTATTCACAAGCCGCTGGAATGTGGTGGCAACCAATGAAGCCCGGACCGGCTTACTACGAGTTTGATGAGCGAGGTAGGCAGATCTCCCGAAGATTCATACCCGCAAAAGTCTTCGACAATGAAGACATGCTCCGCAACAATCCAAACTACCTGTCTCAACTTCTACAACTTCCCCCGGAAAAACGCCGTGCCTACCTCGAGGGAGACTGGGATGTGTTTGAAGGAATGTTCTTTGAAGACTGGCACTCCGATATCCACGTGATCGAACCGCCAGGAAAAGCACTCATCAAGTCAATGCCAAAACACTCACTCAGAGGCGGTCTCGACTATGGACAGCGCACTGTCCTGGAAGTCCAATACCGTGACTATGAAGGCAATATCGTTCAGTTCGCAGAGTCCTACACGGAGAAACAAACCCCAGTCGAACGTGCCGACGCAATGGCTGAAATGCTCCTTGAACTCGAACTGTTCAACTTGATGATCCGCTACGATACAAACATGGAACACAATCTCCAGTACTACACCGGATATGACAAGGCGCCGATCGAACTGTTCCGAAAGCACTTTGAGAAGAAAATGGGCAAAAGAGCCCCTATTATGGTGGTCGTCTCCAAGAAATCCGAACACAATCAAAAGTTTCGCGTCGTCTGCAACGAAGCCTTCAAGCAGTATATCCACTTCGAGAAAGACGCCAACGGTCAGTTTATCGTCCGACCAAAGTTCTTCTCATCCTCAGTCTGCCGACATTTCAATCTCACAGTCCCGGAACTGATCCACGACCCAGACAAAGCCGATGGACTTGACTACGATGAAGATGTCGGTGAGGACGATCCTTATGAGGCCGGCAAATACGCATTCATGGATCTACGTCAGGCGGTTCTCGCTCCTGAGAAACGAAAGTATGAGACCATGGACGAATACATGCGCGAAGTTGTTTTCAAAAAAGTAGAAGCCAAGGCCATGCGCTCTCAACCAAGTGTCGGAGAATCATGGAAAAATCTGTAAGAGGTAAAGTTTTACTTGACATTGGATGTCGTAAGTCGTTAAATTTGCATCGAGCGTAATTGGAATTTCAAAGTTCCACACATCATATCACAAGGAGTCAACAATGAAAAAATTTCTCGTTGCAACAGCACTTGTGCTGACGATCGTTCTCGTAGCGAATATCTTGCTCGAGACGAATGTTGTCAACGCCCAAAATGCTCCAGGATGGGTTCTTACGCTCCAGGTCCGAAGGGCTCTTACAGTCCTCGGAACCTACACTCATCGAAACGTGGCTCAAAATCCGAACCTCATCAACGCGATGAACCGCGATTATGTCGCCCGTTTCAGAGTCGACTCCGCAGGGAATATGTATAACGCTGCCGTAGATACGGTTGGTGGAGCCCTCGTCGTCAATGGCGGAGCGACCATCAAAAATCCATCAACATCCTCGAGTATCGCAACTCTCAATTCTGCATACGGAACTACCCGACTGGTACTTGATACCCTTGTCGTTCGTGATACCGCCGCCTTTGCCACAAGCGCAACGCGCCTCGCAGTCTACTATCCGGGCGTCAGACCTACCGATTACATAATCGCTTGCGAACGCGTACAGGCAGAACTCCTTCCGGTTGCCGGCAACTTATTGTCCGTATGGCCAAAGTGGGATTCTGTCGTCGTCTTTCGAGCGATCGGAACAACAAGCGGACAGAAAATCACGTTTTGGCGCGTGAAGTAGTGAACAGCGAGAGGAACAAATATGGCATCTCTCGCAGATCTTCGTACTACCGCGCAAGCGTGGCTGGACAAAATATACAACGATACATCCGGACAGTATCCGCCAAGCGATAGCGAGAAAAACAAACCCGCAGTAGCAGACTACGTTGAAGCGCTTTACAAGGACTCGAAAGCGTGGAGGGAGAAATCTCTCCAACAGAGATTCCGCTCGTTCAATGATCCGGTCGACTTCTGGAAACGATGCCGTGATCTCGAACAGGGAAACCACTGGGACGTTTGGGGCCGAAGAAATGCTGACGCCGGAAACGAATGGCGCCACGAACTCCTCGATAATTTCATCGGCAATCAAAACCGAGTTCGCAAATCATATCTCACCGCGAACTGGCACGACATCATCATCTCTCCGAACCTCGCAGATATCAATGCGGTGATCGAACAAGAACGCGAACAAACCGACTGGCCGAAGTCTATGGTCTTGTCGACCCATCGCGTTCTGATCGAAGGCACTTGCATCTTCCATACGATATTCGATCGGACAGAGGATGTGCGCGGCTTGGCAAAAGAAGAACTCCTCGACAACGAATCGGTCTTCCCCCCGCCGTATGCGACATCATTCAAGAAGCGCGACAACTGTTGGTATCTCATCGTCGCTTCGATGAAGAACCTGCAGCAACTCTCGGAAGTTTATCCGGATCTCGATGTCGACAAGATCGCTCTCGTTCAGAACGATCGTGCGAGAGAGATAAACATTCAGAGAGAAATGCAGACACTCGCATCGTTCTCGAAGACAAAATTCTCGGATAGCTACGAAGTCTACCTGGATGATCCAACACTGGAGAAAGCAGAATTTGATCCAGCGGATCTCGAGAAAGAACTCGAGATGATTCAGAACGGTCAGGCCGTTGAACCAAAGCGCGGTGAGAACCACGCCGCGTTCATCCGGGGATACATGCAGATCATCCAGAATCTTTCCAATGAAGGAAATGTCGGAGATGAGCAAGACCAACAGTTCACGGAAAACTTTCTCGAGTATCTTGCTGACCTTGTCGGAGAACGACGCGAACTCGCGAAACAAGAAGAAGAAGAAGATGGGATCAAACCCGGAAAACAAAAAAAATATCCCTTCGGTCGTCACATCGTCGTTGTCGGCGGTCAAGTCGCAGTAGACGAACCTAACCCCTGGGAGTTCGACTGGAGATTGTTGTTCCACAAATCAGATTGCGAATCGCTGCCTGGATATTTCTGGGGCAGAGGCATCGCTGAGATTTTGTGGAATACAAACCTTGCAGCCGATACAGCGCTTTCACGGATCGCAGATCTCACGGTCACGATCGGATATCCGAAAGCGTGGATGTCGATTGAAGACAAGGAGACGATTGGACAACCGGGAGAGTACAACAACGATCCAACCAAACCGGGATTCTATACCGGAAGACCGCCAGTGTTTCCAAAGGGAGTCCTGCCGCCAGAATTGTTCCAACTGTATTCTGCTTTCCGCGAAAAGGCAACACAGGAAATCGGAGTCAATGAAGTCACCTATGGCGAGGCTCCGTCTAAGCGTTCAAGCGGGAAGATGGTGCAGGATCTCATCCGACAAAATGTTGTTCTCGTAACGGGTGAAGCATCGTCCAACCAGAACGACATGATCGAACAGATGATCGAGACGCGCATTCGGCTCTACAAGATTCTCTACCGTGAACCACGCTACTATATCATCAACGGAAAACAAGTAGCAAAAAGGCTGTCCGCCGAACTGAGCAAGTTCCACACATTTCAGGTCCGAGTTAAACCAAACTCAAACTTCCCTAATCAATGGGAGGATGAACTCAACTTTGCGATGCAGATGGCTGGCACGGTCTCGGCGGACGGTCTTCCATTTCTTCCGCGTGAGGCCGTTATCGACATCATCGCCAAACGCTATCCGCAGTATGGACGCGATGGTGAATACTATCAACTCTCTCAGGCTCTCCAACTCGGTCTGCAGGAATTAAAGAAGCAGCAAGAGCAAGCCAATAGCAATCGTCAGACACAACAGATGATCGATCAGAAGATTCGCGGAGAGGGAGTCAATCAAATCATGCAACATATCGGAGGCGGTAATGGCAAAGGCTAAAAAGCACGAAGACGAAGAACTCGAAGCGCCGTTGGAAGCTGTTGCAGAGGGGACTCTCAATGAACCTGAACCCGTCCCGGAAAAGAAACCAGAACCCTTCAAACTGGACATCAAGAATCTGGACTTCGCTCTCTTTATGAAATTCTGTTGGGCGATGGGCATGAGCAATCACTCGGGGTATGTTGGTCTCCCCGGCGTTCGCAGAATCGGTCAAATGCTCGGCGCTAAAACTCACGCCGAAGAACTTGAGATCTGGCAACAAGTCAAAACCTTTATGCTGAAAAAACAAGCAGAGGGATAATATGAAAGTTGTCCTCGGTAAAAAGAGGAAGGTCAATGTCGAAGCGCACATCGAAGAACGTCCGAGCGATCAGCTTGCGCGTAACGAAGTGGCGCGTCCCGAAGCGCACAATCCGGAGATCGAACTCAGGTCGGATTTCTTTCCTGGCGTCTTTACTCTCGAGATGGGAGAGAAGGTATCCGTCGAACTCGAGTGCGTTGTGGTCGGCATAGACAAGATTGACCCGGATCCGCCAATGACCGAAGGCGGACGGAAGGTGAAGTTCGAGATCCGATCGGGTGTTGTCGAAGGCGAAGGTCCGGCAAAAAATAACGACGAAGCATACGAACGCGCCATGAGAAAAACCGGAGCCTAAAATGTTCTCTCCATCAAAACCGAGCGGCATTCTGAAACTGGACAACTCAGCGGGAACAATAATCTACATTGGAGAAGCCGCCCCCGGAGTAAGCGACTCGGATACGAAGTGGAGAATAAAAAAACTGGACACATCAACCGGACTTGTGATTACATGGGCAAGCGGGACCGTCTTCTACGATAAACAGTGGACACAAAGAGTTTCGTATACATATTCTTGAGGAAGTGAATCATGTCAATCTTGGGCTTTGAACTCGGTCAGGGATATGCGAATACACCTCTCGCATCGTATGACGCGACAAAGTGGAATCTTTCTCCCTTGTGGAAGAAACGGTCTGACATCGCCGGCGGTGCATTCTTCGCTCCGATCCTTCCGGCGAATTTCAGACCTGTAGAAACGACAGCGGCAATTCCGGGGATCATGCCTGACACGATTCAATGGAGTTCGACGCTCGATTGGTCGTTCTCGTTCGACAACGCGGCCACGGCAGCAACGAGGCGTGTGCAATTATTTACGTTTGACCGGACAGGATCGCAGCCACTTCCGCAGTTCGTCGGCTTTATCAACATCACCTACCCAAACGCTACTAACTTCACATTTCAGGGCGCACGGGTAGCATATAATCTCTACACGGTTGGCCAAGCGGCTGTCAGTGGAACAACAGTCACGGGAACCTCGACCCTCTGGCAAACGAACCGAATGTCAGTTGGCTCTCGTATAGTATTTGGCACTCAAGACCCGACGACATTCAACGCGGCGAACTCGTCGGTAATCACAGCCATAGGCGCAGAGGGAACAATCACGATTGCCGACAACTTAGGAACGATCGGCAACGGAAATTATGTCATTGAGGATTTGCAACTTTATATGGGAATGAGGAATGCCACCGCTACCAATGGTGGGTTCTTTATTGTTAAAGGTCTATCATATCGAGATTTTGTGTTCGGTGGAACGGCGATCCCCTCAGCGACGACAGCGGACAATATCAAGGCTTGCTACTGGCTGGCTGACGCAACAACAGTCACGAACACAAACGCCATTGGACTTGACATGGGGACGTTTGTGGATTGGACTCATCATTACGTTTATATTGGTGACTCTGCGGCGACGACCAACATCACAATCTACAAATACAATGCTCGAGTTGCCCTGACGAATCTTTCCTCTGGCAAGGACTTCACATCGGCGGTACTTACTGCAAAGACAGGATCGCAAACGGGACTGACGGGTAACTGCGCAATCGTGGACAACATCAAACTCGCAACTCCCGTAGCGGGTCACGGACTCGGCAACGGTGTCGAAGCGTTGTTCTTCTGCACAGTTACAAGGTGGTATCGCATCCCGACTTCGGGTGTTATCGGTTCAAGCACTTCGTTTGTCACAGACGGAACAACAGAAGTTCCCCCTGGTGGAGTGAACTACATTCCGGCATCCGGCGCTTTGGCTTTCTGTAAGTATGTCTCTACGATCGACGCATTCATCATCCAGACTTCCAACGCAACTGGCTTCCGTGCTTATGTCTCAAAGTACTACAATGACGGAACTCGATTCTGGAAGATATTTCTGACGGACGATAAGGTTCTCGATCAACAGGCGGCGTTCAACGAAGGCGGTGTCATTCACGGAACGACGAACAACGTCCTTCAAACGATGGGCGTCTGTAATGGGTTGCTCTACATGCTCGGCACAGGCACAACGAACATCACGAACATCGGAAGGATCCTTCCGATCGGCGCCGATGCCGCATTCCAGATCGCATCTTTGTCTTCTGGCGGAACAGTCGCAGCAAGTGGTCAGATATTGATTTCTCCGAAATTCACTCTCGGAGCCGGACAGGTTCTCAGCAAGGTAGCATTTAATCAGCAAGATCAAGTCGGAGGTTTGATATCTGAGGGAATCGCCGTTCCGTCAGAAGCTCTCTACGAGTTCTACCGGACAACTGGCATATCGGACAATAGCGGTGCGTGGATTCCATTTCCAATAAACGATGATTTCTCGACACTCGGCATCTCGGGGACGGACATTCAGTTCGCCGCATTAGCCAGAACGATCGGCATTACCTGCGTACCGCCAAGGGCATTCAGCATTGTCGGAACGTATCAAGACTTTGCCGGATGGACGAATTTTGTTGGAAGCGAACTTGCCTCTGACAGAACGACAAAGAAGTTCGGATGGTTATTCCGAACGGCTTTCAGTGGACCCGTCCCGCCGGCTCGAGTGATAATCAAGGACGTATTCTCGGGGGCAGTTTTGGTGGACGATAACACAACTGCTAACCCCGGAAACTTCCAACGATCGACAGACGGTTGTGCGACATGGGGAGCATACGCCAACACGGACAAGGGAAACAATACAACGTATTGGCAGTATCAAGCATCAATGGCAGACAACGTGAACGCAATAGCGACCCTGGGACCGTTATGATCCACATAGAAAAACATCAAGACGTTCCGATGAACAACCCCCAGTATAAGGTTGTTTCGGAGACCGGGGATTACGGTGAGGAAGATTTCATCGATTGCGCCTACAAGGATGATGAAACCGATGAGCCGATCTGTCAGTTTTCAGCATCTATCTTTGTGGTGCAATAATGGCCCTGACGGACATCTGTTTTGATGGCGCCGGACAGATGCCTATGAAGATCGTCGCATCGCATTCCGGACAGTTGAAGGACATCGAGTTCGACCAAAAATCATTGATGGCGCTTCGAATCAACGTGACGCACACGGGACAGTTGACAGACATAGTCTTCGAGCGATTCGTAATCAAAATGGTGGCGTCTGCATCTGCAGCAAAGGATATTATATTTGATGTCGCAAACAATGTCGTTTTGAAGCGCATAACCGATTTTCTTTATTACGGGCTGTAGGAGGAAATATGTTCGACAAACTTCTGAAATCAGTTTTCAAGAATCGTAATGAGATGATGGACGGATCGTTCTCTAAGAACTTCATAGACTACTGCCAGTCGAAACTCCAGGAAGAAAAGGATGCCGAGGCGGAGATTGCCAAGCATGTCAGCGCCGGAGAAATCACGCTCGAGGATGCCCGTGAACTTCTCAAGAAGATCCCGCCATTGATGATCCGCTTCCACTTCCCGACGAAGGAAGTCAGGTGGCGGGTACTCGAGGTTGGGACCGATCAGGTCAAGGCAATCAATTTGTCGACCAAGCAGATTGAATTTATCAATCTCATTCAGATTGTCAGTTGGAGAGATGTTTCGGAGTCACCGCAGGACGAAAACCAATAAGGAGATGCCATGAAGGTCAAAGCACATCTGAAAAAACGCTCCGACGCAGCGAAGAAACAACAGGGGCTCGAGAAAGAGGAAGCCGTTGAGATCCACGGAGACCTCAAGAAATCCGACCTTCGGAAAAAGAAGGCGTACGATTCACTCAGTCAGACGGTAGCGAAATACAAACAATGAGCAACTTTATCTTCAAATCTCCGCGAGAGCGTATGCCAGACCCGTCTCGGGATCCCGAGCGGAAACTGGCAGAGAAAAAGGCGGCAGAAGGCCGTAAGCGGATGAAGTTCGAGAACGAGGCGCAGGAACGCGACTACATGAAAGCGGTCAACGCTAATCCGAACAACATCCCTGGGTTGCCGACATTCTTCCCGCCGACCACAATCAAGTCCTCGTACTCGAGGAGTGATTGGAATTGTGAGGCGCATGGACATCGCTGGAGCAATACTCAACAGAAGTGGTGTTTATCTTGTGGAATTGATAAGGTAGAACCATGATAATCGAATGCGCTTGTGGGTGTGGTGGGAAACTTGAAGATCACGACAAATATGGTCGCAAAAGAATGTTTATCGTTCCCCATCACCTACGGATGTATGCGAAAGATCCGAGGAGGGGAAAAAGAATTTCAGAAGGTCTTTTGGGTAAGCACGTTGGCATGTTGGGCAAAAAACACTCAGAACAAACCAAAAAGAAAATGAGTGCATCCTCTATCGGAAGGAAAAAGTCAAACGAACACCGAGAGAACCTATCCCGATCTCACATTGGGAAGAAATTGATTCTTTCCGAAGAACAAAAGAGGCAACGGGGAGAGAAGTGGAAGGGAGACAATAACCCAAGTCGCCACATGACCGAGATACATCGTGGAAATTTGAAATCTGCCGCCCTCAAAAGATATACACACGGCAGAAGGACGTTCAGCAAACCCCACAAACTATTTGTCCAACTTTTCAAAGATAAGTTTGGGATAGACCTTGAGATTGAGTTCAGACTTGTAACCAATAGCGGGAGAACGAGGTTTTACGATTGCAAAATTCCAAACCAAAGCATTCTTTTTGAAATAGACGGATCATTTTGGCATTCTCGACCATCAGCGATGGAGCGAGACCGAGAAAAGGATGCTCTCGCAGAACGACTCGGGTACACCTTGTATCGAGTCCCCGCAGAAAAAGTGGTTGATGTGATTTCTTTATGGCCACAAGATAAATTCTGTTTCGTAGATCTACCATTAAAAACCGCGTCACAAGCGCAGGAGGTCCAATGATCGTTATTATCACGAATACATTTGCACATCGTCTCTTACAAGGAGGCATTGTGCAGTCCGCTCCGGTTCTCGAGTCAGGCATCGGAAACTCAAAACTCTACTCCTTTCTGGAAAAAGAGTTTGAGCAGAAGTCTGGCGAGTCGATGAACATGACCGGCGGAGACACAGAGGAAGTCAAACACCAATTACAACGTCTCAATCAGATCTTCCAGGGGTTCTACGAAGTCCCGAGAAGCGTTGAGGCGGTTTCCGAGCCGGGAAATTCTGGCTCAGATGTTATATAAAAACGGGCCACAAGCCCAATCCATTCACATCCCACAAGGATAAGATCATGTCAGACGTAAAGGAAACAGAGGTTGCCGAGGAAGACGGTCAACCAACTCCACAAGAGGGCGCCGATTCTAAGCAGACAACTGCCGATGGAAAGGGAAAAACTTCCGATGAACCGACTCCAGAAGAGGAAGTTGAAGAACTCGACCTGAGTGACATCAAGAAAACGAAGGACGGGTTTGAATACAGAGATCCAGACAATCCCGAGAAGACGCTCTACCGTGGAAAGACTGTTGCGGAAGTGATTCGCAACATCGCCAAGGGGAACGCCGAGAAGGATAAATTCATCGCCAAACTGAAAGCCGAAGGAATCAACGGGCGGGGTTTTGCAAACCGGAATGTAAAGGGAGACGCTGCAGACGATCCCGCACTTGCATTCCCCAAACCGCAGGAGATTCTTCTGGCAACAGCAAAAGAGTACGGACTTGATCCGGTTATTCTCCAATGGAGCAAGACGGACTGGCGGGAATTTGAGAGTGAACACGGAACTCGGGAAACAATGAATCTCGTCAATCTTGAAAAGCAAGTACGCGATCAAGCAGGCGCCCAAGTCACGACCGAAAATGTCCGAGTGATGAACAACGCTATGCTCTTTGAGGAAGAACAACAAGTCCGAGATCTTGTCGAAGAAGCCGGCGTTGATGTCGACGCTGTCAACTGGGATACCGTCTTCGATGAGGCAACATCCAATCCGAAGAACTACAATAGGGCGGGTATCCGCCGGTCGGGATCGGTTGTCAAACGTGCTGCGGCGGAAATCGCCAAGGTTCTCAAAGAGACAGCGAAGAAACAAGTCACGAAGGAAATTGAGGACGACATGGCTGCTGGAAAGCGGAAAGCCAGAAAGGTTGCTTCTCCTGGGGGGCAAGGACCAACTAACCCAACATCGTCAACCAAGGACGCCCCCAAGAACACCAACGATGCCTATGAACGGGCTCTGGCGGCGTTCAAATAGTGAGGAGATTTTACGATGGCTGCCCTCGACACTACCTTCCTTAACAACGTGACCAGGGAGCATTTTATTCCTGCTCTCCGGAATCAGTTGTATGAGAAGACGGTTCTTTGGAACCGTATGAGTGCGGCTGGACGCATCAAAACCATGACAGGCAGAAGTCTGTTGTGGGACGTTATTGCCGTGAAACACGCATCGATTGGCGTTTATTCCGGTTATGACACTCTTGCGAATCAGCCGATCAACCCAACAGTCCAAGCATCCCTGAACACCGCACAGTACTATGCGACCCTTGCCATTTCTGGCGAGGAGGAACGCAAGAACAGCGGAAACCGGGAACGGCTGTTGGATATGTTGAAGATTCAGATGGACAACGCAGACGCCACGTTGCGGGATCGTATGTCAACCGATCTCTATGGCGCCAATACAACAATCGGCGGGAAACAGGTTCTCAACGGACTTGGAACGGTTATTACGGGCTCCACTGGTACCTACGCGAACATCGACCGGAGTTCTGCAGCAAACGCATTCTGGCGGTCAAACGTAGATTCAACCGTGTACGCCTATTCTGATCTAATCGATCCGACAACGAGCAAGTTTCTCCCGAAGATCATGCGGACTTCGTACCTGAACGCCTCGCACGACAACGCTCCTGACCTCATCGTTACCACGAAGGCGATCTACAATATGTATCAGGACATCGCCGGCGTGACGAATCTCCGGTTCAACAATGATGTTGCGAACCTGGGATTCGGCGGTGTTGTGTTCGGACCGAACGTGACGATGGTATTCGACACGTACGAAACAGCCAGCTATATGCACATGCTGACGCTTGCCGACTTCCAGCTTTATGTTTTCGCTGGCGCAAACTTCGACATGACGGAAGCTGGTTGGGCAATTCCGACCGATCAAGATGCGAAGATTGCACATATCATCTGGAGCGGTCAGTTGCGTTGCGATACACCGCGAGAACAAGCGGTTCTTCAATCTCTGGCTACAAGTTAACGAACCCGTTCACCCTTTCACTTGAGGAGGCAATATGCCACTCGGAAATCTTTCAGGCTATGTGGGCGCAACGGGAGTGTTGATCGAGGCGCAGGACGGTGCAAACCGTTACGTCTTGGTCTATAACAATCTCGGAAGTGCGCTCGTTAATGGCGACTGCGTTGTGCTGACGTACAAACAGTCCGCCGGTGGATTCTATCCTACCGTTACCGTCCCCGCGACAGCTTCGGTTGCCGTGAAGATTGGTGTGGTCGAAAATTCGATCATGGGAAAATCCCAGATTGATGATGCGACCTGGGGATGGATCCAGATGAAGGGTTACTGCCCTGCGATCACTAAGACCACGGCATCGAACCCAGTTGCAGTTGACGACTATCTGAACGCTACAAACGCTGTTCGGACTGTCGCATCGGTCACATCGACGTACGATGCAAAGACCTTCGCTGTTGCCAAGAGTGTTGTTGGCACTGGCGCTGCGGGTACTTGCACGGGCATCTTGCTTGACCGAGAAGCCACAATCTAACCCTTTGGGGGCGGAGGACCATAG
>QGNH01001709.1_pt1 | contig 12869 bp, 19 predicted proteins | sample 1735481 | NCBI WGS metagenome assembly QGNH01 (sample SAMN09239004, study PRJNA386568) | Viral metagenome, whole genome shotgun sequencing project. | reverse complement strand
TACATCGCCAAGGGCGTCCCCAAGGCACGCCTGGCGGAGATGTCCGGGGTGAGCAGGGCGGCCATCACCGACGCGCTGAGAAGGAGGGAGGGGGGAAGGGTCCGGGGCGGGCGCAGATCGCCCTGGTGGCGCTCTGTTAGGAGCGTGTGATGGCTGACCTGACCGACGCCGAGAACTCTATCCTTCTAGGCTTTCCCGAAGTACCTCGGCATTTGCGAGCCGATGGCTATGCGGCTACCCCAGAGGAACGAGCCGACCGCTATCGGGTTGCTCTCATTACGTTCGGAGATCACCTCTCGACGTGCAGCATCAAGACTCAGCGAGTCAGTCTCTTCACGTACTACTTCGGACGTGTGCCGGAACGCTCATGTACCTGCGGCTTCGACATCGTTAGGAACGAGGCTTACCGTGGCCGATGAACAAAAGTCAACCATGATGACCGATGCCGACCTCGACTACGCCGAGGCGTATGTGGAAACCCTTGGCGCACTCACAGAACTAGCGACGCGCTCGACTGATGAGTTGACGCCAATCGAGAGCACTCCCGTGGCGGTTCCGATGACGATGGTCACCACTTCCACGTTGCGCGCCCTGCTGGCCGCGGTCCGGCGGGGACGCAGGATCGAGGCGGCGGCGCGACGCGTTGACGCGTGGATGGCGCAGGACAGATACACGCAGCTTGAAAAGGTCGATGGCGGGTTTGACCTGCGCGCCGCGCTCGCCGAGGAGCCCGACGAGTTTCGGGCCGCTCTGATGGAGGTGACTCTCCAGGGCCGGGATATCCGCGTCCACTGGTGGCACCATGCCTGAGCTGCCCGGCTGGTTCGGAACGAACGTTGACAGCTCGACGACGAGGCTGACCATCGAGGGCCTGAACGAGTGTCTCAAACGCTGCTACGACGACACCGCGCGCCACGCCGACGACGCTGACCGGGGCCGCCGGGCTCGAGGTTTCAGAGAGGCGATCCCCGAACGGCTGGAAGGGGACGTCCTCTTGCTCGAAGTGGCGAATCAGATCTGGCAGGGTGCCGTGTTCTCCTCCAGCTTTGTCGAATGGCTCTGGCGGTATGTCGAGGAGGCTGACCACCCAATGACCGCGACTGAGTTCATTGAGCAAGCATGGGGGCCTAATGCCTGACCCCGCCCCCTGCGAGCGCTGCGGCCAGGTCCACCTGACCCGCTACGGCAAGCCGGCCTGCCCGGGGCACATCACAGGTGGTTCGCGGCGGTCCACACGACCCGCGGGCTCACCCTGCTCACACGAGCTGGGCTGGGGGACCGACCATCAGGGCATCGGCCAATGCGTCGCCCATGGCGGGAACACCGAGAGTGCCGAGAAGCACGCCGAGGCCGTGCTAGAGGAGCGCCGCATCGAGGAGATCGCGAAGCTGGCGAAGACCTTCTCGTCGCCGGTCGGGGACATGAGCCCCGAGGACTCACTGATCTGGCAGCACCGCGAGCTGCGTCGACAGGTCGCCTGGGTGACCAGCTACGTCGCTGACCTGGAAGCCGACGAGCTCTTCTACGGCAAGGCGCGCGAGGAGGCCGGCCATGAAGAGGGCCACGGGACGGGCCAGCGTGAGGGCGATACCACGCGGAGTCATGCCACCGTCGTCCGGGAGATGCGCGTCCACGCCGCGCTCGTCGTGCTCGGACGCTGGCAGCACGAGCTGCACATGCTGTCGGTGGACATCCTGCGGCTCGGGCTCGCCGAACGCCTGGTCCGGCTCGATGAGCAGCAAGGTCTGCTCATCATCGAGGTCATCCGGGCGATTCTCGCCGACCCGGACCTGGGCGTGACCGCCACTGCGGAGATGCAGGCCGCCGTCGCCCAGCGGCACCTCGAGCTCGTCCGGCCGGTCGCCTGACATGGACGACGACCTGCTCGCCATCCCGGACCGGCCCCCGTCGCTCTCCCTGCGCGTCCCAGGGCGCGTCCACGTCGGGCTCGAGCACGCGACGACGGTCTGGCACGACATGGACGCCGAGGGGGCTGGCATGGGCGAGGTCTGGTTCTGGGAGTGCTCCTGTGGCGCCGGGGGTGAGGTCGGCGGACCTCGGCGGGGTGCGACGCGCGCCGCGGCGAGGCACCGGATTGGCGCGGCGTAGGTACGCCCCAGTTGTATACGCGGCCGTATACGACGTGGTAACGTATACGTGTGGCGAAGGTCGTTCTTCCTGTGCGAGTCGCGGATGATCTCCTCTCATGGATCGACGCGGAGGCCAAGCGGCGCGAGGTGTCTCGATCTGATTTCGTGAGGCGTTGCCTCGAACGGGTCCGCGCTGGCACGACTACGCCGAGCGCTGCCCCGCCCGGTCGCCATGAGGTGACTCCGATCCCGAAGGGCGGACGATGATGGACACGCCTTGTGAGTTCGCTGGGTGCCCCGCCTGCTCGAAGTGGAGCGTGACGCTACGGAGCGGCGCGAGGGTCGAGGTCTGCGAGGCGCATCACAGCGCGATCATGTTCACCATCGGGTCGCAGGTCCAGACGGCGATCGAAGTCGAGACCGAGTGGGAGGGCGACGAGGACAATCTCCCGACCCGTATCCGCCCGTCGGTGCCGATCGCTCGTCCCGCCGACGTGTACTTTGTCCGCCGCGGTGACGGACTCGTGAAGATCGGGCAGTCCACCAATGTCGCTGGGCGTGTGCGGGACTTGAGCACGGCGGCTGGACCGATGGAACTCCTGCGTACTGAGCCGGGCGGTCTCGCAAGGGAACGAGAACTTCACGAGATATTCGCGGAGGATCGGGTGCATGGCGAGTGGTTCAAAGAATCGGACCAGCTCACCGCCTATTTGTCGAAGGATGGCGAGTAATGACCAAGAAGGACGCCTACCTCAGAGGGAGGAAGCCGTGAGCATCTGGTGTTCCACTCGTGTTGTGCGATGCCTCGACTACGGCCATTCGGGGGTCTGCATGTGGGAGAACAAGATCAGCGAGTCATCGTCTGCTGTGGACTTCGTCTACGGGGGCAGTCCGCGACTCGCCGACCTCTTCCGGGCAGCAACGTCTGGCGACAATTACGTCGCCGACTACGTGTACGACCCGAGGGCGAAGGGCAACGCGCTGATGTCCTACCTGCGCATGAGCGTGAGCACAAGCGAAACGGCACCCGCCCGCCACAAGAAGCCCTAGATGTCTAGGCGATCGAGAGACGTAAGTATCTGCGGAGCGACGAGTGGCGACAGCATCTGCCAGCGATCGCAGCATGGGGATGACACGAAGCATGAGGACACCGGGACCTACTGGGGACCTGGCGGGATTTTCGATAGACCAGCGCAGGTCTTCTACTGCACCGGCTGTGGAGAGACATTCGATGGCGGCTCCATCGCCGATGAGCCGTGTAGCGCTTGCTCATGCATCGCCAAAGACAACGGAGGCAACCCATCTAGCCGATTGAGAAATGGCCCGAATGGACTCGAAGAGATGCCGGTCGGGCCACCCCACTGGGTCGTGTTCCGCGAATCCGAGGAGCTGGACGAAGAAGGCGTGGCGGAACTGCTCAGACGCGTCGGGTACGCGTACCCGCGCAAAACCCTAGATGTCTAGGCAATCGAGATAGGAGGAAGCGATGAGCCGACCGAAAACTGATCTTTTTGACTGGGTATTTGAGCCCGAGGCTGATGAGACCGAGCCGCGTTGTGAGTCCGTGTTTCGTAATCGCTGGCGGTGTGTCGCACCGCTTGGCCATGTGTTGATGCACTGGTGTCCAGACGGGCCCGGGATTCCGTGGACCTGGTATAACTCGGCCCCGATTATCTACAGGAGACCATGATGGCTGATCGCATATTCCGAGCCGACGACGGGACCGAGCTGCACGAGGAGGACATCCGGCTGCTCACTTGCAAGGCCTGGACGCGGCACGAGCTGGACAATGACGTTCCCGTGGCCGAGGAGCGCATCCGCTCTGCGCTCGACGGTCCGCAGACGTGCGGGGCGACGCGGGTGATCCGCGCCGTCGCTGACGACCACGCCGAGTTCGTGTTCGAGGATGTCTGCATCCTGCCGCGAGGGCACCACCCGTACACGCTGCATCCGGCGGAGGACGGGACGCGCGTCGTGGCGTGTAACTATCCCGTCGGTGATGGCCGTGCGTGCTGCAAGTACGCGGACGACCCGATCCACTCCCCCGGCCACATGACAGACCAGTCCACCTGGTCCGAGGCGTAGTGGGCTACGCCGACGAGCTGTTCGACCACACGGCGCAAGCTCAGATGCGCGCGGAGCTACGCGAGCGTGAGAGCCGTCTGGTCTGCGCTGTCCTCAACCGTGAGCGGTTCGTCGATTTCCCGTCGCCCCTTGGCGGCACCGAGCGGTACGTTCTGCCGAGGACGTGGTTCGGGGGCCGCTGGGCGCTGTGGCGTGCCGGTTACCGATGGGGGAAAGCGACACGGCGCGCACCCTCGCTGATCTCCCGGCTCCGACCGCCGAGCGCGTAGCCTCTCAGCGTGTCGCTCGGCGACGCCCGGCGCAACCCGTTCCTCGTCGCGGCGCGGGGGTTCGCGCCGAAGCCGCCGCCCCAGGCCGTCCCGTACTGGCTCGACCCGGTCGGCTGGTGCCACGACTGCGTCCGCTGGCCGCGGGGCCAGGCGCTCGTCGACTACCAGGAGCAGGGGATGCGCGACCTCGTCGAGCATCGCCGCGAATGCATCCGGTCGCCCCACGGCGCCGGGAAGTCGACGACAGCCTCACTAGTGGTCCTGTGGTTCGCCACGACGCGGGACCGGGCCGAGGTCGACTGGAAGATCGTCACGACCGCGTCCGTCAAGGCGCAGCTCGAGGACTACCTGTGGCCGGAGATCCACAAGTGGGGGCGGCTCCTGGACTGGGCGAAGCTCGGCCGCGCGCCGTTCGACGAGGCGCGGGAGCTGCTGAAGCTCCACCTCCACCTCGGCTACGGCTCGGCGCTGGCCGCGGCCGTCGGGGACCCGTCCGCCATCGAGGGAGCGCACGCCGAGCACCTGCTGTACGTGTTCGACGAGGCCAAGGCGATCCAGACGGAGATTTTCGACGCCGCCGAGGGCGCGTTTTCGACGGCCGGCGAGGGCGGCACGGAGGCGTTCGCCCTGGCGATCTCGACGCCCGGCGAGCCTGTCGGCCGCTTCTACGAAATCTGCGCCCGCAAGCCCGGCACGGAGAACTGGCACCCGACGCACGTGACCAAGGACATGGCCCTGTCCGCCGGGCGAATCACGCAGTCCTGGGCGGACGACTCCGCCGCGCTGTGGGGCACGGAGTCGCCGATCTACAAGAACCGCGTCGAGGGCGAGTTCGCGGCGGGCGGCACGGACGGCGTGATCCCGCTGTCGTGGCTCGAGAAGGCGAACGAGCGCTGGGAGGTGCTGTTCCCGGCCGCGGTGCGGCGCGGGCGCGACCCGAGGCTCGGCACGCCGTCCGTGCTCGGGGACGACGATCCGGTCGACCGGCTGGGCGTGGACGTCGCGGCGGGGGGCGGGGACCTGTCGACCATCGCCCTGCGGATCGGCAACGTCGTGGCGGAGGTGCTGGCCTACCCGTTCACTGACGACGTCATGGACCTCGCCGAGATCGTCACGGCCCAGCAGGACGCCCACCAGCTCGACGAGCCCACCGCGACCGGGCAGCGCTGGCCGAAGGCGATCATCGACGCCATCGGGATCGGGGTCGGCGTCTATCACCGGGTCCGCAAGCTCCGGCGGCCCTGCGAGGGGTTCGTCGCGTCCGAGGGGACCAAGCTGAAGGACATCTCCGGCGAGTTCGGGTTCCTCAACAAGCGCTCCCTGGCCTGGTGGAACCTGCGCGAGATGCTCGACCCGTCGACCGGGCTCGACGTGGCGCTGCCGCCCGACGACCGGGTGACGGGCGACCTCGTCGCGCCGAAGTGGCGGGAGATCACCGGCGGCCGGATCCAGGTCGAGGCGAAGGACGACATCCGCAAGCGGATCGGGCGCTCGACCGACTTCGGCGACGCGATCGTGATGGTCATGCTGGACCGGAACGCCGGGTCGGGGTTCGCCGAGTACATGCGGGCACAGGCCGCGAAGCGTGAGCAGGAGGAGACGGGCATGGCCGACGAGGGACGACCACTGACGAAGGGGGAGCTGGCGATAGCGAAGGCGCAGGCCCAGGCGGCGAAGCGGCAGGCGCGCCCGACGCGCGTCCCGCGCCACGAGCACCTCTACGTCCGCCAGCCGGACGGGGCGATCCGCTGCAACGTGTGCCAGCAGGCGCCGCCGTGGCAGCCGCCCGCGGCGTGAGCATGGAGCTCCATCTCGCACCACTGGAAGAGGACGGCGAGCCGCTATGCGGGGCGATTGCTCCAGACACGCCCGAGGTCATCTTCTGCCAGCGCGCCGAAGGGCATGACGGCTGGCATACGGCGGCCGTTCGGCCGTGCAAGACGGACGGGTCCGAGCCAATGGTCACCGATGAGGACGGCGAACCGCTCCTGCCGCTGACCGTGTACGAAACGTGGCCGTGATGGGGCAGATCCGCGCTCGCTGGATCGACCTTCGCAACGGACTCGACAGCGGCTACCCGTTGTGCTGCGTGCTTCGCTTCGCGTTGTCTCGCTGGGCGAACCAGGGCGCACGCCGTGGCGGGAACCATGAGTGGGTCGCCTGCGGGGTGTTCCACCGCCGGACGCGTGGCCCCTGGAACTGGGATGACTACCTCCGCCCAGGGTGGAAGGGCGAACGCTACGACCCGAGCCGAGTCGAGCGCCTGGACGAGTGGGAGCGTCGACCCCGTCACGGCCACGGCTGAGAATCACGCCCGCCTCTGCTCGCCGGTCCTACACTGTCGCCAGGTAGTCGCTCATCGAATGGAGGCGCGTTGCCACACCTCTCGACCCGGTTCCAGAGCGGCTTCGTGCAGCTGATCGGCTTCGGCCTCGCGGACGCCGCCACCTGGCGCTTCGCCGGGTCGAACGCCGGGCTGCTCGTCGCCGCGGCCATCGTGGTGCTCATCGGGTTCGCGATGGACGGGGGTGAGATAGACGCAGTCGGCGCCGCGGGGCATCTGCTCCAGTGGCTCGGCGGGCTCCTGAGCCGCCACGACGAGGCGCCTGAGTGAGCCTCGTCCGCGACGCCGTCAGGGGCACCCGCTACCGTCCGCTGCCCGGCGAGCACGTCGTCGCCGCCCGGGCGGTCAAGGACGCGGCGCGCTCCGCGGCTGGGGCGCTGATGGCGACGCACACCGCGGAGGACATCTCCACCGGGCACGTCGACCTCGCCGCCGTCGCCGCGGCCGCCTCGGGATCGTTCGCCCCGCGCACGACGCTCACGCCGGACGACATCGCCGCGGCGCTGATCGAGCAGGGCATCTCGTTCTCTCCGCCGCTCGGTCCTGGGCCACCGATCCGGCCCTACGCGGGCTACAACGCGCCGATCCGGACCTGGCCGTACACGCCGGGGACGAACATCGCCTCGGAGACGAGGACGGGGCGGATCCCGTTCTCTACGCTGACGCAGATCATAGAAGGCTACGACATCGCCCAGATCTGCATCTCGCACATCATCGCCAGCATGACCTCGATGCCGCTCCTGTTCCGGGCCGTCGAGGGCTACGAGGGCGATGTCAGCAAGGAGATCGCCCAGGCCAAGCAGTTCTGGAAGAAGCCGGACGGCAAGCACCCCTGGAAGGTGTGGCTGACCAAGCTCGTCTACCAGCAGTGCGCCTACGACTGCGCGATGGTCTACAAGGTCAAGGACCAGGGCGGGCGGCTCAAGGCGGTCCAGGTCCCGGACGGGCGGATGTGGGCGCCGGTCGTCGACTACTGGGGCGAGCGGCCCGACGCACCGGGCCCGGCGTTCGTCCAGTTCGTCCAGGGCCTCCCCTGGGGCTGGACCGACGAGACGCTGATCGTGTACGAGCCGTTCACGGCGCGCGCCGAGGACCCCCGCTACGGCTTGTCGCCCATCGAGTGCGTGCTGCTCAACGCCAACACGGACGTGAGGTTCCAGTTCTACTTTCTGCAGATGTTCACGGGCGGGCAAATCCCGGAGGGCTTCGCCGAGGCACCGCCGGACCAGTCGGACCCCGACGCCCTCGCCGCCTGGCAGGAACTGTGGGACAACTTCATGACGGGCGACCAGTCGGCGCGCTGGGGGATGCGCTGGCTACCGTTCGGCGCCAAGTTCACGCCGTACAAGCCGCAGAACTTCGATGTCGCGTTCTCGGAGCATTTGGAGCGCCGGACGATCGCCATGTTCCACCGCACGCCCCAGGACCTCGGCCTCCTCGCAGATGTAAACCGCGCAACGTCAGAGACGCAGGTAGACCAGCAATTCCGCATCTCAGACCTTCCGCGTACGTCCTTCATTGAGGACGTGTTCCTCAACCCGATCACCCAGGAGGAGCTCGGGCTCCCGGTCGAGTGTTTCTTCGACACCGGCCGGGAGAAGGAAGACCGGGTCGAGGTGATGCAGGAGCAGGTCGGCTACATCAAGGCCGGCGTGATCTCCCCCGACGACGTGCGCGAGAAGATCCTCGGCCTGTCGGTCGACCCGGACAAGCGCATCCCTCGCTTCTACGACGCCGGCGGCCGGCTCGGCGTGACGCCGCTCGGCTACATCGAGGCGATCTCGAAGTGGTTCTCGGACTGGGACCCGACGACGGGCGCGCCGGACCTCGACAAGATCCAGCCGCGCGAGTTCATCGTCCCCGGCGAGCTGCAGGCGCCGCCGGCAGGCGGTCCGACGCCCGGTGCCCGCGGCCAGCTCCCGCCCGGACAACCGGGTGGACAAGCGCCTGGACAGAATCCGCCCCCGGTAGCGCCCGCGCCCGCCCCGACCAGCGGCGGAGCCAAGCCCGCGGCCGGGCAGGAACCGGCCCACGACGAGACGAACGTCGCGCCCGCGGCAGGGAGCAAGGCGCCGCCGGGCACCAAGCCCGCGGCCAAGCAGCTCGAGCAGCTTGACGTCGGCGGCCTGGTCGTGAAGGCGGCGGACTCCGGCAGGGTGCTGATGATCCAGCGCGCCTTGCAGCCCGGCGATCCGGCGGCGGGGACTTTCGAGTTCCCCGGTGGCCACATGGAGGGTGGCGAGACGGCGATGCAGGCAGCGGTCCGGGAGTGGCAGGAGGAGGTCGGCGTACCGCTGCCCGACGGCTATTTCGACGGCTCCTGGACGAGTCCGAACGGCATCTACCGCGGGTTCGTCTACGTCATCGCCTCCGAGGATCTCGTCCACCTCAATCCGGACCCGGAGAACCGGGGCGTACTCAACCCGGATGACCCGGACCAGGACCTCATCGAGGTCGTGTGCTGGCTCGACCCGGTCGAGCTGCCCTCGATGCCGAACCTGCGCGACGAGTGCCACACGAGCGACTGGGTGGTCATCGCCCAGGCCGGCAAGCTCGCCAAGTGCGACGCGGGCCCGACGGCGGGCATCACGGCCGAGACCGGGCTGCAGGGTGTCAACCTGACGGGCTTCAATGACGACGACGAGGACGAGGCGGACGCCGAGGAGGCGCTGCAGAAGGCGCTCAGCCAGTGGCGGACGAACGCCCTCCTGGCCCTGCGGTTCGGGCGGACGCCGAAGTACTTCACCGACGCCTGCATCCCGGTCGAGCTCGGCCACCGGATCTACAAGTCGCTGGCGAAGATGAAGACGAAGGAGCAGGTCCAGACGTTCTTCAAGGCGGTGAAAGCCGACCCAAAAGGTTCGCGGTGGCAGGGCTCCGGCCTGCGCCGCCGGATCCCCGAGGCGTACGCCCCGAAGATCGCCCAGGCGCTCCGGGAGGGGACGAAGGGGATCGACGCAGCGGTGGCTTCTATGGTGACGCGGGCTTCCAAGGCTTCACCGGCTACACCGACGCCGAGCGGGCCGAACGCGGCGCGCGACGCCCGGGCCGCGGTGGAGGCGAACGTCTCGATTGACGCGGCCCGCGCCAACGCCGTCTTCGCCCAGATGTACGCCGACGCCTACGCGGGCGGGACCAAGGCGGCGCGCGACGCTCTCGGGGTGGACGCCCGCGCCCCGTCCTGGCTCTCCGACGACATGCTGACGAGCGTCAGCCGCGACTGGGAGACGTGGACGCCCGGCTGGGGCGACGCCGCGCTGAAGGATGCCGGGGGCGGTCTCAAGACGCTCCTCGACGCCCGCGGCATCACCATCCAGGGCATCAGCGACTCGGCGATGGACCGGATCGGGACGGCGCTGGCGGACGGGATCGCGGCAGGCGACCCCCCGGCGACCATCGCCTCGGCCATGTCGGACGTGATCGCCGACCCCGACCGGGCGTTCATGATCGCGGACACGGAGACGGCCAGGGCGATGACCTCGGCCAGCATCGACACCTACCAGGAGAACGGCGTCGAGCAGGTGGACCTTTTGACATTCGAGCCGTGCGACGAGTGCGAGGAGCTTGAGGACGCGAACCCCTACGACCTCGACGACGCGCCGGATGTACCGATCCACCCCCAGTGCTTCCCAGCTGGGACGATCACCGCGGGCCCACGGGTAGTCGGGTCAGTTGAGCGGTGGTATGACGGTGAGCTTGTCGAGATCGTCACGGCCTTGGGCGACGAGCTGTCCGTCACCCCGAATCACCCGGTACTCACCGACAAGGGATGGGTCGCCGCGGGCCTCCTCAATGTAGGCAGCAACGTAATTCGCTGCCCTGCCGTCGAGCGGGTAGTTGCGATTCACCCAGACGACTATCACGGCCCAGCCCTGATTGAGGATGTAGCGGAAACGCTTGGGGGAGCGTTCCGCGTGGTGGCCCGATCCGTGCCAGTTGCCACCGTAGATTTCCACAGCGACGGGGGCGGCTCCGATGTCTGCGTTGTACGGACCGATGGCCTTCTGGGGAACGATGCGGTCCACGCCACGGTCGCGGAGCCACTCGGTCATCGTGAGTTCGAGTTTGCTTGTCACATGGCCGATACGTTCGATGCCGAGCGCCTTGTTGGCCAAACGAGCGTCGGAGAACTTCGTCCCTCGGATCGCGTCGTGGGAAGCTTGAGCCCATTGGCGCCGTTCATCGGGAGTGGAACGGGCCATGCGGACGAACATGGCAGCAGAGCAGTCGCGGGGAGCGACTCCAGCGTCGGTGAGCCTCCGCCGGATGCCGTTGCGGTCGATACCGAAGGCACGAGACAACGCAAGTTCGCTCTCGCCGGCAAGGTAGCGGCTCACGATGGCGGCGACGTCCAGGTCTCGAAACTTCGGGCGGGCCCTAAGCCCGTGCCGTCTGAGGACTCGGTAGACGCTCGTTTTCCCGATGCCGACAATGGCCGCAACCTCATCGGCAGTCTTGCCGGACTGGTAGAGAGCGATCGCGTCATCGACCTTCGCAGGGTCAAGTGGAGCGGCCACGTCTATAACCTTGAGACGGAAAGTGGCTGGTACATGGCCAACAGTCTAGTTGTTCACAACTGCCGTTGCGCGCTGGCGCCCTCGAACATCCCCGGCGCGCCGTCCGCAGAGGAGGGCGAGTGAGCAAGCAGACGCGGCGCCCGAGGCCGCCAGTCGAGCACCGCGGGCGCGTCACGGTACGAGCGACGCCGCAGACACCGGCCCCATCGGCGACCGCTGGGCTGGCCGCCAAGGCGGAGAACGCGGCCAAGCGCCGCCGTGTCCGCGACTTGCTCGGCCGAGCGCATATCCTCGCGGAGACAGGAGAGGGGTGAGGCCGATGGCCGACCTGGAGGAACGTCAGGCGCTGCTCGCCGAGCTGCGCGACGCGAACGACGCGCGCGCCAAGACGATGTACGACGAGACGGGGAAGGCCATCGGCGGCCTGTCGAACGTCTACGTGATCGCGCTGCTGGAAACCCTGCTCGGCGGACCGGGCTCGCCCCAGCACGTCGAGGCGTGCGTCCTCTACGAGGAGCGCCGCGCCGAGTCGCTGGACGTGAACGAGCCGCTGGCGCACCAGGCGCACGAGCAGGAGGTCGCCGAGGCCGAAGAGCGCGAGCGCCTGACAGTGGCGGCGATGAGGAACCGAGTGGCGGGCCCGCGGCTCGTCGTACCGGGAAGGGGCTGAGATGCCAGCCGAGACGATTGGTGACGTTGAGCACGTTGTCACGGCGGACCACCCGGCGCGCACCGACTCGCCGGAGTACGTCGAGACCCGCAAGTGGCTGATGACCACGCCGGAGGGCTGCTACGTCTGCGGCGGTCCCGTGGACATGTCGCACCCCGGCGCGCCGGTCACCGCGAACATGCAGGACCACCACGGCGGCGGGATTTTCCTCCACCCCTCGGACGGCGGGGCGCCGATCCTGGTCGGCGTCAACCTGTTCGGCATGGAGTGGTCGCTCGGCTGGGGCGCCAGCCCGGCGCGGGTCGCGGCCTACGTCGCCCAGCTCAACGTGGTCACGCAGCTGCTTGGCGGGACGACCTACGAGTCGTCCATCGCCACGACCGCCGACGTCATGGCCTACGTCGACTCGCCCTCCAACGCCAACGTCAAGCTCTGCGCCCAGCACCACATCGCGCACGAGACAGCCGACACGCCAGACGTGAACGGTCACCAGGCGGTCGGCATCCACAACGGACCCTTCCCAATCTGGCTCGGCCAGGCGACCTGCGACTGGGGTCGGCCGTTCGACATGTGGGGCGGCACCACGGGCACGGTCGCCGTCGCGCCGCACCCGGACGGCAGCGGCAAGGTCGTTGCGGTGTACGTCTCGCCATTGCACCCGGACCGCCAGCTCGCCGCTGACAACCAGGCCGCCAACACTGCCGGCCAGCCTCATGTGCTTTCCGAGTCGCACCCGATTGCCCGGCTGGCGCACGCGGGCCCGCACAAGGCGCCCTAGATGCCCAAGCACTTCGACCCCGAGGAGACCATCGACAGCGTCATCTTCGGCATCGTCAAGCTGCAGAAGGAAGGCTGGGCGCTGTCTGGCCTCGACTTGCAGATCGAGTACGAGTC
>QGNH01000969.1_pt1 | contig 12891 bp, 11 predicted proteins | sample 1735481 | NCBI WGS metagenome assembly QGNH01 (sample SAMN09239004, study PRJNA386568) | Viral metagenome, whole genome shotgun sequencing project. | reverse complement strand
GCGCGGCTCTTCGAGAATCCGGGGCTGTCGATCTCCGACGTCGCGAACCATCTTGATTACTCGTCGCCGCAGAGCTTCGGACGTCACATTCGCACATACCTGAGAATGTCTGCGGGTGAGTTCCGGCGCAGCTATGACGGCGAACGGATGTTCCTGCGATTCCGACACGAGCTCATCCTCCCTCAGATCGGCAGGCTTCTTCTACTGCGCCCTCTTGTCATGCGTCCGGGGAGGACGTTGGCAGCGACGACCCACTTCAGCGGAGCCCTTCACTAGGGATGCTGTGAGCCGCCTAACGCACGCATCTGCCTGACGATCTCTGCGGCGCGGGTAAGGGCGACCACGGCAACGCCAGCAGCGTTCAGCATCGCGCGTCCGCCCTCTTCGCGATCGACTACCGCGAGGACGCCAAGGACCTCACCGCCCTCGGCGCGAACGGCGCCAACCGCCTTGAGCGCGGAGGCTCCGCTTGTAATGGTGTCCTCGACAACGACCACGTGGTCACCCGCGCGAAAGGGGCCTTCGATCAGCTTGCCTGTTCCGTGCGTTTTCGCTTCCTTCCGGACGGCGAATGCGCGCAGCGGCGTTCGGGCAATCGCACTCGCGTATGCAATTGCACAGGACACGGGATCAGCACCCATCGTGAGCCCTCCGACAGCATCAGCCTTCCAGCCCGCTTCGCGCAATGCGGCGAGTGCGAGAGGTCCAATGGTCGCCATTCCGTCCGGGCTCATGGTCGTCAGTCGTGCATCGATGTACAGATCCGACCTTTGACCGGATGTGAGGATGAACGACCCGAAGCGCGCGGAACGCGTCGCCAACATCTCCACCAGCCGATCGTGAGGCGTCATGAAGGCGGAGGTTAGAGGCAGGTGATGCGAGCGTCAATGCTCGAAGTGGTTCTCACGGCGGCTCCGTGACCGAAGTCGCACTATGGGTGGCGGTCGCCGTCGGTGTACTGGCGATTCTTGCCGGGCTTGTGCATCAGCGGCGTCAAGCGCGCAGCATCAGCGAGCGATCGGCTGAGCTGGAGCAGCTCTCGGCTGAACTCTACCGGGCCAATCGCGCGAAGAGCGAATTTCTCGCGAACGTCTCGCACGAGCTGCGGACTCCACTTGCGGCGATCATCGGCTTCGTAGACCTGCTGCGGGACGGAGCGTACGGCGAGCTCACCCCACGCCAGAAGGGACCGATGGAGCGCATCGAGTCGTCGGCAAATCACCTGCGTGATTTGGTCGAGCAGGTGCTCGATCTCGCGAAAATGGCTGCAGGACGACTCGAAGTACATAGGGAACTGCTCAAACTGCGACCTTTTGTCATCGATGTCGCCGCGGAGGTGGAGCCGCTCATCAACGAAAAGGGCGTCGCGTTTTCCATCGCTGTTCCCGCCACCTTGCCACGAATCGCGACGGACGCTAGGCACCTGCGTCAGATCCTCGTCAACCTTCTCGGGAATGCCATCAAGTTCACCTCAAGCGGAAGCATCACGGTTCGGGCGACAGTCGTGTTGGACGAGGAGGTGGCGCGCTTCACGGCATCGACGAAGGCCCAGCCCCTCCTCGCAACTGGCGGATCATGGGTGGCGTTGCAGGTGTGCGATACCGGAGCGGGAATTGCAGGGAAGGATCTCCTGCGAATTTTCGAAGAGTTCGAGCAAGTGAATGCAGGGCCGCGCGGTGACTCAATGCGTCGCGGTACCGGGCTCGGCCTGGCAATCTCACGGCGTCTTGCGCGCCTCCTCGACGGGGACATCACCGTCGAGAGTACGATTGGCGAAGGCTCCACATTGACTCTGTGGCTTCCCGCCGATGCACCAGATCCTCACGAAGAATACTCAGTCTAGCCCCTTCCCTTGAACATCCCCTTCATTTTCGACATGAACCCGGCGCCATCTCCTCCCAGCTGGCCGACGGTGGCGAGCGCGCGTTCGAGCGTCTTCGCGAACGCGAGAACGTCCGGGAAGCGCTCCTTAGGGTTCTTGGAAAGGGCGCGCATGACGGTGCTCTCGACAACCGCCGGGAACTGCAGGCCAGGCTTTGCTTTGTTGAGTGTCACGGGAGACTGCGATAGCAACTGCGTGAACATCTCTCGCGGCGACTTGGCGGTAAACGGCAACATGCCGGTGAGCAGAAGGTAGGCGATGGTGCTCAGGCTGTATTGGTCTGCTGCCGGGGTAACTACCTCCCCCGAGAGAGCTTCGGGTGCGACGTACATCAGAGTGCCCACGAAAAACCCTGCCCGCGTCAGGCGCTCGTCCGGGGTGACGTCCGTCGCGGTTGCGATGCCGAAATCGAGAAGCTTGACGTTGCGTGTGGTTGGGTCGTACATCAAGTTTTCGGGCTTCAGGTCGCGATGTACGATGCCGCTCGCATGCGCGGCGTACACGGCATCCGCGATCTGCAGTGTGATGGTCGCGACTTCGTCGCACGGCAACGGCGCGTTGCGCTTCGCATAGCCCTCGAGGATCTCGCCGGGCGCCCACTCGAGCGCGATGTAGTTCAGGCCCTCGGGCGACTGGCCGATCTCAATGGTGCGCACGACGTTCGCGTGTTGCACGCGTGTTCCGAAGGAGGCTTCACGCAGGAATCTGGCCACGGCCGTCTTGTCCTGCCGGAGTTTTTCGCGCAGGACTTTCACGGCGACAGAACCGTGCTTCTCGTGCTGAGCCCGGTAAACGGTCGCGGTTCCGCCCTCGCCGACGCGGTCGAGAAGCGTATAGCCGGCCAGCGTTGTTCCCACGAGAGAGTCGCGCGCCACGCGGGCGAAGCTAACGGCCACCAGCGGTGCTGGCAAGCGAGAAAAAGGGAGCGTTCGAGGGTATTGTAAGGCGTGTGCTCGACCGTCTTTCGAGAACAGGTGTGATGATGACCGAAATGCCGCGTGGCAATACCCGCTTCGTTCCACTGCTTTTTCTCGCCGTCGCAGCATGCGGCGGCAGTGGCAGCGGTGGTGGTGGCGGCCGTCCTGCTCCGGCCCCGGCCCCGGCGAGGACGCCAGCCCCGCAACAGCCCTCGCAAAACCCGGTTGGCCCGCAGTTCGATCAGGTCAAGCTTTACCAGCAACTGGGACTTCTGGCCCGGGGCGCGCCGATGCCGTTTGTCGGCAGCGTTGCGTTCCTCGCCGCTTCGTCGGGCGATTCCACGCACGCCATCCTCGCGATCACGCTGAGCAATTCTGCGCTCACGTTCGCACGTGAAAACGACCGGTTCAGAGCCGGATATACCGTCGGCATCGTGCTGAGTGAGGGTGGTGCGACAGTGAAGCAGGTCGAAGCGCATGAGAGCGTGCTCGTTCCCAGTTTCAAGGAAACATCTCGTATTGACGAGAGCGTCATCTACCAGGAGTTGCTGACGCTTCGGCCGGGCCGCTACAGTCTCGCGCTCACAGTTCGCGATGATGGCAGTTCGCGCGGCAGCACGGAGAACGTGACGCTCGCGGTGCCCGCGATGGGACCTGGAGCGATTGGCAGCCCCATCTCGTTTGCACGCGTCACGCCGCGGCTGTCGGTTGACTCCCTCCCTCGCGTCGTCTCGAGTCCCGCGGCAACGGCGACGTTTGGTCGCGATTCCGTCGTGGGCCTTTATGTCGAAGCTTACGGCCCATACGTCGGTGCCCGCGCTCCGCTGCAAATGGCCGTGCGCACCGAAGATGGCCGCACTCTCTTCGCCGACACAGTATCGCTGGCCTGGCATGTGAATTTGTATAGTGGCATCCTGTACCTTGGCGTTGCACGCCTCGGGATTGGGCCAGCGCTGGTTTCGTTTTGGAGAGCGGGCGGAGTTGATACGACGCGCACTCCCGTCTTCGTCGGGTTCGGCGAAGACCTGCCGGTCGCGACATACGACGAGATGATCAACTACCTCCGCTGGTTTGCCGCGTCGTACAAGCTCAAGGCGCTCAGGGATACGCCTCCGGAGGACCGGGCGGCGGCATGGGCCAGCTTCGTTGGGTCGAACGCTTCGCTGATGGGAGGAAGCGAAGCGCTTCGCGACTACTTCAGGCGATTCGCCGCTGCGAACATCCAATTCCGGGAGGAAGGGATGCCCGGCTGGATGACCGACCGTGGCAAGGTGCTTCTGGGCCTGGGTGAACCGGACCAGCGAACCGAGCCGACCGCACAGAACTTCGCACAGAGAAACCGCATACAAGTCTGGGAATACCGCGACCAGAATATTCAGCTCAGCTTTATAGATCAAAGCGGCTTCGGGAGGTGGCGGCTGGTCACCACGAGCAATATCCTCTTTGAAACCGCGTGGCGGCGCAAGGTGCAGCAATAATCGCGACTCGGCGGGAATGAGGATGGCCGATGGTGATGCGCAGGTACCGGGTTTCCGTGGAGAATACACGCGAAAGGCGCTTCATCTCCTGGTTGCGATCCTGCCAATCGCATACGCACGAGGCGCTTCTCGCAAGCTGATCCTCGGCCTTTTCGGCACGGGAACCGTCGTCGTGCTCCTGATGGAAGGGGCTCGATGGATGAGCCCCGGCTTTCGTCGCGTGTTCAGTCGATGGCTCGGTCCGATCCTCAAGCCACGGGAGCACGTCGCGACGACGGGCGCAGCGTGGCTCTGGCCCGCATGCCTTGCGACCGTACTCGTCCTGTCCCGTGAGGGGGCAGTCTCGGCGACCTGGTGTGCCACCGTCGGCGATCCTCTCGCGGCCCTTGCGGGCCACGGCTACCACTCGTTGCGCGGCTCGGCGTCGGGAACCGGAAAGACTTTCGTCGGATCTGCTGCCTGCTTCGTGGCATCATTCCTGGGAATCGCTGCGCTTACTCACTACTCGCTCGTAGCCGCTGTCACCATCGCCCTTGCAGCGACAGTGTTCGAGCGCCTCCCGCTTCCGGTTGATGACAATCTCCGGGTCGCCGCCGCCGCCGGCGTAGCTGCCTGGCTGGTCTCTTGACAACTGCATTGGGGAAACCGTAAAACTTACACGCGGACGAGAATGCACGATCAGCAAAGAATGGAGCGCTCGTTGACGCGAATGGATTGGTGTACAGCAGGGAGGAGAGCCATGTCAAAGGGCAAGGTGAAGTGGTTCAATGACGTGAAGGGCTATGGCTTCATCGAACAGGAGGGCGGCGAGGACGTGTTCGTGCACTTTTCGTCCATCAACATGGACGGATTCAAGACTCTCGCCGAAGGACAGCCGGTGGAGTTCGAGGTAAAGACTGGCGACAAGGGCCTTTCCGCGACAAACGTCGTAAAGGGCTAACGCCGCGAGAACTTCGATTCCGCAGCAGACACTCGCGGGCCCGCGACAACATTTGTCCGGGCCCGCGCTGCGCTAACTTCTGCTGATGCCTGCAGCGCCAAGCCCACGTCTGTTTCTCGTCGATGGCTATGCGCTCATCTACCGAGCCTTCTTCGCCCTCGGCGCACAACCGCTGATCAACAGCCGCGGTGAGAACACGTCCATCGCGCACGGCGCTCACGACTTCCTCAAGCGACTCATCGAGAAACACAACCCGGACTATCTGGGCTGGGTGCATGACGCAGGGCTCTCGTTCCGGCATGAGCGGTACCCCGAGTACAAGGCGACGCGGGAAAAGCTGGAAGCCGGGTTGCAAGCGGACTTCGATACCGGCGTCGAGCGGATCACGCAGATTCTCGCGGCATACCGCATTCCGGTGCTCTCCCTGGAGGGCTATGAGGCGGATGACGTAATCGGTACTCTGGCGAGGCAAGCCGCGGCGAAGGGCGTGAACGCGGTAGTCGTATCCGGGGACAAGGATTTCGTACAGCTTGTGGGCGCCAAGATCTGGATCCTGAATCCTTGGCACGGACGTCCAGGTTTCACGACGGAAAAGTGGTACGACGCTGACAACGCCGCCGAACGCCTTGGCGTACCGCCGCGTCGCGTCGTGGACTACCTCGCACTTCTCGGGGACACGTCTGACAACATCCCCGGCGTCAAGGGAATTGGGGAAAAGACCGCGCATGAACTCATCGAGCGCTGGGGAAGCCTCGAGAGCATCCTCGCGCACGCAGACGAAGTCGAACCCACGCGTGCCCGCAATGCGCTCAGGCAGTTTGGCGACAAGGGCTTGCTGTCGAAGGAGCTGCTGACGATTCGTGAAGACTTGCCGATCGTGCTTGATCTCCCGGCGCTGGCAGTCAAGCCCCCAAACTGGAGCCAGCTACGAGATCTTTTCGTCGAACTGGAGTTCCGGATCAACGCCCAGGATGCCGCCGCGCGTGCGGGAGAAGACATAACGCCAAGCGCCGAAGGAGCCGCACAAGCTCCTTCAGCGACAGGCCGCGACTACCAGATCGTCGACACCGCAGAAGGCGTGAAAGAGCTCGTACTGGCCGCACGGAAGGAGCCATTCATCGCGGTGGACGTCGGAACCGTCCTGGATGCCGGAGCACCATCCATCATCACGCCGCTCAGAGCGAACCTCGTGGGTATGTCGATCGCCCTTGCGCCGGGGAAAGCGTACTATCTCCCATTCGCACACCGCGCGCCAGCATCAGCGCAAGGCGACCTGTCCCTTGGCGGTTTGAAGGATGGTGCGACAATAGCAGGTACGGAGGGCAGGGCGAAAGCAGCGAGCAGGGCTGTGGTCAGCATCGCGGCGCGGATGAACGCCGAAGGGCCGCAACCGATCCGCAACCTCCCGGCGATCCAGTCCGACGAAATGACAGGCCTGCGAGAGCTCCTCGCCGACCCGAAAGTGAAGAAGACGGCCCACAACGCGAAATACGACCTGCTCGTGCTTCGCCGGGCGGAAGTCACGCTCGCCGGGTTCGACTTCGACCCGATGCTCGCGAGCTACGTGTTGGACCCGGGTCGTCGCTCCCACGCCCTGGATGCCCTGAGCATCGAGTTCCTTCAGCTTCCGATGACAGGTTATGACGAACTCGCGGGCAAGGGCAAGCACCAGGTGCCGTTCGACGAAGTTCCGATCGCGGCAGCGTGCGATTATTCCTGCGCTGACGCAGATGCCACGTACCGGCTTCGCGGGGTGCTCGAACCCAAGCTTGCGGATGTCCAGGCGATCCCTCTTCTCCGCGACGTAGAGCTGCCCTTGGTAGGGGTGCTCGCGGAGATGGAGTGGCACGGGATCGCCATCGACGTGCCTTGGTTTCACTCGTTGAAAGCACGGTTCGCAAGGGAGCGCGAACAGGTTGAGCGGCGCGTCTTTGAGGTTGCAGGGGAAGAGTTCAACATCAACTCCAACAAGCAACTCGCATCAATCCTTTTTGGAAAACTCGGCTTGCCGATCAAGAAGAAAAGCGCCAGTGGCCCGAGCACCGACGCCTCCGTGCTGCAGGAGCTTGCCGACGAAGGGCACGCCCTTCCGTCATTGCTGATGGAGTATCGCGAGCTCTCCAAACTCGAGAGCACCTATCTCGACACACTTCCAGCACTCGTAAATCCGCGTACTGGCAGGTTGCACACGTCGTTCAACCAGACTGTCGCCAGTACCGGGCGCTTGGCATCGAGCGACCCGAACCTCCAGAACATCCCCATACGACGTCAGCTCGGGAAAGAGATCCGTAAAGGGTTCATCCCGGAGCGCGGCTGGACGATGCTTGCCGCCGACTACTCGCAGGTCGAGTTGCGGCTACTTGCGCACCTCTCCCATGACCCCGCATTCGTACATGCCTTCAGGGCGGGCGGCGATATCCATCGCCAGACCGCCTCGATCATTTTCGGCGTGGCAGCTTCGGACGTAACGCCAGAGATGCGCGCACGTGCGAAAACCATCAACTTCGCTACGATTTACGGACAAGGAGCCCACGCCCTATCCCGGCAGCTAAAGGTCGAGCACGCAGAAGCCAAAGCATTCATCGACACCTACTTCGAACGCTTTGCTGGCGTTCGGGCGTTTCTTGACGCGACGGTAGAGCAAGCTCGCGAGCGCGGCTACGTCGAGACGATCTTCAAGCGCCGCCGCTACATCCCGGAGCTCAAGGATCGAAACTTCAATATTCGCGCCTTCGGCGAACGGACCGCCCAGAATTCACCCATCCAGGGCTCCGCGGCCGACCTTATCAAGGTCGCGATGATTCACATCCACCAGGCACTCGCGAGTCGGAAACTCGAGAGCAGGATGCTTCTGCAGGTTCACGACGAACTCGTTTTCGAATGTCCACCCGAAGAGACGGCTGAGCTGGGTACGCTCGTGTCGGACATCATGACGACAGCCGTGAAGTTGGAGGTGCCTTTGGTCGTGGATATTGGGACAGGTCCAAACTGGCTCGAGACGAAGCAAAGGACCTGAGAAAGCTCCCTGTACCGTGGCCTTGCAGAGTGCGCCAATTGTCGCGAAACGAGCCGTCAAGAGCGAGAGCGCAGAACCTGTGTGGCAACGCAAGCACTTGTCTGGCATATGCTTAGCTCGCAAGGCCTCACGCGGCCTCCTGCTTGCAATTGTGCAAGGGGTAGTTCCCACATCAGTCGAGCATCGTTATCTTATTTGTGATCCTTGGCACGTCACTCCTGAGTTGCGTACCAGCCCCAGGGAATCGATATGATTGACCAGCGACAGGACAAGAGAGGCTTCACTCTGATCGAACTGCTGATCGTGGTTGTGATCATCGGAATTCTGGCGGCAATTGCGATTCCCAAGTTCCAGAACACGAAAGGGAAGGCGAACGCAGCAGCGCTGAAGAGCGACCTGCGCAACCTCGCAACGGCCGAGGAGTCGTACATGTTCGACAACAACTCCTACACTTCCGTGATCTCAGGCCTGAGCTTCAATCAGTCGCCAGGTGTGGTCCTGACCGTAACGACCGCAACAGCGTCGGGCTGGGGTGCGATCGCGACACACCCGGCTTCCTACCCGCTGACGTGCGCGCTCTTCTTCGGCAATATCTCTCCTGTCGCGCCCGCGACCGTCGAGGGCCTCATCGGCTGTCAGTAGGCATCGCGCGGTCCGCCGAAGTCGCGGTGCCGATCTGGCGCGAGTTTGAGAGGCGCCGCGAGGGGGTAGGCCATGCGATGAGCGGCGGACTCTGGCTGCACCGCCACGTATGGATGGGCAGGCCAATGGCACACTTGGTGTCGAGCGATCACGATCTTCTCGTAGGTTACGGCCTTTCGGTCGGGCTAAATCCCGAGCGTCTGCAGTTCAAACCGCTGCGTGACCCAGGAAGCAGCGAGCGGCGCGATGCATGGCACTGGGATCTCATTGGTCCATGGCTGCCACCGCGGCAATGAGACGTCCCGCAGCCTTGATCGCAGTGAGCGTGTTGATCTGTTGCGGACGCGAAAAAGCTCCGGCGTCGGGGAAACAAACGGCGTCAGCAATGTTTCAGACAACCAGCACTACCAGCACGACCGGACGTGCCGCTGCGTGGGATAGTGCGCTTGGAGGTGTGGTCGCGACGCCGTCCATCGAGACCGGTGCCCCCGTACTGTTCGTCCGCGACACCGCAAGCTCCGCCAACCTCCAGGTGGAACTCTTCAATCACGAAGGAAAGAGCTCACGTGCCCTGATGAACCTGCACGCACACACGAGGTCATGTGCGTGGGAACGCGCGGGAGTGCTCGCGGACGGCGCGCGTCAGCCCTCGACGGCCACGTGGTCATTGGCCCTCTCGCCCGGCGTCGCGACGCCGATTGCCATCGACGGCATCAGCGAACTCCTGCCGAGAGACTCAGCAACGCTCGCCGCGCGGATTCACCGGCAGGTGAGCGCGGTTCCCGATGACTCGGCATCCGGGCCATTCCGCGGCCTGCCCGTCGTCGTGCGGGACGCCTGGCTGCTCCGACTGGAGGACAGCAGCACTGTCGCGATCGCCGTCGCGATCCGCTCTCTGAACATTGAATCGAATCCACGCACTGAGGTCACGACGATCATCGTGGAGCACTCCCCCGCATGGGGAGGCGACGAGTGGCGAACCGGATTCGTACAGCGGGTGGCAGGCCTTGAGGATCGCGTCGAAAGTGCGGACCTTCTCGCAGCTTTTCGCCTGCAGAATGAACGAACCGCAGTGGCCTTTGTGCGCGAGGGCGAAAAGGGGCCGCAGGTGGACATTGTCGAGCGCACGGCGCCCACCACCTGGCTCGTCCGCTGGTCCAGCGCCGCGCTGCCGTGCACACGCTGAGCGCTCAGCGCTGGCCAAGCGCGGCCGGCGCAGCCGCCCGTCCGCGAATGCTCGCGAGCGCGACGAGCGTCAGCACATAGGGAAACGCGAGCGGCACCTGGTACGGCAGGTTCCACCCCATCGCCTGTGAGAGGTACTGTAGCGCGCTCGCCGCGCCGAAGAGGAGAGCCGCACCCGCCACGCCCAGCGGCGTCCAGCGTCCCAGTACGACGATCGCGATCGCGATGAAGCCGCGCCCCGCCGACATCCCTTCAACGAAGGTGCCCACCTGCGCGAGTACGAGCGCCCCTCCGCTGATGCCGCCCATTGCGCTGCCGAAAAGAATCGCCCAAAAGCGGACGCGCGCAGGCGAAATCCCGGCGCCCAGCGCTGCCTCGGGATGCTCACCGACCGCACGCAATGCGAGACCGGCCGGTGATCGATGGAGCCACCACGCCAGCACGGGCACGATTCCGTATAGTGCGTACGTCACCGGCGGCTGATTGAAGACCGCCGGTCCCAGCACCGGGATCGCACTCAGGCCCGGGACCGGCCAGGAGGCAATCGTGGGCGTGCGGAGCGCCGCACCCGCGCTACCGTACATCGTGGCGTACAGTGTTCCCGTAATTCCAAGCCCGAGCATGCTGATGGCTGTGCCGGTGATGATCTGGTCTGCCCGCAGCGTCACCACAAAGAGCGCGAAAACCACGCCAACCGCGAGTCCGGCAGCCGCCGCGCCTGCGAATCCGCCGGCGATGCCACCCGTACCTGCGAAGACGAGCGCGCCGAACGCTCCCGCGATGATCGCACCCTCGAGGCCGATGTTGATGACACCACTGCGCTCCACCACAAGCTCGCCCAGCGCAGCGAACGCGAGTGGCGTCGCCGTCCGGACGCTCGCCTCCACAAAGCCCGTCAGCGCCCCGCTGCTCATGCGTGTTCAGCTGAGGGAACAAAGGCGGATGACTGGGTACGCGCGGCGGCAATCACACGCGCACGGCTCGTGGCGAGCACGCCAAGAATCGCGACCGCCTCGATGACCGTGACCAATACCGCCGGCACACCGACATCGCGTTGAAGAGCGGCTGCCCCAGCTTCGAGTGCGCCGAAAAAGATACCGGCGAGGATCACCAGAAGCGGGTTAAGACGCGCGAGCAGCGCTACGGCGATCGCCGTGTAACCATAGCCTGGCGAAATCCCCTCATACAGAGCATACGTCATGCCGGAGGCCTCCACGCTGCCGCCAAGCCCCGCGAGGGCACCGCTGGCGAGGAAGACGCTGAACACCACACGAGAGACCCGCACACGGCCCGCGCTCGCGGCAGCAGTCGCTCCATCGCCCACGGTGCGCAGGCGGAAGCCGGTGGCGGTAGAGCGCAATACCCACCACAGCGCGATTGCGAGCACGACTGCAAGGACGAAGCCCAGGTGCAGCCGCTGACCTGATACGAGCACCGGCAACCGCGCGGCGTTCGAAAGCGCCACCGTTTGCGGATATACATGCGTCGGCTCCTGCATGGGTCCGCGTACGAGATAGCTCACGAGGTTCTGCGCGATGAAGTTGAGCATCAGGGTGCTGATGACTTCGAGTACGCCGAACTGCTGCTTGAGCACGGCCGCGATTCCCGCCCAGGCGGCACCGGCCACGGCACCGGCAATCAGTTCGGCTGGTACCAGGGCGGCGCTCGGCCAGCTCGAACAAGCGAGTCCGACCGCCACGGCTGCGCTCGCGCCCGCCAACAGCTGACCCTCGGCTCCGATATTCAGGAGGTTGGCACGAAAGGCGAGTGCAACCGCAAGGCCCAGGAAGACGAGTGGCGTCGCGCGCACGAGGGCCGCGAACAGGAATACTGAAAAGCTCACGAGAGCCCCACCATCGCGCGCCCTACCGCCTCGATGTCCCTCGCAACGGGAAGCAATCGGCCTTCAAAGCAAACCAGCATTCGATCAGCGATCGACACCACCTCATCCAGGTCGCTGCTGTAAACAACCACTGCGACACCCGACTTGCACGCTGCGCGCAACCGAGAAAGGACGTGTGCCGTCGCGCGGATGTCGAGCCCGCGCGTGGGATTCTCCACCACCAGCGCTTGCGGAGCGCCCTCCAGCTCGCGACCCAACACGAACTTCTGCTGGTTGCCACCCGACAGTGTCGAGGCGAGCGATGTCACCCCGTTCGCGCGAACATCGTGATCGCGCACGGTCACGCTCGTTCGGGTGCCGTACTCGTGCCACCGCATGACGCCGCGCGCAGTGCCCGCTTCCTTGAGGGCAAGATTCTCGACAAGAGTCATTTGAGGAATCAGGGCATCGCGCAGCCGGTCCTCGGGCACGAAGCCGATACGAGCGGGAAGTCGGACGGTTCCCGCGGTCGGCATGAGCCGCCCTGCTAACACGCGCAGGAGTTCGTGTTGTCCCGCGCCTTCGACCCCTGCAATGCCGACGATCTCACCAGCCCGAACCTCGAGCGACGCCTCGCGCAACCTGGTCACTCCCCGCGCATCGACCGCCGTTCCGCGATCGAGGAACAAGACCGGCCCACCGGTCGTGTTCTCCACACGCCGTTCGGTGGCGTCCTCCACCGAGTGCTCGCCCAGCAAGGCCCGCACGACGGCGTCCTCGCTCAGCCCCGAGACTTGTGTGCTCAGCACTGTGCGTCCTTGACGCAAGACGGTCACGTCGTCCGCGACTGCCAGCGCCTCGCGCACTTTGTGTGTGATGAGCACTACCGTCCTCCCCCGCTGCACGAACGCGCGCAGCCACGCATATAGTTCCTGCGACTCGCGAGGCGAGAGGACAGCAGTAGGCTCATCGAGTATCAGCAATCGCACGTCCCGCGCCAGCGCCTTGA
>QGNH01001566.1_pt2 | contig 12895 bp, 20 predicted proteins | sample 1735481 | NCBI WGS metagenome assembly QGNH01 (sample SAMN09239004, study PRJNA386568) | Viral metagenome, whole genome shotgun sequencing project. | reverse complement strand
TTGCTTTAGATGTAATAAATTTCAACTAGGAAGACATACTATAGAAAGTCTCAATAATTTATTATATTATTTGTTTACATATGACTTACCTGTTAAGGATAGCGATTATTGGCAAACATTAAAAGCCATAGTGGAGCACAGATGATTACGTGGAAAGATTGGCATGAAGATAAAGCATACAGCGTGTCTTCTCATGGACAAGTTTACAGTCGTAAAACTAAAAAAATCTTAGCTGCAAATGACAACGGTAAAGGCTACAAATCAGTTAGTCTTACAATAAATGGCATCGCAATTAGGCGCTATATTCACAGAATGGTCGCGCGTACTTTTTTGACTCAAGCAGCTAAGTATGAAGTTAACCATAAAGATTTGGATAAAAGTAATAATTGGGTTGAAAATTTAGAAATTGTAACGAGATCTCAAAACCAACGCCATATGATACTTAATGGTAAGCATAATAAAGCTAAATTGACAAAAGAAGATGTTGAGTTTATTAGGGAGTCGAAAGTCTCTCAAAAAGAAATAGCAAAACTTTACGGAGTAAGTAACTCTACTATAAGCTCTATTAAAAATTTTAAAATTTGGAGTTGGCTGTGAGCACAGTATTGTGTATTCCTGATACCCATTGTCCTTTTGAGCATAAAGACGCTATTTCATTCCTCAAAGCAGTAAAGAAAAAATACAAGCCAAATATTATTGTTCATTTGGGAGACGAAGGAGATTTCCATTCCCTTGGTAACTATGATCATGACCCGGACGGAATGGCAGCAGGTCTTGAGTTACAAAAGACTATAGAGCATCTCCAGCCATTCTACAAGCTATTTCCCAAAGTCAAAGTATGTACGTCTAATCATACCTCTCGTCCATTTCGTCAGGCCTATAAGTACGGAATGCCAAGTGCCCTGCTTAAGGACTACAAGACATTCCTAGAAGCGCCTAAAGGCTGGGAATGGGCTGACGAATGGGAGATCGACGGTGTGATATATGAGCACGGCGAGGGCTTTACAGGAGCATCAGCCGCTATTAAATCAGCACAAGGCAATATGCAACCTACCGTAATAGGACATATCCACTCATTCGCTGGCATACAGTTCAACGCAAATAGTAAGCATCTCATCTATGGGTTCAATGTGGGATGTCTCATTGATAGACATGCCTATGCATTTAATTACGGTAAAAAACTCAAGAATAAACCGATACTTGGGTGTGGAGTCATAATCAATGGTACTCCTACGTTCATACCAATGAAGCTTTTAAAGTCGGGTCGTTGGACAGGTAAACTCTAGTATGCTATACTCAAGTAATGTTAACAGCATTATTTCTTTCAGTAAGTATATCTACAGGCTTACCCCCAGAGCTTCTTAGTTCTCTATGCTACGTAGAATCTAGACACAACGTAAAAGCAATCCATCACGACGACGGTACCCAAGATAGCTTGGGTATTTGTCAAATCCAATACACTGCAGCTAAAGAAATGGGCTTCAAAGGGACGCGTAAAGAGCTTATGAAACCAGTCAATAATATTACTTATGCAGGTCTTTATTTAAAACATCAGATTACTAGATATAACTCTGTACAAAAAGGCGTAATTGCTTATAATAGGGGAAATGCCAATGCCATTAGAACTACCGAATATCAACGCAAAGTCTTCAGGAGATGGAATGTTCAAACCAGGTGATGAAGTCGTATGTATGAACGCAGATAAATTAGATTTAGAATTAAATGGTGTTTACATAGTCAAAGCATACGAAGTAGGTGCGGACTATTTATACAGAGTTACTTTAGAAGGCCATAAAGGATGGTATTTTGCTGACCGCTTTCATTTAAAAAATGAAGAAAAAGCTTCTAAAAACGATCAAAATAAAATCGATATGAGTCTTATTCCTGCCGTTTCTATGCGAGAACATGCCAAAGCATTTATGGTAGGAGAGAAGAAATATGGGAGATACAATTATACGAAAGGCCATAAAGCAAGTCAGTTAGTAGCTGCGGCTATGCGCCATTTAACTGCGTGGTTTGAAAGGGAAGACCACGATCCTGTGGATGGTCAGCATCATCTTGGCAGTGTCATGGCATGCTGCAGCATGATCCTTCGTCAACAGGAACTAGGTACATTAAAGGATGATAGATATGAAAATAACAAAAAGTGAATACACAGTTTTTTGTGACGTCGATCATTGCTTGATATTTCCTACCGATCCCGAAGTACCTGGCATGAAAGTACCTGTCTACGATGCGGTAACAAAAAAATACTTGACTATGATAGCTAACGAGTCCATGATAAGGCTTATGAAAGAAGAAAAACATCGTGGAGCACATATCAAAGTCTGGAGTCGCGGAGGGTGGGAGTGGGCTGCTAACGTAGTTAGGGCGCTTGACTTAGTTCCTTATGTAGATGAAGTCCTCAGTAAGCCGCTGGCTTACATGGATGACTTAGAAATCGGAGATTGGCTTAAATATCGAGTTTACATTCCACCAACAGTTACTTATAAAAAATAGGAACATAAATGAAAGACATTTTTTGCAAAGGTCCTTCAGGGATATACTACATACCTCATAAAAATGAATTAGTTATTATGATAAAAGTAAGTGCGAAATTTAAAAACAATCCAACCATGTATGCTACAGAGTTTGAAAATACTTGTTTTGATCCGCATGCTTTCGTATGCGGCGACGAAATTTTAATTGAAAAATTCAATAAAGAAACTGCTCGTTATTATTTTATTACTAGCTTATTAAACAAATACAAAACAAAACTATCCATAAAGGAGTAAAAATGAGTCTAGAAGAAGTAGTATCGCTAGAAGCCGACGTAACGTACAGCCTTGGCAAGCTCAACAAAAAAACAGGTAAAGTAGACCCTAAAACTGTGGAAGGTTATTACCTTGGTTTTCGTAAAGTAGAAAACCGACTTGGTGAGAGCCAAATCCATTTTTTTAAAACAGAAAAAGGTAACGTAGCTATCTGGGGTTCTACAGATTTGAACCGCAAGCTCCAATCCGTTAAACTTGGCAACATGACAAAAGCTGAATTCGTCGGTATGAAAGAAACACCTAAAGGCGATATGCGTTCATTTAAAGTATATCAAGACCGTACTAACTTCATTGAAGTAGATGAAAATCTCTCGGCTTCTCCTGTCATTGAAGATGCCGACGAAGACGATGAAGTAGTTAATGACGAAGACGATAGTCAGGACGTATACCTCCCGCAGGGTATTAACACCGTTCAGCTATCTGCTTCTGAGCGGCAAGCAAAAGTACAAGCTTTATTGAATAAGAATAAAAAGAAGTAAAGGTTAGGCTGTCAGTCGGTAGCTGTGGGAAGCTCCCACTGGAACCGAGGGTCTCTGTAGCAGGCGAACACTGGCCGCAATCCTGCGCAGCAGCATACGGAATTGGCCGTAAGACCGGCACCTAGGTGCGTAGCGAACATCACAGCCTTTTTGAGGTAGTATGCTTTGTCGTTTAATAGCTCCTGCATGGGCTACTAATCTTAAAAAAACTATGGAAGGTCAGTTCTCAGAAACTGACCTCAAGTCATTAAACGAACAAGGCTATAACGTTTATTTTTGGCCGAACCCTCCGGAAACTCCGGATAGTTCAAAACCCGTTGATGGTAGCCAAATAACATCTTTTTCTCAAGTCTTCGTAGATATGGATTTAAAAGATGAAGTCTACCCTAGTAAAGATGCATTCATTGAGACTATTTTAGCTGCTGATTTGGCCCCCACAAGGATAATAGATTCTGGTCATGGTGTACATGTTTACTGGCGCGTTACTAATCTTGACGCCATGAGTTATTTAAGGTTTCAGCGCAGATTATGTAGATTATTTAACACAGATGAAGCTGTAAGTAAGATAGCACAACTCATGCGTTTGCCAGGTACTTTTAACACTAAATCTAAGGAATACGTGCTTTGTACATTAGTGGCAGAAACAGATAATATATACACCGCAGAGGAATTCGATAAGCTGCTTCCCTCCATTACTAAAGAAGATGATACGTATTGCAAGCAGCACCACGATAAGACCTACAACATAGGTGGTATTACCGAAATCTCAGAAGAAATGCCAGCTAAGTTTGGTGAGTTGATTTTAAATAATGCAGAAGTAAAGTCTTTATGGACTGGACCTACCGATGATCGCAGTAGTAATGATTTTAGGTTAGGTCACTTAATGTTCGCAGCTGGTTTTACTAATCAAGAGGCTATGGCTGTGTTAGCTCAATCCGCCAAGGCTCTACAGCGCGCCCCGGTACATAGGGTAAGCTATGCTAAAAACATAGTAGATAAAATATGGACATTTGAAGGCGCTACAGAAACAGAGAAGATCCTAACTCCTACAAGCGTACGTGATATCCTTATGAGACCACGGTCCGAAAATGGCGTACGTATCCGGACTTGGAAATACATAGACGATACTGAATACGGTTTTCGCACAGGACAAGTACTAGGACTTGTAGCAGGCTCTGGGGTCGGTAAAACTACAATGGCTTTAAATATATTCCTGGGCTTCGTTGAAAGCAATCCAGACTTAGATCATTTCTTTATTCCTTTAGAGCAGCCCGACAGAGAAATAGCTGATCGCTGGGCTTTGATGTGCAACGGCAAAGAACATCTCTATGATAAGGTACATGTAATAAGTAACTATGACGATAACGGCGCTTTTAAGGACCTGTCATTGGATGACATTAAAGCTCAGATAAATAATTTTATTGAAACTACAGGAAAGAAAGTCGGATGCGTCGTTATTGACCACATAGGTGTATTGTGTAACAATAACAAATTAGGCATGGAAGAAGGATTGAAAGGAATTTGTAAGGCCATGAAGGGGTTTGCTATGGAAACCAAAACATTCCTTATTATGCAATCCCAGACTTCTAGAGAAAAAGCGGGTATAGGCGATCTTGAAATCAATAAAGATGCAGCCTTTGGTACAAGCGCATTTGAAAACTTTTGTGATTATCTCATTACTTTATGGCAGCCTTTGAAGCGAGTCTACTCTAAAGGCGCGCCTACCATACTTAGCTATAAGTTTTGTAAGATACGCCATAAAAAACAAGGCAAGGACGTAATACAAGAGGATACGCCTTACTCAGTCTTTTTTGACCCTGACACACAACTCATAAGGGAGCTTACAGAAATGGAAGATAAGAGTTTGAGTTACTGGGTAGGTCAAGCCACAGCCAGGCGCAAACTAGACCGAAAGACAGACGTGGTAAACTACACCTCTATCAGGTGGACATAAATTATGACACTACTCATTCAAAAAATTGATAGTATTATAGAGTTAGTTAAGTCCGGCATAATAGACCAGAACACAGCAAGATTTTTGTTGCATAGTATGGGCGACACACAAGATATAAAAATGTATGAGTTTTTAAACGAATGTGAGGCAGTAATTGCTAAAAGTAATAAGCGACTTACAGGGCTTGAATGATATTATAAATCTGATAGAAAATTCTGAATACATCGCAGTAGATACAGAGACTACAGGATTGACTAAATACGATGAAATCATAGGTATATCTTTATGCGCTAGCGAAGACGTTTCTTATTATATAATAATTGCTAGATGGGATAAGAACCAGCAAAAGCTTTTATATCCAGACAATGAATATAAGAAACGGGTTTGGGAAACAGTTCAAATGCTCACGACCCGTAAACTTATAATGCATAATGCGATATTCGATTGCATGATGGTAGAGTCTTTCTTTAAAGTAAGACTTATTGACAGTCTACACACCGATACTATGATACTTGCGCATCTTCTTAACGAGAACCGCAAAGTAGGATTGAAAGATCTCGGTGTATCTATGTATGGAGACAGCGCGGCTGAAGAATCCCGCATAATGAAAGAAAGTATAGTAGAGAACGGAGGCAGCGTGACTAAAGGCGCTTTTGAGCTATACAAAGCCGATTCAGAGCTCATAGCTAAATATGGCGCTAAAGATGCGTTATTGACATACAAGCTATTCACAGACTTAGTTCCTGAGTTATATGAACAGAATCTAGATAAGTTTTTTTATGAAGAAGAATCAATGCCGCTTCTTAAAGGACCTACCTACGATCTAAACACCACTGGACTGATGGTAGACACTAATAAGCTAATCCAACTAGAAAAAACACTACAAGTGGAATGCGCTGAAGCAAAAGCCTTTATATACAGAGAAATACAGCCGTTTATTAAAGACAAACCTAAGTTCAATATAGAAGCCCCACAGCAGCTTTCCTGGCTTCTATTCGGTGTGCTGGGCATGGAATTCAGCACACTAACTAAAGTTGGTAAAACAGTATGTAAAGAACTTATGAGTAAACTTCCTTATACTAAGGTAGCTAAACGAGACTTCATTGATATCTGTTTGCGTGACCAAGGAAAGCCGTATGCTTTAGGCGGAATAGTTAATGGGAAGGCAACTAAGCCGAAGCTAATTAAGGCCCCTTGGTGTTACATAGTAGCTGATAAAAATACGCTTAAAAAGGTCTCACATAGATTTAAGTGGATTGAAACCCTTTTAGAATATAAAAGAAAGAAAAAGCTTCTCAATACCTATGTCGAGGCTATTAAGACTAAGACTAGATATGGAGTACTTCAGCCTAGTTTTCTAATGCATGGGACTTCATCAGGACGATACTCTAGCAGAGACCCAAATCTACAGAATTTGCCTAGAGACGACCAGCGCATCAAGGAATGTTTTATTGCAAGACCAGGCAAGGTATTCGTGTCAGCGGACTATAGTCAGCTAGAACCCAGGGTGTTTAGCTACTATAGCCAAGAACCAAAACTCATGAATGCCTTTAACGGCGAATCAGACTTCTATAGTGTAGTAGGCATAGAAATATTTGATAAACACGATGCGTTGCCTTTAAAAGAAGGTCATCCTAATGCATTCGGCGTGAAGTATAAGAAACTCAGAGACATATCAAAAACGATAACTCTTGCTAGAGCGTATGGTGCTACACCATACCAATTAGCTACTGCCACAGGCAAGTCAGTAGAAGACACTGCAGAAGACATTGCTAGGCTGGATGAAAGATTCCCTGGAATTAAAAAAATGATGCTAGAAGCCCATGCATTAGCTAAGAAAGACGGGTATGTAACAAGTCTATTCGGTAGGAAACGTCGTATGCCGGAAGCTAAGAAGATTACTAAGATTTACGGAGACCAAGAGCACTCCGAGTTGCCGTATGAAGACAGAAGCCTTTTAAATTTGGCTTGTAACCACAGAATTCAGAGCACAGGGGCATCCCTTTGTAATCGGGCTATGATAGCATTTCATAATAATATCAAGGACTTAGGATTGAATTGCAAAATCGTATCCCAGATACATGATGAAATAGTAGTAGAATGTTTAGAAAAAGATGCAGAAAATGTAAGTTTGCTCTTGCAAAACGCTATGGAATGTACTAATATGATACCAGGACTCCAGCTAGAGGCCTTACCAAGAACAACGAAGACACTCGCAAAATGAGGCAACATGGTACAAAAACTAAAACTGTTACTTAAACAGCTTCTTGCTTACCTTCCTAGCAAACTTCCCGCAGGCAAGACAGAAATGCATAAATTCATGGATGAGATCATAGAGATTTCAGGAAAATTTGCAGACGTAGACTCTATGAAGTTTGCGATTTCTAGCATGGTGTTACGCCTAGACTCTACGGCATCGCGCGTCAGCAAGCAATACTTCGCAAGATCATTGCGCAAGGCAGCAGCAAACCAGGTAGTAAGCGTTATCCTTAACGATATTAAGGAAGCGCAAGCAACAGCACAAAAACTTCAGCAAGAAGCATTAGCCGAAGCCGATAAACTCCAAGCCGAAGCCACGGCAACACCGCAAAGTAACGCTAGTGGCCAAACCAACAAAACAACTCCTTAAGACTTGGTACGCCAAACTTAAGAAAGACGGATTTAAGGATATAGAACAGGATGAAGACAATCTAAAGGTATGGTCTAATGTATTTATAAGACCAGATGCCAACGTAAAGAACAGAAATGACTACAACGCCAGACCTAAAAGTGTAAGACAAAAGAAAGATGAATTCGAAGCAAAAAGAGACTATTACTATTACGCAGAACATTTCCTCACAAACCATAAATTCCAATCCGAAAGAGAAAGAATTATATGGGAATATCACGTCCATGGAGTTAGTGCTCGTAACACATCTAAACTATTAGAGAAAGTAAAGATTAACATTAGTAAATCAGCGGTGAACGACGTAGTAAAAAAACTACAAATCATCATGAAAGACCAGCTAAAGTGACTGAGTTTGCAGAACATTACGACATCAGAGACTATCAGCCTTCAGATAAGAACTTCGTGCTTGCGACATTTCTACGAGGTGTTTATTACGGAGATAGTTGGTTTTCTCAAATCCGTAAAGACATATTTATGGATAACTATAAGCGCATAGCAGAATTCGCTATTGACTCAGGTAAGGTAACAGTTAAGGTGGCATGTCTGCGCGAAGACCCTGATATCATTATAGGCTACAGCATCCTAAGTTCGGACTTTCAGGCTGTTTCGTGGGTGTACGTAAAGAAAGCTTGGAGACTCAAAGGAATAGCCAAAAGCCTTTTACCGAAATTTCCACAGTATATCACACACTTGACTAAGCTAGGACAAGAATTAATGCCTAAACTACCAACAGCGACTTTTAACCCATTCTATGGCGCATAAAATGGGAGTAGCTCAACTCGACCCAGAAGCATTGGCTAATGCGGCGGCGGCGGCCAATCAAAATCAGAAACTTAACAACAATCTGGGAACTATAGTAGCAACTCCTAAGTTTTGGAAAGAACAAGTAGAAAAACAGAGAATGGATGATTTCATAAAACAATGCGAAACAGTAACAAAGGAGACAAACAATGTCTAAGTTTTTTAAGTCCAAGAAAGTAAACCTAAATCCCGCTAAGCCAGAGCCGCGTAAGCTAGAAGATATTACGAAAGAGCTTAACAATGAATGCTGGGCTTTAGGTCAACTAGAATATCAGATCTACGTTCTTCAGCAAGAAGCAGAACGAAAAAACAAGAAAATCCAAGAGCTTAACTACGAAGGAGCTAGCCGTAAAGAGTTAGACTCTAAAGCCGCCGCTGACGCCTCTAAGCAAGAGGTGTCAAATGGGAACTAAAATCAAGGAAGCAACATTGTCAGGGCCTATTCATACGATTAAATCAGGTCATATCAAGAAAGAGCTTAGTAACCAAAATTCACCTACCCATAAGGCGGTAGGCATGGAGCTTAAGTCCATTGAAGGCGGCACTTTCGTAGAGCTTACTGTACAGCACTCAAAAGAGAAAATCCTTGTGCCTTATACAGACTTTCGCAATTTAGTCCCCGGTGAATAATGAACAGTAAAGACATGATACGCGGTCTTATAGATTCATATAATGGCGAAACTAAAGACGAAAGAGTTATGCGAGAATTCGTTAATAAATGCGCTGAAATTAAAGGCTTAACGCAAATTCCAGAGCCTGAAAAAGAATGCCTTAAAAGCATAATTTATAAGCCTAACCCATTCTTCGAAGAATTAAAAAGGAAAAGAGATAGGGCCATAAAAGCCTTTTTAAAACCAAATGAAAAGAATAGTAAAAGATCAGACGACAAAAACTGAAGTAGATCAGTTTTGGCACCGTAAGTTCAATATAACTTCCTTTCTGTTCGATAAACAGCTCGCATTCGTTCAAGACCCTAGCCCATTTAAAGTAGCGGTTTGTAGCCGCAGAGCCGGTAAGACCGTTGCCTGCGCAGCCCACCTAGTGCATACAGCTATTAATAATCCAAATACTACAAGTCTTTACATAACGCTTACTGGTACTAGTGGTAAGCGTATCATCTGGAAAGAATTTAAGAATTTACTAAGGAATTTTAAACTAGAGAATGACGCTAAACTCAACGAAGTAGAACTATCAGTGACATTTCGTAACGGCGCAGTGATTTACGTAGTAGGAGCAGGAGATTCAGCAGAAATCAATAAATACAGGGGTTTAGCTCTTAAGCTTGTGTATATCGATGAGTGCCAGTCCTTTAAAGAATACATCAAGGATTTAATAGACGACGTAATAGGCCCAGCTCTCATAGATTATGCAGGCGAACTATGCCTTATAGGAACACCAGGGCCAGTGCCGGCAGGGTATTTCCATGAATGCGCAGCCGAAGGTAGCGATAGTGTATGGTCTAGACACGCATGGACTTTTTGGGATAACCCGTTTATACCAATCACATCTAAAAAGACCCATCAAGAAGTATTCGATAGAGAGATGAAGCGTCGAGGTATATCGGACCTTAATAATCCTAGTATTCAAAGGGAGTGGTTTGGTAAGTGGAAGATCGATGATGACTCATTAATACTTCATTACCGAGAAGCCAAGAATAACTACGATGTCCTGCCTCCCCATAAGCAGTATAATTACATAATGGGCGTAGACGTGGGCTTTAGAGATGCCGACGCTATAGCCATTCTGGCATGGTCTGAGGCTGATAAGGTAACGTATCTAATCGAAGAAATCATTACTACGAAGCAAGACACCACTGCATTAGCTACTCAAATCAAGGACTTAGAGAAGAAGTACAAGATCGATAAAATCGTTATGGATATGGGAGCACTTGGTAAAAAGATAGGCGAGGAATTCATTAGACGATGGCACATACCAGTAGAACCTGCTGATAAGACCAGGAAGATAGAAAACCTGGCCTTGTTAGATGATGCCCTTAGGAATGGTACTTTCAAAGCCAAAACAAAGTCTACATTCGCTCAAGATACCTATAAGGTAGAAAAAGACGTAGATAAATCCACGCCTGAAAAAACAGTCATAAGTACAAGATTTCACTCAGATATAATTGATTCTGTGCTTTATGCTTTCAAAATCAGTCCTGCCTATGCTTACGTAAAACCTACAGAGAAGCCTAAGTATGGTACGAAAGAATGGGCAGATGCCGAAAATGATGCCATGTGGGAAAAAGAACTCGAGGGATATAAGCAGGATGCTTCCTACCAGAAATGGCTAAGCGGAGAAGAAAACTAATCAATAGCACACGTTGGACTGTATCGCAATATAGAACATTTGAGGTGAGCTTTGCTGCCGTTCCTACGTAAAAAACAAGAAGAAGGCTCCTCACCCACATTATCCATTAAAACAAGAACCCCAGATAAAAAAGAAGATAGCGACGACGCAGGGCTTAATGCCTGTGCTCAAGACCTATTAGATGCAGTACAAGCCAGAGACGTATCAGGCGTTGCAGCCGCATTGAAAGCAGCCTTTGAAATAGCTGATTCTCAGCCTCATGAAGAAGGCCCTCACACTTACGAAGACCAAAAGGAATAATAATGTCAGTCAATACGACCCAAACAGTAAACGGACTATCTACTACAACTCTTAATATCCCTACTACGGATTTCTACACTGTTTCAGGTACTCTTGAACTACCCAAGACAGGCCCAGTGGCAACACAAGGCCCTGGCGGTGGTGCAGGTACAGGCGCTGGCGGCACTGTAGGCGGCACAGGCCAAATGGTTCCTTCCCAAGTAGTAGTAACGGTGAACCATAATGGTACTCCGATCTATACAGGTGCTGCAGGCGCTAAAGGATTTATTACAGGTGCGGCTTGTACTGCAGGCGATACGCTTACAGTAGTACTCACGTCTAGTGAGAACTCAACTCAAGCCGATCCACAGCTAAACGCAGTTAAATGCACCATAGTTTTAATTGAAGGTTTTAATCTAGGCGAAGCATAATGAATTTCAATATCAGCCCTGTAGACCAACAACTCAACGCAGTAAAAATGACTTTGTCTTTATGGCAAGGTGGAGAATAGAATGCCACTAATCAAGGGTAAGTCCAAAAAAGCAATGTCAGAGAATATCGAAACTGAAATGCACGCAGGCAAGCCGCAAAAGCAAGCCATTGCAATCGCGTATGCTACACGAAGAGCCGCAATGAAGCCTAAAAAGAAAATGGCAGAAGGCGGAAAGGTTAATAAGCTGCATCAAGGAGCCAACGAAGCGCGCATGTACGATAGCCAAAAGTCCCAAAGAGGCGTGCACGCTCCTAAATTTCCTTATCCTCACAACAAAGAATCTATGGGAGAATCTCAAGCCGGATATTACACAAAATCTGGCGGAGGCGTTAATGCTAAAACTGGCGAAGAAGTCAGTCAAGCTGATATGAATGAAGACGCCAAAAAAATACACAGAAGTAAATTAGAAGAAATGCGTTCTATGCCAAAGCCTAAACTCCAAGGTTTAGCAGAAGGCGGAACTGTAGGTGTGAAGTCTCAAAGACGTCCTATGCCTGAGAACGAATACAACGACGCTAATGATATCTCAGAGAATAGAGGTCGTAAGCCTTTAACTGAGTCAGACTGGACAGACACACCTACAGAGCGCCAAGCCAAAGCAAACGATATTAGAGGCAGAACTCAAAAGATAAAACACCCCAGCATGGTGAAATCAGACGTCCTTCAAGTCCGTCTCCGCGACGAAGAAGACGATCTCCAAGACTCAGCAGGCACCAACGAAGGCCCGCAACGTCAGCCTCCAGAACACGACAATGAAGAAGGTCCTGATCGCTCAGGTACAGAGCCTCATAAACAAACCGCTATTAGCACAGGCCGTAAGGTCATGGCTAAAGGCGGTAAAGTCGAATCTTCTGACTACGACGATACAGACCCTAATGCTGCTACAGATAGCTTTAAAGACGACACGCCTTCAGAAGACGAAGGCGCAGAAATGGCTAGACATCATAACGAAGAATACCAGCGCCAGACTTCTGGCAATCCCGACATGTCTAAGCCGCATAATAAAGACCAGTCTAGCGCATATAGCAACGAAGAAGACTCAGAAGACGCCTATAGCGAAGATGATTTAGACCAAGCCCCTTCGGCCTTTGCTGACGGCGG
>QGNH01001707.1_pt1 | contig 12907 bp, 17 predicted proteins | sample 1735481 | NCBI WGS metagenome assembly QGNH01 (sample SAMN09239004, study PRJNA386568) | Viral metagenome, whole genome shotgun sequencing project. | reverse complement strand
TGCCCCCATTTGCCTAGCCCGATTCGAGTTCTACACCATGAATTCGCGAAGGTGGGTTAGATGACAAAGATTCTTCGGCTCACAAACCCGACACGTCACGCCGCTTGAACGTAGCGCGTCTGCAAGTTGCGAGCCCGTTCGCGGCCCAATGTGCGGGCGAGGAAAACGGGGCCGCACGCCTTCACGAGCGTCTTGACCGCGATGGGCGGGACGTACGTTTTCTGAGACGCCACGAACGCGAGCGCCGGGAGGATTATATCGGGCAGACTATCGACAAGCACCAACGCCTTTAAGGAGTCGTTACAGGTACGGAGCCTCATGAGGGCAGGCAACAAAATATCGAGCGGCGCTTCGTACGTGGCCCCCTCGCGGGGGTGGTAGTGCACGCGTTCAATGCCTTGCATTTATATATCCTCCGATGGACGGCCGAGCTGATTGACGTTCACGACAACGCGCGAAACGCTATCCGGCTTTATGTTGGTGATCTCATAGAGCGCGCCGTTACAACAACGCCGGATGCGGTACGATTGCTGAAGCGGGTACGGCATCGCGCGCAGCACGTCATAGCCGAAAGTAAACACGGGCTCGGAAGTCTCGACGAGCGGGCTTAGAGAATGTCCGCCCATCTTGCCTTCGTTCCCCATGATGATCGTCTTGGCTTTGTTCATGAACGTCGCGACGACGGTGACCGCCTTCGACGGGTCCTCGACGCTCGGGAAGTTCACCTTGGGCGCACTGGCGGGCGTTACCGTCACAAGCTCGCCCATCGTGTCATCAATGGCGCGAGAACATTCCTGCATGGCCGCACGCCAATTGTCTGCTCCTGGGAATAACATCGTTCGTTCCTTTACTGTCCGCCCGTGAGTGCACCAGCGCTCGGCTTGGTGCTGTTGTCGCCGGGGCCTTGCATGCTGGTGCCAAGCCGTCCGTTCAGCCCCATCGTGCTAACGCTCTCTGCACGCTTCACGACTGATTCCAAATAGGCGCTTGGCCGCACGTCGACCACGAGGCTTTGGTGAAGCTCCGCGCTGCCAGTGACGTTTCCGGTAACGCTTACCGATTGCGCTTGCGTCCCGCTTGATCCGCCCGGCCCGCTTGCCCCGCCCGGCTCGTCGAAAGTAAACTGCTTCACGGGACGCATTGACGCGGCAACGCCTACGCTTTCCGCAAGGCTGTCTTGGTTCAACATGTCGACCGTGTTGACCGACTGCCTAAACGCCGAACCGTTCTCCCGCGCCAATCGTCGCCGATAGTTGGCAGCGCCGCCGCCTCCCGTTGCGTCTGTGCCTGCGGCTTCGAGTTTCACTTCAGGCCAGATGTCGTTGCGCAGCTCTTCCTCTGTTGCGAACCCCCATCCGAGCGGCCCTATAACGCGAGCCGCACCGCCTCCCACCCTTGCGAGCGAGCCGAGCTTGCTTCCGACTCCCGTTGCGCCGATGGCTTCCGCGCCTCTGGCTACTAGCCCCGCCGCCCCCGATGCAGCTTTCAACGCGCCCGTGCCGATGGCAGTAGCAACACCTATCGCCGCTGTCTCCATCTTCGCGGGGTTAAGGTGGTCTTGCGTCCACGCGGCTAAGCCCGTGCCGAGATTGGCGGCCGCCGTTAGAATGCCTTTGTTCGCCTCTACGAAAGCGTCGGAAAGAGATTGCGCTGACGCCGCTAGACGATCAAACGCAGCCGCAAGGCTTTTAGATCGTTCGTCCGCCACTTGCTGCGCGAAGTTGCCGCCTGCGCCTTGGTCCTTTAGATACTCCGACAAGTCATCCTTGTGTGCTTGTACCGTCATCATTCGGCCGCCCTGCTTAGGGCCGATCATCCCCAACGTATCCTGCGGCGTCGCCGCTTCGCTGACTCCGGGTACGCCGTATATCCAGTCTTTTGTGAACTGGTCGCCTCGGAAGCCGCTAACGGCCGCGTTGTACTGGTCGCCGATTGCTTTCGCGAATTTGTGCTTGTCGGTGGCGGTTAGCCCGTCGCGTTTTGCAAGGGTCTCCATGTAGGTCTCAATCGCAGATTGCCTGCTGGCCATCGCGTCGGGATTTTCTTCAAGCCTTTTGTTGATCTCCGCTTTTTCATCGGCAGTAATCGGCTGTCCGTTAAACCTCCCAATCGCCTGGCTTACAGAGTCGACCCCCACGTCGCCTTGCGTGTAGTATCGCGAACGGTCCATCTTCATATGGGCCATTGAGGTATAGCCCTCACTGGTCGGGGCTAGCATGCGCGCGTTCCATTGGCGGATCATCGTGCCCGCTTCCGATCCGGGCACGCCGTTCCGTTTCAGCGTCATGCCGAGCGCCGCAACCGTTTCTATCGGAACGTTTGCCGCCGCTGAGGACGCGCCCGCTATTCGGTGAAGGTCGTCTATGTCCTCCTGCGCCATGCCTCCTTTCTTGCTTTCGATAGCGACAACGCCCGCGATTTTGTGGAATTGTGCGGCGGCATTCGCGTCCGTGATCGGCATACCGTGCGCGAAACCGATTTGCTCAAGCGTCTTAGTCGAATGCTCCAAATCGGAGCCGGTGGCTCTCGCCAAGGGCATAGCTTCGTTCACGCCCGCGACGACGATTTTAGGGCTGAGGTTTCGCGACTCTAACGAGAGCTGAGCCTTCGCCGTGTCCCCCGGTAAATAGCCCCAATTCCGCGCAGCCAAAGCGCGTTGTCTGTCAAACGCCTTTTTGTCGACATCGGTGAGATGCTGAATTGCCCCCTGGCGGACTATCGAGTCTTCGGTCGGCTTGTACGTCGTGACCGCATTCTTGAGCGCCTGAAAGGCTTTTTGGCTGACAACTGCCGCACCTAACGCTTTCGAGAATTCGGACGCCTCGCTGCGCAGGCTGGTTAGAACGCCAAGGTGCTCTTTCGCCGCCACGGTCGCCTGCCGATATGATTTAGCGAGGCCGTCCCCGCCCCCGTTCAATGTGGCTGCTGTTTCCTTCGCGATCATCTTCGCGAGGTTCGCCAGCTCCTTTAGTGCGGGGCTGGCTTTATCATCGATATTCACGGTTGCCGTGACTGACGGGTTGCTCATCGTGAGCCTCGTTGTTTTTCGCGGTCCTTATGCAGCTCGACCGCGAGCTTCAGATATTGGTGCAGACGTGAGACGGTCATGGCCTCAACCCGGTCAGGGTCGAAGCCATGATCGAAAACCAGAATGGCAATCGCCCGTTTCACGTTGAAGTAGGGTTTACCCCGGCAATCCCGACAATCATGTGAGCGGCACGGGTGCGCAGCGCCATGTAGTCCGCCGCGCGCAACTTGCCCAGCAAGATGTCGTCAACGCCGGTCATGTCGGTTAGAAACTTCTTGAACACGCTGTTATAGAACTCGAAGTCAATGCGGTCGCCGTTCAGTTCGTCGCTGATAACGCGAACCTTGAACGGCTCGCCGTGCTCGAAGAACGAACGGGCTTCCGGCTCTTTGAGCGCTAGGCTGGTAACTTCGCCGTCGTGCGTCTTCAGGGGCTTCGAGAGGGGGATGGTTCCGGTGGAGTCAGTCATGATGGTGTGGCCTTATGCGAGGTGGGGATGATTAGATGCGGAGCTTCGACGTATCGACGGCGAGCTGAGCGAATACGTCCGAGAGCGCCATGTCCCGCACTTGCAGCGCATAGCGAAGCTTTTTGGCTTCGCCTGCGCTTGCTTCATGGGCCGTGCAACTTTCCAGCGCGTTCAGCCTGATCTCTGCCAAGCGCCGCAATCTGGTCTGATCCGCGTCGGCGAGCGAAGCGCCGCGCGGCTGCGAGGCCGGTGCGTTCGTCCTGGCCCCGTATCCCCGCTGCTTATTGAATGCCTGCATTCCGACGTTGATTTCGGCAATTCGTGCGGCGCGCTCGGGGTTGGCGTTGTCGGTCGTCATGGTGGTGGTCTCTTCCTGTATTTGCTCAGTCGGCAGGCCGCGAAGGAAGGCCCTTGCGGACGCGACGGTCATGGTGTCTGCGGTGTGGGTGGTGACGATCTCGACGGCGGCGGACTCGCGTTCGCGCGCCTCGGGGAGCGCGAGCACTGAAGAGCGCCACGCCTTATGATGGTCCTTCAGTGCCGCGTTCGCGTTGTCCGGTGCGGCAGCGTCCGGCTCGCCGTGGATTTTGTAACCGGCTGCGATAGCGGCGGGGCGCTTCATGCGCTCGCCGTTGTTCAGCAAGACGATGCTGGGCGTCCCTTCGAGCGGAACGGCAATCTTTTCTCTGATAGCCATTAGATAAGCCCCATTCTGAATCGGTTGCGCCGGTGCGGCGCGTTGACGGGCACATAAGGCCCCATACGGAGTGCGCGCCCTCGATTGGCGTTAGGGTCGCAAATCATTTCCAGTCGGCGGACCTCGTGTTGCAACGCCTTGGTGTCGGCACGTTGGTACGTCAACCAACGTTCGCCGTCTCTCACTTCATACGTCGCCTGCCCTGCCATCAAGGCGTAGAGCGCCGCGCGCAGCTTTCCGAGCCACGCGCAGGGGTCGTCGATTACCGGGGCGATCCCGGCCGGTGTGCAGTTGCTAGTCATGGTGGTGCTTTCTATTTCAGCGCTTCGTCGTCTGCGCTGCCGGTGTCAATCAAGCCGACTTGTTCTTTCGGTACGGGGTACGGCAGGCCTGCCGCTTCGAGCTGTTCTTTTTCGCTCTTGCGTTGGGCCAACACTTCCTCGAAGTCGAGCCCGCGTTCCCCGAGCTTCGCTTCAAGCGTGCTCAGGCCGTTGTTCAATTCGAGAATGTCGGCCTGCGCAGTCTTGAGCGGGTCGGACGTGGGCTTGCCAGCGCCGCGCCACATGGCGTTGCAGTAAGCATCGACGGCCTGCCAGAATTCCGGCGCACCGTCCGGCAGCTTGATAGCCCCCGTTTCAATTTGCTCTTCGAGCCAAGCGCGAAACACATTCTGATAGAAGGGCTTCGCGATTGCCATCCGGCGGCGGTCATTGATACGCGACGGCAGCTCTAATTCCAGACGACTTGCAGAGAACGACGTTTGGCTATAGTCGCCGGACAGGTCAGAAGCACTGCTGCCCGCCGCTTTTGCGGTTTCACGACTGAGCGACTTATCGAACGGGTCGTACGTCGCGTTCGGCGTGTTAGACCGATGCATCACCAATTTTTCGCCTTGGAACAAATGTGACACTACGCCCGGTTGGAGCTGCACCTTTGCTTCCCCGTAGAAGTCGGCCCGTGATTTCGCCCATGCTTCAGGCGAAGTGCCGTCGTCGTTATAGCCTTGCAGCCCGTTGTTCACTTGCATGGATGCCAGCGCTTGCCGAGTAGGCAGGTCGCTCTCAATGGTCGTCGCGACCATCGTCTGAATGTAGTTAGCCGCCAGTGTGAACTCGCGTAGTGTGGCCTTTGAGTGCGCAGGCGACAGCGCGGCAATCAAAGGCGACAAGCCGCGAACCTGGCCGGACTTTAGCAGGTCGAACAAGAGCACTGCGCGTGCCCTACCCCAGGACGTGCGCGCGGCCACGAAAATCGGCTGCGGCGCATACGAGAAATCGCCAAGCACGAACGGGCGAATCCAGTAACCTACGACGCGGCCCTTCTTGTCGAACTGAATACCCTGCAAGATGCTACCGTTTTCAGTGCGGCGCGTAATGCTCGCATCGATCTGGCGCGAGTCGATCAACTTAACTTTCGTGCTCGTCACCGCGCCGTTGCCTTTCTGCCAATCGAGCAGAAATGCCCCCTCGCCAGTGAGCAACCAGTCCTTGAAGTTGGCGGTTGCCAGTTGATGCAGGTTGTGACGTTGCGAGGCATCACACTCTACGGGATTGTTAGCCCACAAGTGCCAAGCGCTTTCGATCTGGTGTGACAGCTCGCGAGCGGCCTCGGGGCTGATACCTAGTAGCGCAGCATTCGGCCGCGCTGACAGCGTTAGCCCATTTCCAATTGCATAGGTCGCGAAGTTTTCGACGAGCGTTGCGACCGCCGTGTTAGACGTGAGCAAGTCAGTAGTGACCGATGCCGCTACAGCGCGCTCGCGAGAAATCTCCGCACCCGGTGCGCCGTACCACGGCCCGTAACCGGAAGTGTAGTGCGGGACGCTGTAGCGCGCCCATGTCATTGACGGCTTGCCGTCGGTCCCGTCCATGAAGCCCATTCGCGCCGACGACACACCGTCAAGCGGCGCAAGCGCGGTGCCGGTGGTAGGCAACGGCACCAGCGCTGTGCTCTGCGAGGTTGACGGCTTATTGCCACTAAGCCCCCTGATGAAATCTCGGATACCCATTGTGTTTAGCTCGCCGTCCGCGTTGCGCGTCCGCCGCGCCGCTCTTCGTTAAAGCTCTTCATGTTCGCTTCGATTTCTTTGATCCGAGCGGCCTTCGGATCATTAGTGAACGTTTCGACGTTTGCGCCGATGCCGTCTCCAAGATTGATGGGGCCAAAGCGGTCCATCGCGTCGAGGTACGGGTTCGAAGCCGGTGCCTTGCCGAGAATTGACCGCGCGGTTTCAACGTCGAGCGAGGAGCGCAGCGCCAGCTCTTGCGCCATGGCCGGATTGCGTTTGCCTTCGGCCGATTCCAGAATGGAAGAGACGCGCAGGCGTTCGCTTAGCACTGCCGCGTTCGTATCGCCGCTGACTGCGGCGAGCTTGGTCTTAGTCATGTTGGTCCCTCGTTAGGAGTTGTGAGCAGCGTGCAGTTTTGCCGCGGACTCTTTGACGGATGGTCCCGGTGTCGGCGGTGTTAGCGCAACCTTGGGGACCGTTTCGGCGATTGCCTTCGCGTACACGAGGCAGTCGAGCGGTTCGTTTTCTCGGTGGGTTCGGTGGTATAGGTATTGCGGAGCGCCCCGCACAATCTTTGTGCGCAGCTCTTCGGAGGCTAGGCCCTCAAAATATTCGAGCGGCAGATGGTCCGGCAGGCGGATGTAACCGGGGCCGATAGTCTGCATCGCGAGGTGCTTTTGAACCGCATGCTTCACGCCATCGACGCCGACGAGCAGCAACTTCATTTGCCCCTTCAGACGGCCGCCCCACTTTAGCGCGGGCTCGCCGAAGCCTGATTTCCCCTTCACAGCGAAACACGCTCGCGACTTGCGCCGCTGCGAGTGTACGAACTTCATGACTTGATCGGCGCTGAAGCCGGAGTCGACGGCGGTTGTCGCGACGCCTAACGTCTTGCCGTTCGAAAGCATGAAGGCTTCGCCTAGCGCCACGTCGAGCGCCCGCCAGACTGCATCGGAACTCGTGTCACCCATGATCTTCAAGTGGTTCAAGACGCTGTGCGTTGCGTCTGCGTGATGGGCGAGGAACGTGCATTCTAGACGGTTGCCCTGAACGTCAACGCCTGCGGTTATGAACAAAGCGTTAGCCGCATACGGCGCGGCGATTGGTTCGGCACGCTGTTGCAGCTCGGAGGACGAAAGCTCTACTTCTGTCCCTGCATCAAAGACCTCAGCGAGCGCAGTGTTATAGAACGCCTGCTTTTGAAGCGGGGTCTTTGCGGCCTCAGCCTGCTTTGCAACAGACTCCATCGTCGAGAATTTGGAAGCGAGTTCATTCAGGTGATACGAACGAACGCCCTTCTCGCCTTTAGCGGTGGCCTGCCATTCCCCATTCTCTATTAAGGCACATCGCTTCGCTTCGTTGATCTCAACGCCGCAGCCGTCGCAAGACATGAAAGCCGTTTCGGGCGCGCCGTCTTTCCAGTGCAGGTTTTTGAACATGAGCGGCCCGACGTGACCGCAATCCTTTTCGGCGCAGGCGACCATGAACTTGCGCTGATCGCCGCGCAGATACCATTCGTTGATGCGTGAGACGGTGCGCGTCGTCGGCGTGCTGACGATGATGACCTTGCGGCCTTTGCCTTCGAACGTCTTAGTTCGCTTCAGCGCGAGTTGAATGGGGCAACCTTCAATGCCCGCCGACTGCGCGAAGCGGTCGACTTCGTCGAGAAACAGATATTTGATCGCCCGCGCTGCCAACTCGTCGGGCTTGTGCGACGATGCGAAGTTAAGCTGACCGCCCGGAAAGGATTTCGATGCGCGACTGTTAACCCCGCCAGTGCTTCCCTTCCGCGTGTTCTGTCCGGTCCCGATCAATTTACGCAACGTCGGCGACAAGCCGACAAGCGGGTCGAAGCGGTCCCTAACGAACTCCTCCGAACGTGCGCCGGTCGGGCTGACATGCAGCATGGGGCCGGGAGCGCAAGCGATGCTGTGCATTAGCTGCGCGTCAACGCTCAGCGACTTGCCGACTTGCGACGAGAGCATGAGGACGATGATCTCAGCGTCATCGGCCGCGACGGAGTCGACAAGCTCAACTTGGTAAGACGCTAGGCGCAACGGCCCAGGGATTGCGTTTGCCGAACTTGGCAAGATGATTTCAGATTCCGCGAACACGCTCGGCGCAATCGCGGGCGGCGGCGCGAACGCCCCCAACCATGCGAGGGCGAGCTGTGCGTCGGTCATGATAGTGCGTCTGCCTCCAAGGCTGCTAGGAAAGTCTGCGGGTCGGCGAGCGCTGCTAGAACGTCTCTGACTTCGGCATCGATTGCCTTCGCGATCTCGCGAACGTCCGTCTTCCCCGCTACCTTCTCCGCGCAGCGGTTGCCGACAGTGAGCAGCGCTGTTCGCGTCATGGTGATTAGGTGAATGCCCGTTGCGGTAACGGCTTCGCGCGCGATAAGATGGCCTTCGAGCTTTTGGTTTTCGATCTCCAGGCGGCGGGCCTTCAGCTCTTCATGGCGGGTGCGAGCGTCTATCATTGCGCCCCCACTCCCGTTGCCCCGCGTTGCCGCATGCGCCGCGATGCGTGAAGGCTCCGCGATGGCGTTAACGGCAGCGATGGCATCGGCCAGCACGTACCCGCCTCGCCCGACTTTCAATCCTGCGCGTTCAAGCGCCCGGCTAACGGTTTTCGGATCAACGCCGCAACGTTCGGCGATCAGTGATATTTTGCCGCGTCCGGCCATCGTCTAAACCCCCTGCTCGGCTATTGATTTTGCGATGTTTTTTGCGAAAGTTACGCGGCAGCGGCCCGCAGTGGTCGCGAGCCTGACCCCCGGAGGACCCAGAGCGGTCGCCCGCGTGCGTGCGCGCGTGCGCATCTGTCATCGAGTCGCGGTCCTACTCGCGCGCGCCTGCCGTGCTGCGCGGGCCGTACATCCGGGCAACTGCGCAGCACGGGAGACGTGCGACGTGCGGTACTTCCGCGCGTTGGTGAAGAGGCGTGCCGCACTCAAGCGCTTGCGTCATCCCGCCATGACTCCAAGGCGAGCGCGGCACTATCCGTCGCCAAGCATGTCTAAGGCTGGCGACGGTGTTGAATTTGTTGGTGGAGTGAAGAGCACGCATTGCGGGGGTATGGGCCGCCGCAACACGTGCTCTATCATCTCGCGTCGTGCGCCCTACGTTCGCACAGCGCGCCCATCCTGCCCGGTATTCCAACCCCGAGCGGAACGGGAGTAGTCATGACTAAAGAACCGCGCCACGAAGGACGCACCAAACCTAACCTGATCGTTGGGTTTGATTAGCGCGCACCGCGTGGTGCGCCCATCCGATGCGCAGCGTTGCCACGCATTGAATTGTAATTGGTGCGCGCGCCGCCTTGCTGCTTAACCAAGACGACGCGCGCGGCTCGTGCTGTGCGCCCCAACCCCTGGGATTGCGCACGGCAGAGACCTCAACGCCACGGCAGCACGTAGCGGAGGATTGGTATTTAATCGCCCGTATCAGGCGTGTTAGGTGACAAACCTTCCGTGACGAGCGCCTTGCCGATCTCGACTGGCAAACGTGTTGCAAGCTCGCGGTTGGCCGTCTGTTTCCAGATTGTCTGAGCCGGTGCGCCGTCCTGCCCCATCGCGGTGCTTGGTGTTTCCGCCCAAATAGATTTCAATGGGGTGCGTTCGCGGCCCTTCCTGACTGCGACAAACCTGCCGCCTGAGGCCGTAGTCACGAGGAAAGCTTTTGAAACGTCAAGGTGACTTGATCCGCCGCCGCCGAGTCTATGCGTGCTCGCTTGCAAACCGCCTGATCGCGATACCGAAGCGCCTGCAACGTTCAGGATCGAAATGCGCGCCTTGCTGATTACCCATCGCGCGCTTAGGTCGCCTGCTTTGGTCGTGATGACTTTCGGCACGGCCGCTTTGAACTTCGAAGCGCTAACGCCGATGTCGGCGGCAATAGCTTTGATTGCGACTTTCCTGGCCGCGCGTGCGCTCTGGTCTATCGCGCGGCGCAGAGCGTTCCTGAATCCGCGCTCGGAAAGCTCGGAAGCCCATTGGCTCAGCTTCGTCGTATCGATCTGAACGTTGACAAGCCCCATTGTGTTATCCCCTGCGGAGCGCTCCGCTGATTTCTAATTGACCGCGCGCCGCTGCGTCGCGAGCGTTCTGCATGATCTCTTCGCCGCGTAGCGCAAGGCGCATGGCCGGGGAAAGCGAAGGCGTGTCGAGTATGGGCCGAATGATCTGCGCGGCGGTGAGAAGCTTCAGCTCCCAGGCAGGCACGGGTTCGACTTTGAACATGTCAGCCCCCGTTCCGAGTTTCGACAACGTGCGGGTTGGTGTCGAACGTCCGCAGCAAACCGCGAAGCTCGCCATCGGCGCATTTGACGGGCTCAGCGAGGGAGCTGAACAAGCTGACAAGTTGGCTCAGCGCGTCGGCGATGCGCGTCGCCAGCGCAAGGAGTTGCTGTTGTTCGGTCATGACCGGCAGCGGCGATTCGATTGCTGTTGACATTTCGCTCAATCCCCGTCGGTGTCGCGGTCATCCGCGCTCGCGAGTAGGAAAGCGTGGTTGCTGCGATCCTGCGTGCGGACGAAACAGCGATAAACGCCATCCTCGCCTTTGACGCTCTCAGTGACACAACCCATGACTCCGGCCATGGACTCGAATGCGTCGGCGAGGCGATTAACTTGCGCCGTCAATCCGACAATGTCGTTCCGGTCCGCCGTCTTGATCTTGTTGGCGGTTTCGAGCGCGTCGGCGATTCGAGCAAAACGGGGTTCGATGCCGAGAAGCAACAAGTCGGTTAGGGAAATCGTTTCGATCTCGGGCTCGGGTGCCGACAGCACTTCGATTTCGTCGGCGCTCAGCGGCGCTAACATCAAGGCGTCGATTTCGGCTTCCGTCAAATTGGGTGACGGCGGTGCGTCTTGTTTGGACATGGTCGTTCCTTTCGGCCCGAGCGCGTGGCGCGTCGAAGCCATAGACAGTTGAAGGATGGGCGATGGTGGTGAAGTGTCGCGCCGGGCGAGCGGCTGCGATCCGTGGTCGGGCTCAGGGTGCCGAGCGGGCGTTTCCGTCCGCTCAGCTTTTGTTGGCCTGACGAGCCTAGGCGGGCCGTCCACTGTCCCGCGACAGAACTGGCCCCCTGCTATTGGTGATGCGCCGTCAAGAATCGCCACGTGTCCGGAATCTGACCGATAACCGTTTGATGTTGTTTGTTTATCGGGCAGCCTCTACTGAACACCGCCGACGCGCTAGGAAGGCCGCCAGCGCGTCCGGCCGTTGACCGCCCCTTATCCCCTATCCGGGTCCGATCTACGCACAGCCGGGCGAGTTGGCTGACCGGGTCCTAACGTCTGCCTGGCCTGCCACTCCCCGTTCCCCGTTTCGCTTTTGGTTTGATCTTTCAGACTTTCAGATTTCAGCCTTTCAGAAAAAACTCGGTCATCCGCGTCGTCACCTTCCTGTCTAGGACAGGAAGGGTGAGACGCAGCTCGGTTTGACGGGTAGTCCGTCTCAGGTGAGACGGACTGAGACGGAATTCAAGTGAGGCCCGTGGTTATTGGGTTTCTCGCCGTCTCACTTGCGTCTCACTTTGCGTCTCACTTCGACCGAAAAAGGCCCCGTCTCACCCTCCGTCTCACCCCATAAAACAGCCAGAGTGAGACGGAATCGAAGTTAGGCCTGTCGTTATTGTGTTTCTCGCATTTTTGGGCCCTTGGGTGAGACGGGGGTGAGACGGAAGTTCCCGCCCGCCCCGAGGCCCCGAGCGCCGTCCCCAAGCGACTGAGGGACGTTGCGACTGACCGGCCCGAACGCCTGCCCGCGCCTATCGAGCGAACCGGCCCCGAGGCTCCCAGGCTCCCCCGTGGTGCGGTCCCGTGGTCGTCGAGCCCCAAGACGTTCGGTCCCTCAGTCTCGACGACCACGGGACCGAACGCGACACGGGGAACACATGGGGCAAAAGAAAAAGCCGCCGCGACCGATTACCGGCCGCGACGGCGTTTTGCTGTTCGTTATTCTGCGAGGTGGTACTTCCCTTTCCGTGACGCTAGCTTTTCCGATTCAAGCGCAGTTGCTATGATCCGGTTGACGCCTTCCCGGTTCAGCGGTGCGAGCGGCTTACCGTCCAATCCGCAGTAGCGTTCGCGGTGTACGTTCAAGGCAACCCGTAGCTCTTTTGGCGTAAGCGCTACCATGTCGACGGGCTCGCCGTGCGCTGCGGCCTTCTCTGCACACTCCCGCGCCGCTTCGAGTAGCCTAGTCACTCGGTCGTCCCTATCGTCCGATACCTTGAGCGGCGGTGTCTCTTCGCCTTCTTCCACCGCGCCCATTGCTTCACCGCTCAGCGCAGGCACGACAACGCAGCTTGTTACGTCGCTTCCCCACTTGTTAACCCCAACCTTGACGCTCTTCAGCCGGAATTGCATTTTCTGAGCTTTCGGGTTGTCGCGGTCCTTGTCGCCAGAGACGGTTCGCACTCCGTTTTTGCCTTCCGTGATATGCAGCATTACATCGGTGCTAGCGCGGATAGCGAATGATCCAGCCGTGCTCCCGCTCCTATTTTCGTGGTGAATTACCACAATGCAGATTTTGAGCTTTTCTGCCAAGTCGTCGAGCGCTCTAAACAACGGCCGGGTATCTTTGCTCGCGTTTATGTCGCCGCCGCCAACCATCGCAATAAGGTTGTCGAGCACGACTAGGCGGGTTGTCTCGCCGGTCTCCAGGCCGTAGCTCTTACTAATAGGTCACTAATTTAGCG
>QGNH01000648.1_pt2 | contig 12919 bp, 21 predicted proteins | sample 1735481 | NCBI WGS metagenome assembly QGNH01 (sample SAMN09239004, study PRJNA386568) | Viral metagenome, whole genome shotgun sequencing project. | reverse complement strand
ACCGAGGAACTTCGCATTGTGGTGGCAAAATACTTGATGGAGGCAGGCAGAAGCAATCTGTCGGATATGGCAAAAAAAATGCAGATCAAGGCAGGTCGTTTGGAAGAGGCTCTCAATCATTTATGGTTCAAGAAAGACGGCGGCGTCTATTTCCTAACAACACAAGGTCGAAGAGACAACGACGATTAACCCAAAGGAGAGATAAATGTCTGAAATGCTCAACAAGATGCGTGCGAAACAAGGCAGGCCGGTGATCGCTGAGAAGCCGCCGTCAGTCGAGTTGGCGAAACCTCCGGCACCGGCCGCATTGATGCCGTTGGCAAAGACCGAGAATCACATCAGGAAACCGAAGCCGACCGTCAAATACGCGTGCGGTCACGAGCTGCCTGCGCACCAGATCGGGATTTGCAGCGATTGCCGGTCGATCAAGAACCGCGAGAAGGCGGCGAAGAACCTCGAAAAGAGGCAGCAGAAGAAAGAGAAGTTCCAGGAAGAGGCCGGTCGCCTGCCCGATGGCGCATTTTTCGAGAGCGAGTACAGTGCCGAGCGAAAGACATGGGCCATGGTGCTGACCGTGGTTATCAACGGCGAAACGAAGGAATTCAGCGCGACCGGCAGCAATTACGATCGGTTGTCGCACTTACTTGCTGGACAATGCCGCGCGGCGCAGTTGGGCCAGCAGGCCACCGAGCCGACTAAGAAGGAATAGGGATGGTCGAACTAGTTCGACCATGGGAATAGAATCATCCACAACCCAAGGAGAGAAAAGATGTTCGGCAAGATGACGTATGCCAAGCGAAGGCAAGAGGAAGCGGCCGAAAGAATTCGCGCCCGCAAGCGACGCCGTGGCGAATTGCCGCCGCCGGCGCACGTTTACCCGAAGGTGAAGCGGCCCGGCAAGTGGGTGCCGTACAGGCGGGCGTTCGTGAAGCCTTCCTAGCCGACTTCGCTCTTGCCCCCGCCTGAAACTCCCAGGGATAGCCGCGCCAATGCGGCCAGATGTGGCGCCGCGGCATCGCGAAGCCCATTTGCGCTAAACCACTCCTCGACCTTGCCGATTTGAATCTTGACCCATTCCTGGCCTTTTTCGAGCTTGAGCGTTTTCGGCATCTCGCCTTCATCGACGGTGGCCTTGCCTGCTCGTGCTTCGGATGCCGCCTTTAAGGTTTCGCGGAGTTTGCTGAACGTCGGCTTGGGGTCGCCGCTCTCAATTACTTCCTCGAGTGCCTGGGTGGCTTGATCTGCAGGGAGATCGGAAAGCGTCTCGATTTGCCGTTGCGACAACGGAACCTGCATCCTCTCCATGACTTCGGGAGGAATTCCTTCGATTACTTTGACGCATCGAATCAACCTGTAAGCCTGTCGTTCGCTGATATCGAGCGCCCGGCACAGCGACGGCCAGTTTTCGTATTTGTCCTTGTAGGATTCGGAGTCGTTGATGCGTTTGAGAGCCGATCCGGCATCCATGAACGCCTGGTAGTTGCGTTTCATCCCTTCGTTGGCCGCGTCACGCGCTGATTCGAACTGCAGATAGGCCTTGGCTTCGTCGATGGCTCCGCGGATTTTATCAAAGTCCCGCTGGAATGCTTTGAGTTCCGCCGGGCTGCTCATCGGCCGGCTGGACTGGCTTTGCGCGACCATACTTAACGTCCTCCGCACGAGATTGGATCCGTTGTTCAATATCGCGGCACCGGGCCGAGCGCCCGCATTCTTTGCCGTAGCGAAGGAGCAATAATAGCAAATTCCGGAGGTCCGGTTCATCTAACGAGTTGATAAATTCATCTTGGTGGGCTGGTGAAGCGGTCAGAAGTGGTCGAACTTGCGTTTTGTACGTCTCTTCGCGCATCTGCTTGAGCGCGAACGGCGTGAGCGAGTTTCGGATGCCGGTCTCTTGTCGGGATTCCTTGACTTCATCTGGCGATACGAGTTCGAACAGCCGTTCGACAACCCGTTCGGGGAGAAGACGCCCGTTACGGGCGGCCGATCGCAGGTAGGCGTTGTGCAGGCCGACCAGATCGGCCATGGCGAATAGTTTGCTGACGATTTCCAATTCGACGAGTTGGTCGTCCTCGGAGAGCAAAAGGAATTCAGCGAGTGCCTGATCTTCCAGCGTCTCCGCTGGCGTTGCGTCCATACGTGGCATCCTCGGAAAGTCGATGGGCGCAATTGAGCCGGTACTCAGCGGTTGCGTAAAAGTGTACGGAACTGATACGATCATAATAGGAACGATACAGAAAGAAATCGAAATAATCAAGGAAAACCCTGCCGCGCGCGGCAGGGTTTGGGGCGTTCGGCATGGCAAGGAAAGGCGAGTTGAATGATCTGCAAAAGGAGTTCGTCCGCCAGTTTTTGATTTGGCACAACGGAACATTGGCGTATAAGAAGGCAGGCTATAAGTTTAAGAACGATCAAGTTGCTGCATCATCTGCCCATAAATTGCTGAGAATTGCTAAGATCGACGCCGAGATCAAGCGACGCCAGAAATCCCGCGAGGATAGGACCGAAATCACGGCCGATCTTGTGGTGCAGGAGACGTGGGCGAATTACGAGCGGTGCCTCTCGCTTGAGGAACTCGCGGCGGCCAACAAGGCGTTGGAGATGCTCGGTCGGCACACCGGAGCGTTCCCGAACAAGATGGAGTTGAGCGGAAGCGTCGATATCGACGTCGTCGGTATCGAGGTCATCACCAGCCCGCGGCGGCCACTGCCAGAACCGGATGCAAAATGAGCGAGCACACTTCGAGCGTCTCCATTCCATCCGTCTCCAAGGAAGCAACAGAAGCGGCATTGGCCTTTTCACTTCAAGACAAACTCTCCGAACTGATCACGGTTTCGAACGAAGGGAACCGTCGCCAGGTCAAGGTGCGGTTCAAGCTGCATCCAGGGCAGTCGGATGCGTTCCATTCGCTGAAGCGGTTCATCTTGATTTTGGCCGGTACGCAGAGCGGGAAGGCCTTGGCGCTCGATACGCCTATCCCGACGCCGAGTGGATTCAAGTTGATGGGGAACCTGAAAGTAGGTGATTTGGTCATTGGCTTCAACTGTCGGCCTTGCCTGATTCTATACGTGTCGCCTGTCTTTCATGGGCGAGAGTGCTACCGGCTTCTCTTCGACGATGGCAGCGAGATCGTGGCGGATGCCGATCACGAATGGCCGACGTTTACGGCTCGCGAGAGATCTTCGTCGGCGCAACCTGCCAGAACCAGGACGACGCTGGAAATCGCATCAACCCTTAGAGTGAGAGGCCTCGCCAACCATTCAATCAACATGGGCAACGGCTATCACCGGTTTATTTATGCGGCGTACCGTGTCGAGTCCCAGCCGGTCCGCTGCATTTCCGTGGCTGCCGCCGATCATCTGTATCTTGCTGGCCCGTCTGGTATCCCGACGCACAACACCAGTTTCGGCCCCCTCTGGCTTCGCCGGGAGATCCAGCTTCGCGGCCCTGGCGATTACCTCGTGGTTGCACCGTCGTATCCTTTGCTCACAAAAAAATGCCTCCCTGAGTTCCTTCGCTTGTTCCGAACCCGTCTACATCTTGGCGAATACCAAACGCAGCAGAAGATATTCACGTTCAGCGAGGACGGCTGTCGGAAGATGTTCGGCGCGCCAAAGATCACCGACGATGACGCGCCAACGCAGGTGTTCTTCGGCCATGCGCAGGATTCCGAAAGCCTCGAGTCGGCCACGGCCAAGGCCGCCTGGCTGGATGAAGCCGGCCAGAAGAAATTCCGCCTTGGATCCTGGGAAGCGATCTTGCGCCGCCTTTCGATCCACGAAGGGCGAGTCCTACTGACCACTACTCCCTACGATCTCGGCTGGCTCAAGCAACTGTTATGGGACCCGTGGGTAGCCGCGAACCGCAACCATCCGCTGATCGACGTGGTCAACTTCGATTCGACGGAAAACCCATCGTTCCCGAAACGCGAGTTTGAGCGGGCCCGGCAGAACATGCCGCCATGGCGGTTCGATTTGTTCTATCGTGGCATCTTCACCCGTCCGGCGGGGTTGATCTACTCTAGTTTCAAGCCGGAGAAACACAAGATTCCACGGTTTGACATCCCCCCCGAATGGCCCCGTCACCTCGGCTTGGACTTCGGTGGTGTCAACACGGCCGGCGTTTTCTTCGCAGAGGAGCGTGTTGGTTCGGATCCGACGGGCCGGCTGATCGCTTATCGCGAGTACAAGGCCGGCGAGCGATCGGCCGCGGAACACGTCTATCATCTGATGAAGGGGGAGCCTCGCATCCCGACGTGCGCGGGAGGTTCGAAGTCGGAAGGCCAATGGCGCCGCGAATTCGCCGCCGGCGGTACGGTTAACGGGACAAGAGTTGCCGGGTTGCCGATCTTTGGGCCTGGTGGCGTTGAGAATGATACGCGAGTCGAGGTGGGCATAAATCGCGTGTGGGGCGCGTTCAACCATGACAAGCTGCTTATCTTCGATGATTTGCACGGTTTGCTGGATGAGTTGTTGAGCTATAGTCGGGAATTAGATGAGATGGGAGAGCCGACAAAGAAGATCGATTCTAAAGAGCAGTACCACCGATTAGACAGCGCCAGATATATCCTGGGTCACCTCAACCTCGACAAGCCGGTGCCCACGCAGAAGCAAGGCGGCGTCGCACGCAAGGGGTTGCAGAACCTGTAGGCTATTTCGGTCATTTTTCGGTCAGAGGTTTTTCACCTAGCACAAATTCTGGAAATGCCGATCGTTTGGATGCCTTCAAAAGCTCCTGTTGCATCTCTTGCCACTGCCGAAACTCCGGCCACGCTTTCGCCAACGGCGACATCCCCCATTCAGCCGTCCCGCCGGCCAGCGCCTCTTTCGCCGCGTCGCACGCTTCCATCAGCTGTTGATACCCGCGCGAGCACGATAGCGGCATCTCCATCGCGTCCACGAACAACCGGCAGGCTTGCTCCAGCATCAGGTGCCGCTGCGCGATGAGGTCCAACGTTTTCGGTGGGAGGCCGGCACCATCGACGAATAGGGCATGGCAGCGCGAGCAAATGGGCGATGATGCTTCGCTGAAATAGTTGCAGGCATAGCAGAGTTTGTCGTACTTCGTGGTTTTCATCGCTCATCCCATCTGCTTAATGGTTTCGTCAATCAATTCGAGACCGATCAATGCCAGGAACCTGAGATCTTGCAAATCGTCTTTCGTAAGGCTGGCCGCATGCCGCTTGGATTGAAGTTTCATGATCGATTTCAGCATGTCACGTCCTTCATTGCGACGGTTATTCCGCAGCAATACGCCGATTCCAACACCTTCGCCAAGGCGGGCAGATATATTTGGTTTTCTCGCCATCGTCTACCCCATATCGTTGAAGAGCATCGGTTGCTCTGGGTTCGGCTTCTCCGCCTTGCGTCTACCCGATCTTTTGAACGATGACGACTTCTTCCCAATCAATGCGCACCGCGCCTGGCTTCCGCTCATGCAAGCGGCGGAAGAAACTTTTCCGCTCTGTTTTTTTCGTCACGTCACCGAAAAGACCGGGGTTGGTTTCCGTCTTCACCAGATGGCACCGTGCCCGCTGGATGACGCGGAAGCCGACAGCCTCGCACAGTTTCGCCCAGTTGTCGCAGAAGGGGACGCGGGCACCGGCCTTGACGTAGTCCTTCAGAATAAAACCTGCTACACCAGGCATCGAAAGCCCACTACCTCGAATCGGCTTTCGGCAGGCGTCGCAGATGGCGTAACTAACGTTCTTGATCGTCACTCGTTCGCCGCTCGGCTTTCCGTTTACACACATTGGCGTTTCCTTTGCTTGTCACGGCATGGGCCGCACCGACCGCGTGAAATATGCGGGCGATCCGTGGTCCCACAATCGACACAGCACGGATATTTCATTGACCAAACACACTTCAATTTTACTGGCCGAGGAACCCCGACACGCCGTTTGTCTTTGCAAGGGCGGCATCGTTTACTTGCCGAATAGATCGGGTTGCCGCAATCAGGGCACTTGCCGCTCATGCTTTTCTTTCTGGCATTTTCCTTGAGTTCTCGTTCGGTCATCGGCCGGATTCGCTTGCCGTCGATTGACCGACCTCCCATCGGGAATTTAAGGCCGTGCTTCTTTGCCGTCCTCGCGATGATATGTGGGCAATGCCTCATCATCTTCGCGATCGCGCCTTGTGTGTATCCTTGCTCAAAAAGCTCTATGAACCGCCCAGTGTCAACCGGCTCGTTGTTGTAGGCATATGGATGATCCTTGAGCCACTTGAGCAATCCTTCACAGTCAGATTTTTTGACGATCAAGAATGGCAGCAATATCCGGCACAACTTTTCGCAAGTATCTTTGCGAGACACGAACATCATGTAATGAGCGTTCGGGCGTCGCGGAAGCTTCGGCTTAACTACGCTCCAGTTGCATTTGATACCTCGGACCAAAAGCCACGCCCTGATGATTTTCAAAACCTCCGGCCTATTTTGAGACAACGTAATTCGCGGGCCTTTCCCGCAAACCCCGATGTTGCCTTCTCCGTCCACAAACCCAGCGACATACTCTACTGTGATATTCATACTCTTAGTATAGGCATTACTAAGAGTGCTGACACGTACAATCGCAGAAATCCACGCCATTTCCATCCGGCACAGGTTCTCCGCCGCTTTTCAGGAGCATGTGGACCTGCTCCAAGATCGCGCGTGCTGCAAGCCAGAAAGTTTCAGGAGATTCAACGCCTAATTGCCCTGGCGTCTGTCCGAACCTATCCCCGTCAGCTACAGAATTGATACGCTCAGCACATGGCCCGCCGCCTGCTGTTTCAACGCTTGCTTTTGTCCCTGCTCTTGCCCCTAAAAATGGAGGGGACGATACTACGGCGTCAACGTCGCCTTCCTTGAGGTTGCCAAGTTGACCGTCCGTTGCGCCGTAATGCGCGATTCCTGGCGGAGAGGTTCCAGTGTGCGGAATTGGCGTTTTCATTCCACCATGAGGTCGTTTATCTCCAACACTTCCATCGCAAAACGGCGGTGAACCAACGACCGCATCCGCCGAATATCCTTCCGCTCGCACCGTGTTCGCTTTTTGGCTGTCCGGACACTTCGCCGATTGAAAGTTGCCTTGTCCGGTGATGGCGGTCTCAGCGTAGGGAGGGGAACTCAGCACAGCATCCATGTTGCCATCGGGAAGCCCTTCCAGTTGCCCAGGAGTGTTCCCGTACCTTCGGAAACCACCGTCTGGCGATTCTATTCCGCGCGTACCGCCAGCGGTTCCTGGATGCGTCTGAGAGAACGGCCCGTTGTATGGTGGACTTGAAACAACCGCAGCGAAATATCCTCGCACCAACTCCGCAGCCTTGCGAGAATCGCCGTGAAGGATGACCGGCAACGGATCGCCCGAAGCTTCCCACACGCGCTGATGCAACGCGAAGTTCTCTAAGGCGAGAAGGTAGAACCTTTCTTCAAGTTCAATCGAGACGCATTCATGGCCACGGCTGGCCCCTTCGATGGACGTTGTGCCGATGCCGCCGAAAACGTCCAGAACTCGAGAACGTGGCGGCAACCAGCCTTGCTGCTCCATGTGCGTGAAGATCTTGCGGATCAATCCACGCGCCGCCTTGGCCGGATGAGAAAATGAGGCCTCTGAAATTAGCCCCTTCCAGCCTTCATCGTAGCATCCTCGAAAATCAATCCATTCAACATCAGCCATTCGCAAGCCCCCACACATTCCCGCCGGAAGTCCCGTGCCCGCGATGCCTCGCCACCATGCCAGCCTTCACAATCTTCCCCGTTCTCGACAGCGCCATATAGACCGGCCCGAACGCGCGAAGATCCTCCGGCACAATCCCCGCCTTGATCGCTGCATCCGTGATCCCCTCCCCCGGCGTTGGCCCGTGCCCGCGCAGGTAGGCCAACACGAACGCTTTTGCACGTTCGGAGAAGCCGGGTTCATCCGCTTCGGCGCGTTGCTCGACTTGCTCCATAGCCTGATCGCGGGCGGCCGCCGCCTCGGGGATGCTGGGAGAGAGCGGTGCCGCTCGGCCTTTGCCGTAGGGATCGGGTGCGCCAAAGAGGTCGGGTTGCGTGCTCATGAGGCGTCCTTCTTTTTTGCTTTCGCTTGTCGTCTTGCTTTGGCTAGGTCGGGAACTGAAGACAAAGCGAGAGTTACATCCTGGTCATCCGCTCCAAACAGAGCGACAGCGCAGGCGTTAAACGCATCTACAATCAATTGGCCGTTAGCGATTTTATCTTCTTCAGTATCGTCGCCTTTGTCGATCGCAGCGTGAGCAAGAGCAATCAATCGAGCCGCAAGACGAATCTCGTGCTCCCAAAGAACAACCAGTTTTGCCCCAGCCATGTCGCTCATCGGAATTCCCATGAGTTAGCGAACGCCAAGAGTTCTTCCAGCGTCGGCGCCGCGGCCTTGTAGGAACTTATGGGCGTGTTTGGATACCACTGGAGAACCCATATTTCATTCGTGGCAATGGCTCTGGCTTCAGCCTCTTCGTTCTCCCAGTCAGGAGAATTACCCCGCTCCTCTTCCTGGTCAAGCCAGGCGCTTGCCGTCATGTAATAGTCGAGGTGCTCGTTGTGAGCGAGCGTCATGGACGCGGCATGCTTCGGGAAGTTCATGGTCACCTCAATAATGCGTCGGCACAGAGCGGATCTGGTTGATGACCTCTTGGTCGCTCACCTCATCCTCGCCGGGACGCCATCCCGTGGTGAGCGGGTCCATGTGCAGCGGCTTGCCTTCAACGGCGTTGCCACGCAGGGCCTTGGCGAGTTTCGCGACTTCATCCTGGCTCAACGGGCGGAATTGGATCGACATGGGGCTTCTCCTTTGCTGGTTTCGGTTTTCGCCACGCGGCGAATGCTCTTCCAAGTTTACTTGATGCCGATGGGAGGGGCAATTCATTCATGGCGTCCAGTGCCCAATCCCAATTAACGATTTCTCCGTTCACGACATGCTCGCCGAGAAGGAACCTGCTGACGAATTGATGGTCGCAGAATAGACGCCAAAGTTCCTTTTCCATCGGTTCAGGGCACTTCCCGCCTTGCGGCGTAACTTCGCGAAGCAATACTTCAAATTTGTCCTTGGCCGCTCTGTGTCGCTGATCCTGACGTTGCAGCCCGATCGTCATCGCTGGCTGCAAGGCGACCATCATGTTGTCTTCCAAATGCTGGACTCGTTTATCCAGAGACGACATCTTATTGACAAGGCGATCCAACAAATCGACCATTTTTTCGGTCGCGGACGCTATACGCAACAGACTTCCACGATCGACCTTGTTGAATATTTCTTTGCGTAGCTCTGCTTGGAGGAACTCCGACATCGTGCTTTCGGTCGTAGGACCGTAGTTAGATGCCGTGGATGACAGATCGACATAGGAGTGATGGTGCATAGGCTTTGGCTTCGGTGGTGGAGGTGACGCCGTCATTTTCTTTTTCCATTCCCGTTCTAGTTCGGGCTGCTTCGCAAGCACCATCGACCCCTCTTGAATCATAATTGGCGAACCTGAATCGCCTTGCACAAAATACATAAACTCATTGCCATAATACATCGCCGAAACAACCTCCCAGGTCCTATCGGTAGTGGAACCTAACCGTGTGGTAAGTTTCACCTTGTCTCGGGCAGAAAACTTAGGAATCGGCACTGAAGGAAACATGGCCGGCTGGAGTCCCTCCATAAATCCGGCCGGTTCCGCCAACGGATCAAGCGTATCCAGCATGTCATAGCCATTGACCCACGCTGGTTCAAAATCAGGCCATCTCGCGAAATAGTAATTGATGAACACATCGACTTTGACGACTTCGCCGACGCCAAGCTCAGGCCTTCCATCGACGCGGAAACGATCAAGAGGCTTGAAGACGTTCATCACTTCACCGCCTTCGCGCGTGCCGCAGCCGCAACTGCCATGGAACGCACCCACGCGGAAGGGTCCAGCCCGGCGACGCGCGCGGCTTGCTCAATCTTGATGCGTTGCTCTTCGGTAAGCATGACTCGCAGGCAGTATGACTTGCGATCCAACGGTAGTTTTGCTTTTCTTCCCATGACGAAAGAATACCATAAAAATACCGGAATGCAAGTTGATTTTCCAAGAATAGATGGTAGAGTTTGGTCATGGACAAAATCCAAACCATCCTGACGGCCATGCGTGCCGATATGATCCCGGCGCAAGAACGCGGCCGTTGGTCGGTCTCCAAAGGAGAGATCACCATCGAGCGGGCGGAATCATTCAAGCGGCTGGCCCTGGCGAAAAAGTGCCCAGCGGTGGACGCTGGCCATTACACTTGGCTGCATTGCTTGACGCTCGCAACGATGCACAGACCGCCCGGCGAAACGGTGATGAACGATTTCGGCCACGAGCTACGCAAGCATTTGGAATTCATTCTGCTCGCACGCGGCCGGGTGTTGGTCACTGGCCTTGGTCTCGGCTGCGTTGTCCGCGGCTTGCTGGCGCATGGAATGGTCGAGCATATCGATCTGGTCGAGCGGTCGGAAGACGTGATAGCCATGTGTGCGGCATCCGTGGCGGATCCGCGAGTGACGTTGCATCACCGCGACGCTCTGGCCGGTGCTATGGAGGGGGAATGGGATTTCGCCTGGCACGATCTATTCAACGAACCCGAGCGCGGCGACAAGGCATTGCAGGTAATGCACGCGCAATTGATCAGCATGTATTTTGATCAGGTTCCGCGGCAAGGAGCCTGGGCGATGCCGCGGCGTCACTTCAAGGGCTTGTTGAAGAGCGGTCGCGATGTGTGGCGTGCCAAAAACAGGCCACGGAAGCGTGAAGGCACATTGGAGTCGCATCGATGAGTGAAACGCGAATGTGCCCGCAATGCGGCTGGAAATACGATCCTCAACAATATGCCGGCGTATGCTCCGACGCGGATATTCTTGTGCCGTGGCATTTCGACACGCCAAAGGCAGAGCGGATTGGATCCACAAAGCCATGCCTGGGTTCGAAGCAATTTTCACGCTACGATAACGACCAAAGCCCGCTATGGAAGATCCAGCCGAGTCAACGAGAAGCAGACGAGAAAAGGCGCATGCTGAACGATGCGGTCCGAATGGTCATGCGTTTTCGCAATCGCACCGATCTTACGGTCTACGATTCGGCGGCGATGTTTCTGGCGGAGCATTATTTGGTAGAGCATGCAGGAGAATCAACGTGAGCGACGAACTGAAAGCGGCGAACCGCGCAAAGATGGCGTCTAAGGTGAGGCTGCATCATCTGCCCAACTGGTTGCGACTCGCATGGATGAGGGCAAGAAAGAATAAAGGACACGCACACGGTGTTTCGGGATGGGCTATTTCCCAGGAGATCAACGGTTTTTTAACCGCCGATTTGGACCATTGGGGAAGCAGCCGTATTGCTGGTAGTGTCTGCTTTGTGACAGAGCCTTATTCGCCAGCAGAAATCGTCCTTTCGGATATGAATTGGCTTGCCGCCGTGGTTGGCGGATACGCCTATGTTGAAGATGATACGTGGCATGGATTCGGCACAATCCGCGGCATTGTGTCCCCATCTCCGATCATCATAAACTCGCGATCACGGCCGATGAGTTAGGCTTCAACCGCAGCGTCCCCACGCAATTCACGTAGCTGAGCGTATACCCGCCTGAGATAACCCCGAACTGATCCGAGAACCGCACGCTCGGCGAGTAGATCGAAATCGGGTTCGTGACCGTCTTCGGACGCTGGTCATTATCGAACGTCAGCGATGCGTTGTTTCCCAAAACGGTGTTTCCCCCCAACGTGCCGATCGTGTCATAGATGCACGATCCGCCTTGCAAGGTAATCTGGGCAACGGCGCCCGATCCTTCGATTTGCGTCTTGGCGGCGCCGGTGCCCGGGTGATTCAGCGCGGTCACGATAGCCCCATTGACCAGCAAGTTTCCGCCGAAATTGTTGATCGTGTTGAGCACAGCGTTCGGCCCGCAGGTGATCGTGGTGCCGGCATCCAGGCGAAGCACGTTGGCGGTGAAGGCGTCCCCTTGAAACTGCTGCAAACTGGCCTGCCCGCCAAAGAAGTTCCACACGTTTGACGCATGCGAACCGCACAGGAGCACGGCGGGCACGTTCGTTTCGATCCCCGATCCGCTCATGTCCTGGGTGAACGTCGTTTGCCCGGTCCCTTGGTTCAGCTTGATCCGTCCTGAAGCGGTGTTGAGGTAGTCCAGCGTCGCCGTCATTTGCCAGTAGTCAGGACGGTATTCTGGGTAAGCAGGGCCATCGGTATTGATCTTCGGCAGGCCGATGATGCAATCCTGGGTGACGATGCGTCTCGATGCGGCCACAACTCCGCTTTGGTTGAGCCCCCAGTAGATGCGCGTGCCTTCGCGGTCGATGATGACCGTGTCGCCGGTGACCGGAACGACTCCGCCGGACCAGTTGGCGGCCGTGGAAGCGTCATAAGGGCCAGAACTCACCAGCGTCGCCGTCCCCGTGGAACTGGCTCCGCCGTTGATCGTGGTGCCCGCGGAGTTGGTTGCCAGCGTTGCCGTGAACGGCTTGCCAGCCGTCTTTGAGGTGCCGATGATGGTGCTGGCTGTCGGATTGGTCCAGGTGATTTCCGCGAACTCGGGATAGACGGAGCTTGCCAGTGCGTTGATGGCGTTCAGGAACAGAGGCAGAAACACGGAGATCGTCGCCGAGGTCGTCGTGTAGGTCCACGACTTCGAACCGATGGTTACCGTGATGACGTCGCCGATCGACCCCGCCGTCGCGAACGTCCATGTGTTGATTTGGGCGATGGCTGGCGCGCCGGATTTCCAGGAGATCGTTGACGGCATGGTGAATGTCCTTTGGGAGACGAAAAGATTCTATGAGGCGTCCAGCATGGCTGTTACGTTGCGACCAGGGCGAGCAACGCCGCGCGGCAGATGGCGGTCGGCATCTCGTCAGAGCATACGAAGTCCGTTTTGCCAAGGCGTCCGCCGCGCCACACCTGCACAAAGCCAGCAAGGAACGCGT
>QGNH01001650.1_pt1 | contig 12926 bp, 4 predicted proteins | sample 1735481 | NCBI WGS metagenome assembly QGNH01 (sample SAMN09239004, study PRJNA386568) | Viral metagenome, whole genome shotgun sequencing project. | reverse complement strand
CGTCCGATGAGGAAGCATCGGCCGAAAACCCTGACCCTTACGAACCGCCCATACCGCACGATACCTTGCCACCGCCCACGGCCAAAGAAGCAGCGGCATCACCGCCAAAAATATTCGATCAAACTGCGGAAGAGTTTGGCAATGGGGTTATGCGCGGATTCGCCGAACTGGGGCGTGCCGCGATGATTACAGCGGGTGCGCCTATCGCATTTAAGGGCGATCAACTGTATAGCGCTATGACCGGTAAAATGCAGACCGGACTACAAGATTCGTTATTCAAAGCCATAGACGACGTAGCTAATACCGCCGTTGATTATTGGAAAGTGGCGGACGCCAAAAAAAGCGGTTTGGGTGCCCAAGTTATCGGCGATGTCGGCAGTTTAATCCCGGCTTTGATGACAGGACCTTATGCGGTGCCTGCGTTGACTGCACAGGCCGGAACCAATGCAGGTATTGACTCCATAAAAGCCGGCCAAGATGCCAAGACGGCTGCTATGTTGGTGACAACCGCTTCAATATCCAATTACTTAGGGATGAAGCTGCCGCTTAAAAATCCGAGTCTTTTAAAACGTGTGGCCTCCGCAATTGGTTATAACGAACTGGTCAATGAAGCTTCTTTGTATGCGTCAAAGCAAATCTTGGAATCGAATAGTTACTTTGATGCCGCCGACAACATAGATTTAGCCGATCCCCGAACTATTATTTCAACCTTATTGACGGGGGTTATTTTCGGGCTGCGACAAGATAAAGGTCCGTTAAAAACACCGGCTAAACCGCCGCCAGCGCCGCCTCCCAGCGGCGTAGCGGGTCCACCCGCTCCACCAGGCCCAAGTGGAGCGGGTCCTCAAGGGGGTGCGGGGACTCCGACAACGCCCGCCGGACCCACACCCCCCGCAAGTGCGGTGCCACAGCCTGCGGGTTCGGGTATGCCTTTTGGGCACGAATCTAATCCGGTGGTTATGCCGGGTGCTGCGCCTGCGCCCGCACCTGTTCTCACTGAGGCGGGTCCCAATAGCCCGGTATCAACCGGCGCACCGGGCGCCAGCGCGACGGTTCCCACACCGGAAGGATTAAAACTTCCCGATGTGCCGACGACCGAATCGGCGCAAACCTTACGCGCGCATTTTAACGATCTGCGGGATAACAACACACCGCGTACTGCGGTGTTTGTTACCCACGGTTCGATTGCGCACATGAGCGGTTCGCCGGATGCCAATGCAACAGTCGTCAAGAACCAGATGAATCTTGCGGATTCTCAAGGCCGCGTGGTTGATTTCCCGAATGGCGTTTTGATTGTGCGAACGCAAGCGGGCGCGAAAGCGATAAAAGAACGCCTTGCGAAAGGTGAAGACCCGCAGGCCGTGATTGGCTCCGTGACGGTGGGCGGCTCTGGAAAAACCGCTGACCAAACCGCTGTGGTCCAGGGCAAGGACGCGCAAGGCAACACGGCGGTCGAACGCACGGTGCGGCCCGATGAGGTCGAGCAAGCCTCCCAGGATATGACCGCGCAGGGTAAAACCCCGGTTGTAACTACGCCCGAAGCGGCACTCCAAGAGCGCATCAACGACGTGTCGCGTGAACGCAATACGCCGACGTTGTTTGGGATATTCACGACACCCAAGGGCAAGGAAGTTCCGGTTCACGTATTACCGGGTGCCCCGGACGGCATGGTCCGCGTACAGGTGCTCGATGTTTATGGAGAGCCTTCCAAGCAAAGCGCGCCGGTGGACGTTCCTGCAGCGCAAGTTAAAACCGGCGATGACGTTAAGCGCACCACGATTGTAAAACCCGCACCTGCGGGCGCGGCAGCGGATGAAAAACCCGCGCCAAAGCCGCCCGCAGAAAAACCAGCCGCGAAGCCGACTGAAACTCCCGCAACCCCCACGCAGAGCGACGGCGCTTCCCCGCTTACGGCCGAGAAACCTGCTGAAGCTGCAAAACCTGCGGCTGCTGAAACCGCCAAGACCGAGCCGGGCACGGCCGAACCCGCTGAAGCCCCTAAACCTGCCGCGACCGTAAAAGTTAAAGTCAAGCGCTCCAGAAAACCAAAACCCGAGGTCAAGGAGGAAACTAAATCCGAAACCACGGAAAAGGCGCCCGGCACGATCCGCTTCTACCATGGCGGGCAGCCTTACGATGGCGAGGGCGGTCGCTGGCTCACGGAACAGCGCAGCTATGCGCAAGGGTATGCGGACAAGAACCCTAACGACGCGATTCTGCAATACGTCGATCTGCCCGCCGATCATCCCGAAGTGCTGGCCGCAGGTAAATCATTCGAGGACGCGGGGACCAGCAATCGAGCGCCGACCAATCACTTTGACTCATCGCCCGAAGTGGCGAGACAGTTGCGGCCCGTAGACCCTCCTTTCTCCGACAACGCCCAACCCGCACCGAAGCGCGATGAAAAACCATCGCCCAAAAAAGCGGCTATCCAATCCCCCGAGGACGTGCTGCGCGCGCAACTCGCCACTCACGAAGCCGAAGAGAACCGAAAGTCGGACTTAAAAAATCCAAATTATTTGGCCGACCGGCGCGAGAGCATGAAGAACTTTGCCATCGTACTGCGCGATGCGGCCAACAAACTGCGCAACAAAGTAGGCCCGGCCTTAGTAGAACGAGCCAATAAAATCACCGGCATCGTGGGAGGATTTGATACCGAGGGTTTGAAAACCAAGTTGGGGTTGGGGACCAAGACCGAAGCCGAAACCGCCAAGGGTCAAATCACTCATACGACCGTTACCGTGGTCAACGATGAAATGCATCGCATCGCGCGCTTGTTGTTGGGCGAAGAAAAGCCTGGCGATGAAGAATCTGTTTTGCGGCCGGGCGAACGCTCTATTGCGCAAGCCGTGGTGCGTGCCAAGGCGGGCAAAAAAGCGCGCAAAGCCCGCACAGCGACAACCGAAGAGACCGAGGCTGAAACCCCGCCGCCCCCGGAACCTAAATTGGGTGCGCCTAAAACCGAGGCGCAGCGCGAGCGGGATACCCTGCGATTAAAAGATCGGTACGTCGCGGCTGAGAATGGGGCGGACTTTGAAGCGGCAAAGCTCGCCATGGAGCAGCATTTACACGAGCATTATCCCGACGCAGATCCTGCAACCCGCGAAGAGGCCATGCAAAGTTTGCATCAGCGTCGCCTGGCTGAGAATTCCAAAGCGGCACGCCCGCCCAAGATGAGCGATACGGTCGAACCCGAGGCCGAAAAATTATCGGCCGAGGATAAAAAAGGCGGCGGCACGACGGGGATGCGCAATCTCGATGCCGGGTCGAAACCGACAGTTGCCAGAAAAATAGTAAGCAAACTTTCGCGACTTACCGAAATAATATTCCGTAATAAAATGGGGCGGCAATGGAAGCGTTTAGCGAATCGCGTTGATCTCGATGCATTGTTTGGTCAACCCGACAGTGGAGTACATAAATCCAGCCACGAAATTTTAAATAAGTTGCTGGCCCGCGTTGATGATCCAGAACTTAAAAACATTTTGCAATTTTTGCGCGATAAAATGCCCGATGTGCCGGTTTATCTGACAAAAAGAAGCATAGTTGATATACAAGATAACAGGGTTCATCCAGGTTGGGATGCAGCGTATCACCCGCCAAGCCATGCAATTCAGGTTCGGACGCGGGGCGGCGCATTGACCTTGATGAATTTAGTACATGAAATGTTTCATGCTGCGGTTGGACATGCGCTAGACGCCGACCCTGAAGGCCCGCTTGCCAGAGATCTAACAGAAACGCTCAACGTGCTGCGAAATCGTATGCGGGCAAGATACAGAGATTTGAAGACAGTAGATCATTTATATGGACTTACCGACATCCATGAAATGATTTCCGAAATTTTCACTAATCCACAGTTCCAAAGATTAGTCGCGGAGTCGGAACGTTTCGCGCAACCTGGGGAAAATTTATCGCATTATGGCGTACTGGGAGATGACAGCAGTATTTTAGGTCGCGTTGCTCGTGCTATCGGCCGATTTTTTGGGATTAACGATCCTAAACTTATGCGCCATATTATGGGTTTAGGGGAAGCGGCTGGTTATATGCAGCATGACATGAGCAGTAATTTTCAAGCTCATGATGATTTAAGGAAAACGGCGCAAGAGCACCACGATGCGCTAGTAAAATATTTAATAGAAAAAGGCTATGCTAATTTTCCACAAATGAAGCGTGCAGTATTGGGTATTGAAGATTTAGCCAAACCTTTAAAACTTGACCCAAAGATTGCCGCTGCGACCGGGGAAGATAAACCGCCGGGCAGTAGCAAACCCAGTTTGCGGCGCCCCGACGAAGACACGCCGATCTCAACCGCCGCTGCCGCTTTTGCCCGTGGCGCGTCCAGGGCGTTTGATGCGGTACGTACCTTATCGGCGGATCTATCCTCGGTGCCGCAGATTTATAAATCGTATCGACGCGACTTCGGGCACGTCGATGATGTCAATAACCCGATGAACAAGTTTGAGGATGTGGATACCGCCAAGACTAAAATCATGCGCGCTCTTCACAACATTACTCGCCCGGTATCGCAAGCCTGGGTGAATTTGCCCGAAGACATGAACCGGGTGCTGGGCGATCTGATTAAGGACACCACCCGTTGGAAACTCGATCCGCGACTTCCCACATTTGACGACAACGTGAGCGTGGGTAAGTCAGGGCACGACGCCGAAAATCGTTTCAAGGAGTTAAAGCGCCGTTATGATAATGATTTGTCTATCGACGCCCGTGAAGTATTTGGCGCGCAGTTTGACGCCAATCGGGTTCTGCTGCGTGAACTACGCAAAGCCGGCATTGATGCGAGTCTGCGGGCCTTCGGCGATAAATGGGCTTTCTCGGATGCACAGCGCAGCCTGCTGGCCTCCGCCAAAAGTCCCGAGGACATGGACCGATTGATCGGTAAAAATAAGTTAGTGGACGTGGGTGAGGATAACACCCGGCTGCGCAAAGCCTTGGATCAGTTTGCCAACCAAAAAGAGATTGAAGGGCCGTACGCGCATTTGGGGCGCCAGGGAAACTATGTCGTTCATGCAAATCCTGAAGGCACCGAAGAGTTTGCCACGGAGAGCCTAGCACGGACTTTCGAAAACTTTGTTAATAATTTATCTCCCAATAGCTCCGCTACGTATAAACTACTTGGTGACACTCACACGGTCGATTACAAAGCCGACTACACCAGTTTTCATAACACCCGCGCAGAAGCCGAAGCCGAGCTAAAGCGCGTCAAAGCGGCCGGTTTAAAACCCGGCAACTGGACCACCAAAATCCAAAGCGGCCAATATGGCGGCATTAACTCGGCTGCGACGGATCTGATCGCGGCGGCGTTGGCCAAGATGCGTCGTTCCAGTGATGATGGCAAACTTGATCCAGGGCAAGAAGCGTTGATTCAGGCGCTGCACTCCGCCATGCTGCAAGCGTCCGCTTCGCGCAGCGCATTCGCGGGCTCGCAACTGGCGCGCACGGCGGCTGCGGGTGTGAAACCCGAAGAAATGCGTCGTAACTTTACCGACTATGCGCAATCCACGATCTGGCATATCGCGCAGCTTCGCACTTTGTTTGACCAGGCCGATGCCTTGTCGGGGCTACAAAACGCGGCGCGCGACAGCGATGAGAGCATTCCGCAGGCCCGCACCGCGCGGCGTGGCGAAGCCGTGAGGGCACTGGGACGACACATGCTCGATGATGCCCGCAATTACGGCGAGAAGTCCTGGTTCAGTCAAATGACTTCCAAGTTAGGGATGTCGTTTTATTTGGGCAGCCCCAGTCATGCCATGATCTGGATGACTCAAAATGTAACCACGGGCATTCCGCGTGCGGGCGCGCTGTGGGGATATAAGCGATCTACCGGCGCTTTTTTCGATGCCATGCTGGCGGTTACTTCTCCGGTGGTGCGCTCCGGGGCGATGAATGCCTTTAAAAAAGGCGGCAATTCGCAAGACATTGACCAAGCTATCGCAGCCGCCTTGGCGAACCATCCGCGCTGGGGCAAATGGTTCCAAGGTGATAATTCCGCCATGGAACAACTGGCCGATAAAGGCGCAATCGGCCACAGCTATGCGGATTCTTTGGGTGCTTTGGCCGATCAATCAGAGTCTATTTTACCGGACCTCGCCGCTCGTTCAGTGGATCGGGTTTTGGGTTTTGTGCGGATCTTGCCCAACATGGCGGATGCTTTTAACCGAGTCAGCACCGCTTTGGTGGGGCTTGAAATGACCAACGGCGATATCCGCAAAACCGCTGATTTTGTCCGTGAAGTCCATGCGGATTACTCGCAGCAAAATAAGCCGTTGTGGTTCAAGAGAGCGAACCGAGTGGGAGCATCAACGATTACGATGTTCAAGACCTATGCGCAGAACATGATTCATTTGCTCTATGGCAATATAAAAGCCACCATCATGGGCAGCATAGACCTGGCGCGCGGCAAAGGAGCGACCGATCCCGAACTCGCGGAGCGTACCCAAGTCGCTGCCAAGACGGTGGCGGGAATGCTGGTCGGCACCAGTTTGTTTGCGGGTGTGTACGGTGCCATCGGATTGGAGCCTTTGCGTTTAGGCATATACGCTTACCATAAGTTATTTGATGACGAGGGCGATGACTATGACTTAAAAAACACTGTGAACAAATGGGTGGAGGATGTCGTACAGTGGTTCGGCGGCTCGCAAAAACTAGGGCGTAATATCGCGCAAGGCATCATACCTAGAACCTTTGGGGTGGACGTATCGAGCCGCATGGGGTTGGCGGATTTGTTTTTCTGGGACATGCCGGATCTGCTTTCTAACTCGAAAGAAAATTGGCAGCAGTTTGTTTACAACGAATCGGGTCCGTTTGCGGATTTTCTGGCAAGTCGCGTAACCCAGATGTACATGCATGCACAAAACGGCCAGTGGGCGCGGGTGTTCGGTGACACGGTGCCCATAAAACAATACCAAGACAGTGTAAAAGCTTATGATTTGTACAACGACGGGTACACCAATTCGTTGGGATCGCAGCTTACCGAACCTTCCGGTACGGACGCCGCCAAGCAATGGCTGGGATTAAAACCCTCAAGCGTTGCCGACGCGCAGGAGCGCACCCGTGTCGATGTGCAATTTAACGAAACCATCAAAGCCGTGCGCCAAAGCATTTTAAAAGCCTTGGTCGCCGGCAAGCCCAACGCAGAAGATCGCATGGAACGTTTCAATGACAAGCATCCCGATGAGAGCATCGAAGATGCGGACATTCAACGCGAGCAGGATTTGAAAGATCGCTTGGAGCAGGGTCTTCCCGCCAAAGACCCTGAGCTTGAAGAACGCGAGAATTTCTAGTTTTTCCCGGCAATTATACGGGCCTCGCCTTAAAGCCTCGGCTCCTATTGCCGGTTTTTCCCGGCGCATCAATGCAGTCCAGCACCGGAAATTCCGAGTGCTTTGCGGATATCTGCACTGCCCGCTACCCGCCAGTGGTCCGCATTGTCCAAACACCACACGCCCACCATGGCATCCTTCATGCGGATCTGGTTGACAACCTGCGCCTGGGGCAACGCGCGTTCTATAAAGCCGCGCACGGTCATACCAGGGTAGGTTTTGGCGGTTTCGCTCGATAGCCATTGACCCACTTGCAACGCGGTCCAAATAGGCTGCGAAAATGGGCCTTTCCCAGTACGCGCTGCGTCGATCACTAGCTGTACTTCATTTAACTGGGACTTCTCGACCATGAGTTTTTTGGCTTCCGTCAAGGGCGGCGGGGCATGGGGATCAAAATTAGATACATCGAGCGTTGCGAATATATGCCTTAAAACGCCAGGGCCGCGTGGCGATTCGAGCCACGTATGAAAGCGTTTGAAATAAGCGTGCTGCTCACTGTCGGTCATTATTCGGGTCGGCCTTAAGTAATAGATACCCCAGCGTCTTTCATCCTCGCGTGGAATAAACATCGCGTCCACATAATTGCTGCTCGCTACAATCGCCGTGCGATTGGGGATGTTGTAAGCTTTGCGCTGCTTGGGATGGACCTCCACTTTTTTGCCGGTAATCAAGTTTTTCAAGGCATTTGCGGTGTCATCGCTATCCCAGCGACCGTTGATATGAATCTCGTCACAATAGATTAACTGTGTGCCTTCGATCCAATCTGAAAACTGACTGCGTAGCGCCTTATTAGAGACGATGGTCGCATTGCGATGGCCAACCAATGCGCTCGGTATATCCCAGATCAGCGTGGTTTTTCCGGTGCCTGTTTTTTCGCTGATAATCAGTGGCGCACTGGTGATTTTTTCACTCGGATGCTGCACCAAAAACCCATAAAATCCCATTAGATAATTGCCAAATACGCGATCTTCCTCGGTGGGAAACGAGTAGTCCCAAAGATCATTAACTAACGCAATTTCCTCATCGGTGGGCTCTATAAAGGGTGCCGGTTCATTCCATAGATTAACGTATTTTTTACCCGCCTCAGCGTAGATCACGGGCTGCCCCGGATAAAACCCAAGGCAGTTTGTAATATGCCCCATCCCGTAATTGCGCAACAACTGCGTCGGCGTATAGGGTTCACGTTTTTTCCCCATCGGCATAAACCGTGTGAGTAAATCATTGATGACCTGTTTGGAAAGACAAGTGCGCTCGGATAAGCTATAAAAAATACCCTCTTGCTCCAAAATAATTACAAACTCATGCCCCAGCCAAGCCACCGCTTCACTTAAATTAAACCGATCTTTGCCAGTGGCATCCACCGCACTCTTGCAAGAAGTATAGAGTGAGCTTACTTGCTGAATCATTCGATTGGCCAGGGCCGGCTGCGCTGCCGGCACCGGCATCGTGATCGCCGCAATCTGCTCTGAGTACGGCGCATCGGCATGGACTGGCGCAGGCACTTGGGGCGTGCCCCAGCCGGCCTCGCGGGCCATCATAATCAGCGTACCGATCCTGATACCGCCGCCCGGTTCAAAGGACTCCCAGGTCTCGTAGCACTCGGCCTCGGAAGTATAGCCCGGCTGAGTCGCACTCCATTCGGCAAAAATCTCAAAGCCGTACTGGGATTTTTCACTCCAATCCTGGATTGCCATCAGGACTTTGATCCACATATCGCGGCATTCGGTGGTATGCGCTGGGGGTAACTGGATCACCGCCAGCATTGAGCGCACGTCATGGTCTGATACATTTTCGTAGTCTTGCCTGGTGACAAGATCTTCGTTAGATACGTGGGATTTTAGTTTTTTGTAGCTATCAGACAACTCAATATATACTTCTAGCTGCTTGGCGAGGTCATTAGGTGTGTATGTTGTATTGTTATCAACGATTATTTGGCACGGAATCGGCGCATGGCCTTTGCGATTAAGCGTGCCGGGGCAGCGCATCAGCCGTTTGGGATCGGCGGTTGCGGAGGGGTCGGCTTTGAAACCTAAATCTAGGCACTTGGCTTTAAGCGCCTGGGCAATCGGCAGCCAGTCATCCACCGCAAGGTCTTCGGTTAAGCACCAGTACACATGCAGACCGTTGCCGCTATCGACAATAATACTGGGCTGCGGCAAACCGGTGGCCTTGATGAACACCGTCAGTTCCCGGTGTGCGTTCTCCTTGGAACCTAAATCCTTGGAATCCAGATCCAGCCAAAAAGCTTTTTTAAATACGGGGTCATTGCGGTTGGGGCCGGCAAAGGTTCCCTGACCATAGAAAATATTCAGCGGCTGCAATGACAGCCGCTGAATCTGCGCCTCAAGCTCGGCCAGAGTCTTAAGCCCGTTCCAGTTTCTAACTGAAATTAACTTAGATCCCGGCCCGGTCTCGCCCGACAACAGGGTGTAGATCCCTGTTGCAGGCAAAACCCGCTCATAGAAGCTCGCCATGACGGCGACTAGCTGGCGTTAAAGCTATTCAGGCTGGTTAAAAGCCCTTGGATATCGTCGTCCAGCGATGATCCTTTGGGCTCCGGGGTGGGTTCTACCAGAACGGGCGCTGGAACGGGCGCTTCGGGCTGCACTTTACGAGGCCGGCCGGGGCCACGTGGCGGCTGGAATATCGACGTTGGGGTCGATTGAGGTTGGCTCTGCGGCGGGGTAAATCCATTGGCGGTCGAAGGGGCAGGGGGTGCCGGTTGGACCGCTTGTACTGGCGCAGGACGCGCTGCAACAGGTGTTCCCGCAGGAACTGGTGCCGGCTCTTGCTCGAACTGGCCGATAGCTTCTACGGGGGCCAAAGCCGCATCGGGCACCGGGTCGCTGTCTGCCAGAATGGCGTGTACTTGATCGCCATGGTAATGCTCCAGGACAATTTCCGCTTCGGCATCCGTGAGGGGGCGTATCGCTCTGAACAGCGGTTTTGGATGGCTGACTTCCAGATCAAAACTAATCCGCACGGCGACCGAGTTGTACGGGTATCCTCGCGCTTTCATGGCATCGGCCAAATTAGACAAGTCTTTCAGGCTTGATGGCGGCACGCGGAACAACATCGGGCCGTTCATGATCTCGTTGCGCAGGTTGCCCAAGGGCACGATGGCGAGTTTTTTAGAATCTCGGCAGGCTTTTTGTTTGACCCCACTGTCGGAAATCAAACTGCCGAATTGGTTCTTGGGGCATAGCGTGCAACTGGTGCTTACCGGTTTGGGAATCTGCGGTGCGGGATTTTTGCCGTCCAAAGAATAACAATCGGGCGCCGCGTTCGATCCTTCTACGTAAGCTCCTATGTAGAACTGCTTGGTTAGAAACGGATTGGCTTTGATAATCACCACTTCCAAACTACTTACCGGGACTTTCTGTCCGGTGTCCTGGTCTACCTTCATGACCACTTCTTCGGTGCCGCGATATTTTATTCTGAATTTGCCGGCTTTTATTCCGAGAATCCCATAGCTCGCCCGAATGCCTTCACCCAACGCCGCGTCGATCCCGGCGGCGACCAAGGCTTTGGCGGGGGCTTGTTGGATATTATTTTCAAACAGAGTCATATTGGACATGATTTCTCCTTGTTAATTAAGCCTTACGAACTCGAACTTCAACCACTGAATTCATGCTGAGGCCCGGCGGCAGTTGCCCGTTGGCTTCAACATACTCTTGCACCACCGACAAGGCTGCACGACGTTCCAGAAAGGCCGGGGCGTCGTTGGTTTTGACCCACGTAAAAAATTCTTCCCAGTCCTGCACGGTTACACTGTTGGTGTTCTGCAAGAACGCAATTCCAGAAGGGCATTTAAAGTTAGTCAGGCCCTGAGTCTGAAGTTTATTTTGCAGCCATGCAAGGCATTTATTCATATTTTCTTTGAGCGGCGCGAGTTCAGTTTTATGTCTTTCCTCGATGGTTTCTTTCTGGGATCGCAGCGTGCGATATGCGGCGATTACCTGATCGACAGTTGGCATAGTTTTAATCCTTTTTCCTTGGGTTTTAGTAAATCATAGTCAGCGGCCGACAAGGCCGTGACGAATCAAGTGCGAGGGCACGGCCCGGAGAATGAGCGTGACTCATTGGATACCGTCCCTCGCTTGCGGGGTTAGTTTTGAATCTGGCCACTCGCCGCATAACGCCAGTCCAAGGACTCCGCGTAAACCTACACGGCCCGCTTGGCTCGGGGTATTAAATCCTTCCTTGGGTTCCAGTTTCGAACAAATCTAAAATAGCATCCTGGACTTTTTCTTTCCTTCGTAATCGAGCATATACCAGTTCTTCGGCACGAGTCGCGGCAATGTTAACAATATGCGTGTGTAGTTTTTGACCCGACCGGGTAATGCGCGCACACGCTTGCTCATAAATTTCATAGCTGGTGATGGGGCTTGCCCAGATGATCGTGCTGGCCGAAGTCAGCGTGATGCCGTGGCTCATGGTTTGCGGATGCGCGACGATGACTTTTGGATTGGACTGTTTTTGGAATTGTGAAAAGGTTAAGTCCCGTTGCGCTTTGGATACGTCTCCATGAATAATCCCCACAGTGTATTTCTTGGCAAGAACGCCAGCAATCAATTCAACTAAATATCTAAAAGCCGCGAACACTAATACTTTGCCTTGCGATTGGTCGATTAGCTCGATGATCTGTTTGCAACGATCCGCGCCGCCCACGAATATGGCTTTTCCGTGCGCGTCATACATGAATCCTGCGGATACTTGCAGCAACTTCGATAGCTTGACCCCGGCGTTCGCGGCGGTAATTTCTCGGCCGCGCAGTTCCGCCGCATAGCAGTCCAGCATTTGCTTATAGCCCTTGATAGCTTGCGTTCCAGGGTCACACGTAATGGTGGTATACGTGGTAGGAGGAAGATCAAGGCATTGATCGCGCGTGAACCTGACCGCCGGTTGCAACGTCTCATACACAATTTGGGTGGCCTCGGGTTTCTCGATCCACTGGAAAGGCCCCACCTGGCGCATGACTTTTTCTTTGAAAGCTTTGAAACTATACCCGGCAGTCTCCGGGGTAATCAACTTGGCTATTCCATAGGCATCCGCCGCAGAATTCGGCGTCGGCGATCCTGATAAACCCCAGACATACCCCGCGCGTTTGACCAAGGGCTGCAAGTATTTCCAGCGTTCGGCCCGCGAGTTCCGGTAGCTCGCGCATTCATCCACGATGATGCAATCAATGTCGGGGCGTTTCCACAGTTCTTTATGGAGAACTTGGATGCCATCGAAGTTAATAATATACACGTCGGCATCTTGTGCGAGTAACTTAGCCCGTCGCTTTGCGTCGCCATACAAAACCACGGCTTGTAAGTAGGGCAGGCACTCGAACAGTTCGTTAAGCCAAACCGTGGTCAGCGTAGACAACGGACCTACGATCAGCAGTTTTTTTACGATCCCTTCGCCCTTAAGATAATCATAGCTCCAAGCCACTGCGCGGGATTTACCGACACCCATTTCACTTAAGACGTAAGCGCGTCGGCTTACCGTGCATAGATCCATGGTCGCCAGTTGCGACTCAAAGGGATGCTGGCTGCCAAAATCATAGCGACTCAAGGCAGGCGAGGGTGCCTTGAACCCTAAATT
>QGNH01001706.1_pt1 | contig 12931 bp, 17 predicted proteins | sample 1735481 | NCBI WGS metagenome assembly QGNH01 (sample SAMN09239004, study PRJNA386568) | Viral metagenome, whole genome shotgun sequencing project. | reverse complement strand
AGATTTCTTAAGTCTATCGAGAAAAACGGACTCACTCGCGGAGTTATGGTCAAAAGTATGAATCCTCCAGCATTCCTATTCGGTAAGCAATGGCTTACTAAAAATCCAGAATATGAACAATCTTGGGCAAAGGGAACAGGGCGACTACCATACAAACGCAATGAAGTTAGATTGACCATTGAGATACCAGAAGAAAACGAGCGTGATTGCAAGCCGTGGACTCAGATGATGTTTTTGGTCGCAGATGTAGCTGAACAATTGTCTTGCATGGGAGATCCTGAAAATTGGTATGTTTTTGACGGCAACATAAGACCACATTGGATAAAAGAGATTGGCCGTCGTGAAGGGACCAGCAATGGTTGAGAATAACGTCTGCGCACATCATGGCAAATATACTCCCAACTCATTATCAGGAGTTTGCCCTCAATGTGCAGCCGAAAATCATCAAAAAGGATCTACTTCAGTTACACCTTTTTTAGACCCTAGATTTATGCACATCTCACCAGAATTAGAGGCGGCAATAAACAGGCTATCAGATGTTATTGAAAAGGCTTTAAAAGAAATGGGATATAAAAAGGAATGTTAATCTTTGTTGGACCGCAAGGTGGACACGTAAAGTCGTGCTGCGATTAAATGGTGGAAAACTACTGCCAGCCTTGCGGTTCTTTTTTGGAGGAGTGAAAAGATTGAAAAAGAACGAGATAATCTTTTTGAAACGATAAGAGAAATGAAAAAAGAAGGCCTATCCCCTAGCCTAGCGCTGAAGGTTCACTGTTTAGTCTGTCTGCTCGGTCCAGTATCTGGCTCATCTTCTAAGCCTTTTTGTTAAGAAGCTTAGGACATGGGCCAGTCTTGCGGGAATATTGGCCTTTTATTCTTCCCCTGGCATAAAACCTTACAAACATCCCCACTTCATCAAAGCGCGAAGCGGTTGCCATACTTTTTCAAGGGCTAGACTATTATCGATACCCCAGGTTCTGCTAATCCCTGGCACCGTCCGGGTCAGGTCCCCTTTTCTGTGCCAACCATTTAATAAACCATGCCGGTTTGCCGGACCCTAGTCTAAAGGATGAATCGATATAATCTGTCGCCTGTTTTTTACTTTGTCGAGGCTATGCATCAAAGTTTCGACATTTCATTAGACCAGATTGAGACATTGAGTTATCTTGGTTCTAGTTTGATCTCGAAACTCAACTCTTGCAGGGTAAGACCTAAAAATCAAGCCCTGCATGTCTTTTCATCTCAATTCGGTACACTGCTCGGTACACTGCAAAATATTAACAACACTTTTAGTTAGACTGCGTTATAATTATGCATGAGGTGCATATGGACGAGATGCAAGGATCTTCGCATACAATAGAAGAAGCTATAAAGCGCGCATTGGCATCAGGAACTGCTGTTGTCGCTAAGGAGCACATTCATGAGTTCTTGGCTCAAAGATTCAGCCATGCTATGCTACAGGCCCAATCAGATGAAGAAGCTCTTAGGCTCAAAGAATTATTTCAAAAAATCATCAAATAACTGTTCCATAGTGTTGCTTTTAGACCTCAGTCGTGTTGCAATGCGTATATGGATAAATGGCTAGAGAGAATATCCATACTTCAGGATGAATTATTATTGGACATGGACGTCCTCGAGTCTCCCGATTCGGAACTTCAAAACAAGACCAAAGACTTAAAGATCAAAATCGATGCAAAGCGAAATGAGCTTAATGCTCTTAATCTTCTGATTGACCGACAAGACTCCATCATTTTGACTGACTGTAAGTGGTAAACGAAAAAAAAATACAGAACGATATCTTAGATTTCTTAAAGACCATTGGTCTTCTCGTTTTCCCAATTCAGAATGCTGGCGTCTATGATCAAATCAAAAAGATCTATCGAAGACCTCCAAAGCACTTTCGTCCCGGCATCTCAGACATCATCGGTATGCTCCCCTCAGGGAAACTTCTCGCTATTGAAGTGAAAGCTCCCAAAGGAAAACCAACTCCCGATCAACTCAAATTCTTGGTTGACGTGCAAGGATCTCTTGGTGTTGCATTCATCTCAAGAAGTGTCTGGCAAACATATTCACAACTTCTGCCCTTTTGGCCAGAAATTAAACATTACGAGTCCATCGCTCTTAGATATAAGAAAATGGATGAGATGAAGGAGAATTCATGGGAACCGAAGAAGTCGCTGCCAAAAAACGAACAAAACTAGACATTGATACAGAATATACTAAAATCGCAACAATCTATGGCGATAATCTTATGAAGATTGATATCCTCACAAGACAGATTGAACAAATCAAAGCCCATATGTGGAAACTGAAACAAGAAGCCGATGAATTAAATCTCATGGCCCCAGCGGAAGAAAAATCAGTTGAAACGAAAGCCTGAACGACGCTTAACTGCTGATGAAAAAACATTCTTAGATCGCATCTGCTTTCGCCTATACGGGAACCCCTTACAATGGCGACAAATGATAAAAGCTGGAAGCACTCAAGATGAAGTGTTTGCAATTATAGTTAATAAGACCAACGAAAAAAAGGCAGAAAAAGCCAAGGAGAAAGAAAATGAAAAAAGAACTGCAGACATTGCAGAAAGCGACATTCAAGAACAACACAATCTACAAGCCAATAACGGCGGAACAGGTTGAAGCATTAACTAACGAATTCCTGCCCATCCTAAATAAGATTGCAGCTCCAACTATTTTCGACCCAGACTTTGTTTGTGCCATTCTCCTAAACGTCACTCATTCTCCTGAACAAAAAAAAGGAATCACCACCAAATCTTCTTTGTTTGATGGATGCATTGACTACATCTCAAGACGTCTAACCTTTGAAATGTCCGAAGCACTCAGAGCTAAGATCGAAGCTAAAAACAAAGAAAAAGAATCAACAGATAGCCCACCCACAGAAAATCAAGAAGAAATGCCAGTGGAGGCAAACAATCATTGAACTTCAACGCCATTCAAAAAAAATGGTATGAACAACTAGAAAAAGATGGATTCAGGGATTGTGAAGACTATACAACCCCTGGATTTCCTCTCAAACGGTGGTCAGGATTTTCTGTTTCAGAATCATATTTAAACACATTGATAATCATTGATCCTTCAAACTCACTAAAAACAAGCTTCCCTGAGCCAATCTTCAATCTCAAAGAAGATTTCATGAACTACACAGAATTCAAACGAGCATGTGAATTCATGTGTCGACATGGAAACTCAACCCTCAATGAAAGACTCATTATTAAAATATGGGAACATCATTGTGATGGCCTTTCAGTAAGAAAGATTGGCATTATAGTTAATGTAGCTCGAGACAAAGTTCACAGAACCATAAAGCGTCTAACGGAATGGATGAATATGATGGGCGAAAATACAGAAAATCTTCCAACCTATGAAGAAGAACCACTTCCAGAAAAAAAAACAAAAGTTGTCACAAGATCATATATCCATGAATCAGATGCGGCACTTGTCTATTCCACCTGGAGAAATAACCTCTGGTATGCAAAAGAACTAGATGAAAAATATGCCCCTGAATTCTATAGAAAAGCCAATCGAGAAATTAGACTCTTACTTCAAAAACCAAATACAAAAGTAAAAATAGCATGCCTACTTGATGATCCCACAGAGATTGCAGGATATGCCGTTTTCACTGATAAGAATCTAGAATGGATCTATGTTAAAATAAGCTATCGAAATCAGGGCATTGCGAACCTACTAACAAAAGGATTCTCAAGCATTTCCACACCAATGACACCAATCGGAGTATCGTTAGCCAAAAAGAAGAAACTTAAAATACAAGGAGAATCAAATGAACGAAATGAAACCGAAACCGAAAAGGTCAAATCTTGAAGAATGGGAAAAAGAAGGAACTCGCGCTTACTATGTAAAATTCCATCAACCGGTTCCGACATTTGTTAACAAAGAACCAGTCTCTGAATTTAGAATTAAAATTGATAATCAAATAGATAGAAAATATTTAGTTGAATCAATTGTTTATTCACCAAAAGGAGTCATCGTTGAGGCTGGAGGAGAGAAAAACATCATCCCGCTTGCTAACGTTATGTATGCAAGACTCAAAACCCCCAGTGCTGAGTGATATCTAAATGGGAAGACCACTCCTTGAGATCGATGAAAATCAAGTCGAAGAGCTTGCCTCTATCTTCTGTACGATGAAAGAAATAGCGGCAGTTGTTGGCTGTTCTGTAGATACATTGGAAGGCCGTTTTTCGGACGTGATAGCCAAAGGACGTGAGCGGGGAAAAATGTCTCTAAGAAGAGCCCAGTGGCAGGCTGTAAAAAATGGCAATGTTGTCATGATGATATGGCTTGGTAAACAGATCCTAGATCAAGTTGAAAAGACCCAGTTGATTTTAGAAAAAGTGCCTGATGAAGTCCTTGTGCAAGAAGCAAAACGAAGGATAGAAATTGGAACTAAGTCATAAAGAGATCTTACAGCAATTCTTGAATAGTAAAAATACAGCCCGAGATTTAACTATTGATCTCGTTTGCAAAGACTCGTTCGAAGAACAACGGAAGTTTATTGATGATCCATCAAGACTAAAAGCCGCTCACTGTACAAGAAGGGCAGCAAAGTCATTCACTGCTGGACTTTATATGGTTGAGACTGCGCTGAAGTATCCTGGATGCAATTGTCTTTTTGTTGGTCTCACTAGGCAAAGCGCCCTTGATATAATTATGAAGGACATTTTGAAAGTAGTGGATAGAAAGTTCAAGCTTCAGATCCATTTTAACAACACTTCCCTGGACTGCACATTCCCCAATGGAAGTGTAATAAGAATCACAGGAGTTGATGTCTCTGAGGATGAAATGAATAAGCTCCTCGGTAAAAAGTATAGGCTGGCTTGCATCGATGAGAGTAGTCTTTATACCGTTAATCTCAGACATTTGGTTTACGATATCCTTGGTCCTGCTATGGCCGATGAAAAGGGAACTATTTGTTTGTTTGGCACAAGCTCAAACCTCACTCAAGGACTATTCTTCGATATCACTAACTTCAAAGAACAAGGATGGTCAGTACATAAATGGAGTGCTCATCAAAACCCTCATATTGATTGGCAAGCTCAGCTAGACGAGATCAAAGCAAATCGCCCGCTCTATATGGAAACCCCTCAATTCAGACAATGGTATTTGAATGAGTGGGTCATTGAGACAGATAAGCTAGTTTACAAGTTCAATCCAGAACGAAACTTATTTCGGGATCTTCCCTATCCAACTTCGAAAGGTTGGAAATACATATTGTCATGTGACCTGGGTTGGGAAGACGATACAGCAATCGTATTGTCAGCATATCATGAGAACGAGCCAACGTTTTATATCTTAAAGACATTTGCGGCAAAGCACATGACATTCGATAAAGTTGAAGCCAAGCTCTTAGAGTTCTTAAACGACCCAAAACACCCATGCAATAGTGTGATCATCGATGGCGCCAATAAGCAAGGCGTTGAGACTATGACATTGCGATCAAACATATACTTCGAATATGCAGATAAACTCGGCAAAGCTGACCACATCGAGATCCTAAACGGTGACCTTATCCAAGGAAAAGTGAAGATCCATCAAGATGAACACGACCTCATTGATGAAATGATGGCATTAGTATGGAAAACCCAAGGCGATAAGATCATCTATCCAAAGAAAGAACATCCAAGCCTTCCAAACCATCGCTGTGATGCCATGCTTTATGGCTGGTTTAATGGGTATCATTTTCTATCAACGCCCGCCAAGAAAGCCACAATACCAGGCACTGTTGAATACATCAAAGAACAAGAAGATCTCCATAAACAAGCCATTATCGAGCGCATGCAGAGAGAGCAGGCCATCAAGGATGGAAACCAAGGGCTTAATTGGGCCAAAGACAATCAAGGCCGAGACCCATGGCATTCTTGGGGTGATTAGAGCTGTGGATATCTAAGACAACCTCATATTGTTATGAGCAACCTGCCCTTCCTTAAAATCAGGAAACCAGCATCCTTACGTACTCAAAGCGGCGAGTCGATGTATGGCTTTAGCGAACACGATGAGATGTGTGAGCAGGCTCTTCAGGAGCTTATGGAAGCAGCTGACTCCAAAGACCACTCAAAACTAATGGAAGCACTTGAGGCTCTGATTGAGTGCCTGATTGCTAAACACTCAGGAGATGATGATGCCATTGATTCATAAAAAAACACCCTCTGCCTTCAAAGAAAACATTCGCAGAGAAATGCATGCTGGTAAACCTCAGAAGCAAGCCGTGGCCATCGCATATAGTGAGCAACGAAAAGCATCACATAAAGCTCATGGTGGTCCGATTGAGGGATGTCCTAACTGTATGGCTGATGGCGGTGAGATTGAGATCGATGAGCATGAAGAAGAAGATGATAAACCAAAAGCTACAGGAACCTTAGAAAACTATCACGAGACTGGAAAGAACACTCCGGTCGGGAAAATGCAAAGAGAAGCCGATCTTAAAGAGTTTCGTCATATGCCTGCTCCAAAGATCAAAGGTCTTTATGAAGGCGGCAAGGTTCTATCATCTCTTCAAAGTGTATTCGGTGGTGGTAATGAGGCCGGGGCTTCAGAGCTAGACACATCAACTGCAAATAAAAACAAGAAGCCAGATCCTCACGTAGAAAATGAACAAGGACCCCAGCCAGCTCCTGGATCCACTTCGACCAAGGACCTGGATGAGGAGAAGTCTGACAACTGGGCAAATGAAGCTCATGGCGGCCTACTCACTTCAGCAAGCACCAAGATCGGTATGAGTGGACATCATTCATATGATGAAGATGAGCACGAAGAAGAAGAACATTCAGAGGCTGAGCCAAGAGAGCCAGCTACGGGCACGTTAGAAAATTATCATCCAGTTGGTAAGAACAAAGCTGCCGGCAAAATGGACCGAAAACAAGATCTAAAAGAATACAAATCGTCAGCAGGTCCTAAAATCAGAGGACTCGCCGATGGCGGTGAAGTTGGTGACGATGATGGCGGAGATTCCGAGATTCACGAAATGCTCGGACAAGACATCATGGATGCCATTCACAAAAAAGATCACAAGCGAATCATGGACGGCATCGAGGCTTGCGTCCTTCAATGCATGAATAAAAGGGGGAATTAATGGGAATGATTAATGCCAAAGAAGTGAGCTCAATGATTAGGAAAAATAAGGGCAATAAGCTGCGTCCAGATATGGATTATGCGGGACAAGAAGCCGTCGATCCTAATGAAGCTTGGGACGATAAGATGGCCTCAGAAGTAAATGAGACTCTTGATAATCCGGACCATGAGCCCGCTACAGATAAAGAGATGGGCGAAGATGAATCTAGCCAAGACAAGGCGATGCTCAAAAAAACCATGGAACGCATTAATAAGTATTTCGATACTCTTGGTATCTAATGAACCTAGCCGAAACAATCGCTCTTGTTGAAGCCTTGAAGCTAGCTGGTGTGACTAAATTCAAGTCCGCTGAGCTTGATATTTCATTTGAAGCTCCAACAAAGCACAAGAAGAAAGCATCTCCTTCTGCTCCAGAAGAGAAGCCATCAGAAGAATCTCCGCTCTTAAATACTGAAGCGACAGAGAAGCTCAAAGATCTCATTAGCACTCTGAAAATGAGCGACGAAGAGCTCGCAAATCAAATATTTCCTGATGGAGCTCTATAATGGCATGGAAAGTTGAACCCATTGAAGTTGTTAAGCCCAAAGACAAGGTCATTGACCCAAGGGATAAAAAACAGACCAAAGAGCAGAATAATTACTATCAATGGTGGTTAGCTAAAGATGAAAAAGAGCTTCAAGCTCAGTTATTATCTACGACTCAGTTTCTTAAGAATTTCCATTCGTCTAGAATTAGACAAGCAAGCCTCTACTCTCGTTTGTTTTCCGGAAAGCCGCTATACAATTATTTAGCTTCCACCTCGACTTTGGATAACTCACAGCAAATGCCGATGGGCCGACCAACTGCGAACGTGGTTTATTCATGTATTGATACGCTCACATCAATGGTCACTCAAAATAAGCCAAGACCCGTGTTCTTAACGGATGCTGGTCACTACAAAGAGCGCCGAATGGCTAAAGAGATGAACTCTTTTATCATGGGGGAATTCTATCGCTGTAAGGTCTATGAAGAGATTGGACCTGAAGCATTTCGTGATGCTGCAATGCTTGGTAATGGATTTGCAAAGATTGTTAAAAAAGATGGCAGGGTTGAACTAGAAAGAACTCTTGAGACTGAGTTACTTGTTGATTTCAATGATGCTTACTATCGCCATCCGCGGGCACTAATTCATACAAAGCTCTGTGATCGCGGAGTTCTTGCTGATGAAATGCCAAAAGAGTCTGCAAAGATCTATTCAGCTCAAGGCGGAACTGTTGATAGCTCGCCACAATCTACGGATACGGTGTCTGATCAAATAATAGTATCAGAAGGATGGCACTTGCCATCAGGAAAAGATGCAAAAGATGGACGGCATGCAATCGTATGTTCCGAAGGAACTCTGCTCGATGAGCCTTGGACCAAATCATACTTCCCCTTCTCAAAGCTAGACTATAACCAAAACACGGTTGGATGGTTTAGCCAAGGGATGGCCGAGATTCTATTTCCGACTCAAATGGAAATCTATAAAATGCTGATCATTGCTTCCCAGGCCATAGAAATGACTGGTGTGCCAAAGATCATTATTTCAGAGCTCTCCAAAGTTTTAGAAACGGCATTTAATAACAATATCTCAAGCATCATCAAAGTGAAGTCGATGGCCGAAGCTCCTCAGTTCGTGAACGCCACTTCTAACAATGCTGAGATATATGAATACATTAAATGGCTAATTCAAAATGCTTATGAAATGTCAGGCGTATCGGCAATGGCCGCGGCAGCTAAGAAGTCTCCAGGACTCGAGTCTGGTGAGGCAATTCGTGAAGCAAATGACCTTCAAACCGCAAGATTTGCAGCTTTAGAGCGCAGATATCAGGCATTTTTTCCAGATCTCGCCTACAAGATGATCGATGCCGCCGCAGAATTGGCTGAAGAAAACGGTAAATATACGACTGTTTTCCCAAGTAAAGATGGCACGAGAGAGGTTGATCTCCCTCGCGGCGAGAAGATGCTCAAAGACACACATGTTATTCAGTGTTTTGATGAATCTTCTTTGCCAAAAGATCCAGCAGGTAGACAAGCAAAGCTCTCAGAAATGCGCGCTGATGGGGAAATTTCTCAACAAGAATTTCGAAGGCTTTCAAACTTTCCGGATCTTGAGCAATCCGATCAGCTAGCGTTTGCATTAGAAGAGCGTATTCTTCATGATCTGGATGCCATCGTTGAAGATGGCGAAAAGGGGTATAACCCACCAGATGAGTTTGTCTTAGATCCTTCAGATCTTGCAACGACTTTAACAGTTCAAACTATCAATAAATATGCAGTCACGGACCTTGAAGAAGAAAAGATGTATCTTCTCAGACAATATTTTACAGCTGTTCAAACCCTAAAGGCAAAAGCAAATCCTCCACCAATGCCAGCAGCTTTACCTCCACAAGGCCAGCCTCAACAACAACCGGCCGTCCAGCCGCCACAAGCATCAGTGGCACCAACCTCTAATGTTCGTGTTTAAAAAGAAGAATCAACCAAACCTTAGGAGAATATATGGGATTTACAGTCGAGTCTTTAGAACCTGCCGTGGTTGGAACCCAATCGGGACCAACGCAATTTGACCTTCCTTCAAAAGAATTCATTGGTTATGACCCGAAGGGGACAACCACTATTACCGGCTCACCAATTGCCGATAATCAGCAAAATGTAAGACAACCTGAAAATAATGTAGCCACGAATGCATCTGCAGGGGCACCGGAAGCTGCGCAAGAAGAATCAGTGACTCTTTCCTCGAAAGTCAGTGCGATCGCCCGTAGGGATCAAGCACAACGCCAAAAGGAAAGGGACCTCGCAAGACGTGAACAGGCTTTGGCCGATAAGATTGCTGCTGGTGAGAAGTATCTCTCTTTGCAGGAAAAACTTAAAGCTAAGGACTATTCAGCAGCTGAAGAACTGGGCTTAAGTTCAAATGAACTTGCCAAGTTTGAAGTTGATAAGCTTGCTGCCCAAGACCCTAACGAACTTAGGGCTAGGAAACTAGAAGAAGAGATAGCCAATCTTAAAAGGCAACAAGAAGAACGACAAATAGAAGAATACAAGACGAATCAAGTTCTTTGGAAAGAAGAGATCTCTCGAACAATTTCGACTGAGGGTAAGTTTCCAGAACTTTCTTATCTGAAATCAAAAGGTCAGGACGCAGAACAAGTCGTTTTGCAGTTAATTAATGATTCTTTTGACGAAGATGGCGTCGAACTCTCTGCCGATCAAGCAGCTGCTTTGGTTGAAAAAGAACTCAAAAAAAGAGCTGATTTTTATGCAGAATCTCCATCGATTAGGAATAGAACTCCGGAAGTTAAAGTGATGGGGCCTCCGAAAGCTTCTACAAAAACCATCACACAAACAATGACAACGACGCCAAAGACGGCGCCCGCGTCAAAACCGTTTCACCTAATGTCTGAGTCTGAGCAAATAGCTGAGGCAATTCGTCGGGTGCAGGCGGCAAAACTACAGAGGTAATTAAATTATGGGAACTCCAGCAAATCCGGCATTAGCCTACTCGAACTCGCAGGATAACCTGCAGGTTCTAAAACAATTGTATAGTGATGATTCATGGGTCATGAGGGACCTTGTCTAGAGTTTTGGACAAGTAAAACCGTCTCTGATTGACTTGGAACTCCAGCAGTGGACAACAGGGCGCAAGCGAAAGCAGCGTGAACGACTAAGTGAGATGGCCCGCAAGGGGTGCGATAGTCTGAACAAGGGTATAACAAAATAAGCCCTTGAGAGAAATCCGAAGAGGTTTCTCCCGCTTGGAAAGAGCGAGTAACAAAGTGACAGCAAGAACAGATTTCTTTCCATGGTTGACAAGGACGAGACCGAAATGGGTCTTGGTGGTTTGAACTTTCCAATTCCAGTGTTGTATGACGTTGGTGGTGGTGGTTCTGCTAACTTGGGACTCGCTCAGACTTATCAAACAGCTCCAGCAACAGCATCTTTCCTTTTGACCACAGTAAACGTGTACCGCGTTGGCTCTATCCAGAACCAATTCTTACGCGCTTCTGCTCAAAACATCGGTGCGTTTATGCCAGCTGCTAAAATGAATGTGAAATCACTCTACATGGGTGCAGCGAATGATATCGCATACCAAATGTTCAGCGATGGATCAGGAACTCGCGGAACTTATGGTGCAAACGGTGGAGCTGGCTCTATCGTCAATGGCGTAATCACTCTTGATAACTTGGGTCAAGTTTATCAATTCTCTGTGAACATGGCGCTGAATTCATTCTCAATTTCTGGCCAAACAGCTACGCAGTCTACTGGTGCAGCTATTGGTTATGTGATCGCAGTTGATACTGGAGCTGGTACAGTTACAGTCAGCCCTACTTTGCAAGGCGCTGCTGGAACTCCAACAAACTGGTCAACTAGCTTTCCATACCTTGGACGAGCAGGGGATACTTTGTTCAGCACTAATGGCTTGAATTCTGCAAACATGCTCTGCATCGCAGGCTTGGGCGCATGGATTCCTTCTGTAGCTCCTGGACCTTCAGATGCATTTTTTACACAGAACAGAAGCGTTTCTGCTACTAAGCTCGCCGGGCTTCGTTTTTCAGGATCGGCTGAGTCGATTCAGGATTGTCTCATAGACTCCACAAATCAATTGGCGGCCCAATCTAGTGAAGCTGGCGATCCAGATGTGATCTTTATCAACCCCGTGTCTTTCCAAACTTTGGTGAAAAATCTGACTGGTCAAGGTCAATATCAAATGATCCGGGCTAAGGTGAATGAAGAAGTTGAGATCAGCTTTAAAGCATTGGTTCTTCCGACTGCCAACGGTGAAATCTCAATCATTCAGGATCGAAACTGCCCTGGCCAGACTGCCTACATTTTGACGATGAAAACTTGGAAATTGCGATCTTTGGGAAAAATTCCCCAATTTTTAACCTTCCCTGGATTCTACGACATGCTGGGCTTTCCAATTCCTGGACAAGATGCTGTTGAGATCCGCGTAGGCGGCTACCTCAATTTATCTTGCAATGCGCCAGGTGCTAATGCAGTCGTTTCTTTACCGCAATAATATATTGTCCATGAGTCTTTAAAAAGATGGCATGACAGCATTAAGGGCTCGAGGCTAGAAAACCTCGGGCCTTTTGCTTTTCTAAGTCATTCTCACATAGGTATGGGTGAATGTCTTCACTCGTGCCTTCGACTAGCGGCCCTAGCACTCAAGGCAACAACGATAGGGCTTATGTGAGGATTTCATGGCTAATGCAATTGGCAACAATAGCGGTCGTTTCTATTCTTTTGGTCAAAAGCCAGTCTTAATCGACTGCAATTTCATCGTCGATCCAGCAAATGGAAATGGTTATGGAGTCAGGTCTTTAAAAGGACAAGGCATCCGACACGTTTATATGCATAGTACTGCCTCATTAACAGGCACAACAACTTCAAGTTCAAACGTTATCACATCAATTGCTGGCGGGACATCAGGTCTGACTGCTGGAATGCCGGTACAGGGAACTGGAATTCCTGCTGGAACTACAATCACGGCGGTCCTTTCTAGCTCTTCTGTTCAGATTAGTGCTAATGCAACAAGCTCCAATACGAGCGAATCGATCACTTACCAGGCGGCAGGCAGTCCAAATCCTGCTCCTGGATATGCTTTGATTCGCGTAAGATCAAATTACAACAGATATCTTGGTGGTTTTTCAGGCTTTGCTTCCCCAACAACTGGCGGAACAACAGCAATCAACTCGACAACTGCTGGCCTCACAATTGGCAATGCTTATATTATTGCATCAGTTGGTCATGGCCCCGCTGGAACCGTAACGATTGCTCCAGTAGCAGATGTTAATGGCTCTTTGGAG
>QGNH01000184.1_pt2 | contig 12942 bp, 19 predicted proteins | sample 1735481 | NCBI WGS metagenome assembly QGNH01 (sample SAMN09239004, study PRJNA386568) | Viral metagenome, whole genome shotgun sequencing project. | reverse complement strand
TATATAGTTCAGAGTTCGCTTTTCGCCAAGCTAAATGCCTTTGAAATAATTCTAATTTATTATTTTGATAATATTTCTGGTCGCTTAATCTTTTTAAGGATTTAGGATAATTCTTATGATAAAATTTATCACATTCTCTACATTGGTAACGTCGTCCACCTGGACAGTTTTTATCTTTATTAAAGAATTCAGCCGTTAAAGATTTTTCTTGGTGACATTTATGACATTCTCTTAACGCTTTCATTTCCCTTATTTACTCTAGTTCGGATTCGGGAGAAGGCGGCTGGGGAGCGTCACAAGTAACTTCAGTAATAATCTCTCCATCAGCGTCTTCTGGTTTATCATCCTTAGCTTTATGACCCTTACGATACACTTTCCTCACCAATCCTCCTGAGACCTCTATAAAGTCTGCTTGACCTTTCATGTGTTTGAATTTGTCGCGTAGGGCGCAAGCTTTCCGGGCTAAAGAATAACAGTCTTTGAGGAGTTTCTCCGCTTTTTCCAGTGCGTCTCCACTGGTGGTGAAGTATGAGGCGGGAGAGATATCAGGTAGGTTTACGTGTAAGTGCCATCTGTTGTTGCTGATTTTTTCTAGCACGTCTTCTCTCCGCCTTCTGTTTATTAAGTCTCTCTCTATGTTTCCAGTAATAATCCATTGCGTGTTTATTTATCTTATCCCTATTCCTACTAGCCCATCGTGCGCGGGCTTCTGCACGTGGTCTTTCGAAGTCTGGGTCGCCTTTCATCTCATAATAATATGCATTTTGGAATTTATTACTCTGTTTCTTTATGCAGGCTCTGCAGGGGGAGCGGAATTTGTTTTCATTCCAGGTATTGGTTAAATACCAATTTTCTTCATCTAAGGGCTTAGTTTTGTGGCAGCGTGGGCATTTTCTTGTCATTTTTCACCTCCAAGTATATATTTGAATGCAAAGATATCTTATGAGATGGAAACCTTGCAAACCCCCTTACACAGAATTTGATGTCTCAGATACGGGCGTCCTGAGATATCGTAAGACAGGCAATGTCTGGAATCTGAAACGTAGATTGCACCCAGGCACAGGAATTATTGTTCCTGTGTGCTGGCATAGAAATGGGAGATATCATCGTCATTCAATTTGTCTAGCCAAAGCAGTTATGGAAGCTTTCCACCCCAATCGTCCTAAAGATAGTTGTGTTCATTTTAAGGATTGGAATAGAAGTAATATTTCTCTGAGTAATATGGAATGGCGGACGAGAGAATGGGTTCTACAAAATAGACCGAATAGGACGAGAGATTATCGGCCACGGAAGCCATACCTAACTCAGAAGCAATATAACTCTGTCTTTACTTTACATAAGAGGGGCTTCTCTCAAGTGAAAATTGGAAAGATGTTAAATAGAACTAACGGATCGATTAGTAAGATCCTCTCAGGAAAGGTGGGGCTACGTGGAGATTTTTGAGGTTCAGCAATTCTGCGATGAAAAGGGACACTTCGTTGTTTGGAAGAAAGGGCAGGATATTGACCATCCTCATCCTTCTCCTTTCACTGGGCATATTGAGGTGCCTGAGGCGAGGGTCTCAATCGAGTTCGTTATTCCAGCTAAGAACATAGTTGAAGCATTTGAAATGTGTGATGAGGCTGCTGCTAAGGCAGTGGCTGAATTTAAGGAGAAGGTGCATCAAGCTGAGTTAGAGTCAATTAAGAGGCGGCGGAAGGGTTTGATTCTTCCGCCTGGGAGTAGTGGGAGGTTCGCATGACGTTAAATCAGAAACTTTTCGCCATTTATAATGCTTACCCCCGGCATATCTGTAGGGGTCGGGCGCTTCCTGCTATTGAACAGGCTCTTCGTAAAGTAGGGAAGGAGTTCCCGGAAGAGGATCCCTATAAATTCCTCCTGGGGAAGGTTAAGGAGTTCGCCGCTAGTGATTTAGGTCAGTCTTCAATGTGCCCATATTGTGAGAATTGGATGGCTGGTGAGCAATGGGCAGACGATACAAAGGAATGGAACTATGCAGACTAGAGAGGAATTAGAGAGGGCAATGCACCCTGTGCAGCATTTAAGGCGTCAATTTGGTTTGCGCGGTGTGCAGACTATTTCTCCTAACGCGAAATGTCCTTGTGGTAGTGGGAAGAAGCATAAAAAGTGTTGTTTGTGGGCCTCAAAGGCTCCTCTTGTACTTTCAGGGCCTCCGAAGTGCGTCTTTAAATAGCGAGTGGCCTTCCTTATACCTTCCCGTTTAAGTTTGAACTATTAATCGAATGGGGTCGTTGATGGTCATAGTTGCGTTTTGGGTATTCACATATCTAATTGCGCCCCTAAAACCACATATTAAATGGTCCTGTGGAGAGGGTAAATTTTTCCAATATTTCTGGCCATGCACAGTGAGACCACTCCCACCCCCGCCGCTGATAAACCAGACATCTAACACATAGGGTGCAGGATATGGTTCTGGGATATCAGCACCATATTGATCAACAGTCCAGAGAAGTAATTGAATTTGTTGGATGCTCCCATATTGTTTATCATAAGTATAGGTGGAGGTGATAGTTTTCATTATGGTTCTAGTATAAATAGCTGCTGTAGTGAAATTCTGTTGTCTATCGTAAATGCTATAATTGGCTGAGATAGTTGTGGGAACATAAGGTGGCTGGCCGGGTTGCCCTGAATAATAGCGGGCATCATATTTAGTGTATGTGTCATAATAATCAGGAGGGACACTCTCATTATGGAAGGAGAATGGTTCAGTGTGATCATTCTTATTACACCAAGAGTACCCAATTGGGACAGTGACCCAGTTGTTATAGCCAACTGGGGTGTTCATTGCTATAGTAGTTACTGGGAAACTCATATTAATATAACCGAATATCATGCGGCGGTCAATTTGTTTGCGCAGTGCTTCAAGCATTTTGAGTGAACCCCGCTAGATTCATTGGCCACGCAAGAGAATAGATGAAATAATTCTGAGTGGAGATTGCCTGTACAAACCCGGTGTTTGGGCCTATCCAGGTGCCCTGTGGGAAATCTTGATTTCCCCATGTAATTCCTTCGTCAACTACGGTGGATTTCCAAGCGCAGAAAGTCCCTGCTAATGGGCCATTTGTATCGTAAGTTATATTGTCAGTGATGTCCCAACTACTCTCTGTTCCATAGCCCCATTGTGCTACCCCAAATCCTTTACTGGGGTCCCATGGGTAATAGGGTGGATATTCAGGCGGGTAATATATATGCTCTCTGTGTATCCATTTAGCCCATTTTCCTAGATCGTTTCCGTCTTTATCGAGTAGGGTAAAGGTTAGCGTGAAATTTATTGACCAATCATAAGGTAGAAATGGGTCTATAGCTGGGAGATAATCACTCGCTCCTGATGGGACGTATCTTCCGTTTGGTTGTCCTGGTGTCCAGTTAGGAGGGGTGGCTCGCCAGGATCTGCGTAGAGTTACATTAGCTCCCCGGCTGGCTGCTACCCACATATTAACATTCCATTCGAACCAGCCTAATTCACTGTGGCCATAATCTCCGGTATGGTAGGCTGTGTTAGCCCAATTAGTAACTGGGTTTACAGTCCCACTACTGCCGCTGGTGATGTAGGGGGAGAGGATGTAAACTTGGTTACTATCAGAAATCATTGTTCCGTTATAGTAGTCTTTTGGGAATACGCGTAATCTTTTGTTATTGGTATTACAGCCGTGTGGTTCACCTGAGTTATAGGGGCCTTCTATAATTATATGCTTGGGTTGTTCATGGAAGGATGGGTACTGTGGGAGTGAGATTGTCCCATCTTTGTTTTTGGTTGCGTCGTGCCACATTACTCATCATCCACATTTGGGGCTTTAGCTTTTGGAGTTACTTCAGGGGCATTTATCCCTGGCAGATAAATCTCTGGAGAAGGAGCACCTCCACCAGCACCTCCGCCTCCGCCTCCGCCTCCACCTCCGCCGCGAGGTGCACCACCTGAAGCAGAAACTGTATTAGCTCTACCAAGAGCACGAGCAACTGCATCCATCACCCCCATAGGCATATCACTAATTAAATGAGGATTACTCCAATCTGGAGCAGCAATAGGACCAGAGATCTTACCACCAATCCCAGAGGTAATAGTCCCTGCTGTCCCTCCACCTCCACCTTGATTTATTAAGCCAGAGATGTCTATCCCAGTGACTCCGCCTTGCCCAACTATTCCAGATTTGATAACTCTACCAGAAGTAGGGAGAGGAGAAAGCATGTTTTCCATCATTGGGCGGATATCTGTTCCTCCCTGTCCAATTATACCTGATTTGAGAACCATACCATGACCGGCTCCGCCTTGTGGCCTCTCCCGGCTAGGGGTCATCCCTGGTAATTGAACAGAGGCATTGTTCCCTGATGGAGTAGTCTTATTATCACCCGCTGGGGTATCGGCAGCTTTAGCGGTGGAGTAGCTATCATATTTCTCACTATGGGTCTGTTCTGCCTTTGGTTTAGAAGCGGGAGATTGCCCCTTGCTGTCATAGTTGCTACTAGGGTATTGAGGATTGCCTGCCCAAGTGTTATTCATTGGAGCACTATGAGGAATATCATAAATCTTGTTCCTGTCTGCCGCTGCTAATTCTAGTGACATAAATTGCTTGCTGCCATCAAAATAAACAGATTTGAGAACTGAGGAAACTTGGATAATCCCTCCCTTATTACTGGCAATAGTTACTCCTAAACCGGGGTAGAGACCGGGGTTCAAGCGGGCTAAGTTGAGTTGGCCGGTGTAAGCAATACGTTTCACGTCTTTTAATCTGGCTTCGGCGTGGCTAGTAATTCTGTCGGCATCTGTGAAGAGTTCGCTACCCAGAGCGCAGGCATCCTGGAAGCCGCCTCTTTTAGTGGTTTCCTGTTGTGCCCATCCAATTGGGGCTGATTTTCTGCGCACATAATCCACATAATCCATAGGTTGAGCAATTGAGAGATAGGTGAAATTCAAGAGCGGGTCATCCATAATTCGAGGGGCGACCGCATTTGGATCGGTGAAGGCTAATCCTCTTAAGCGCCAATCGGCTTCCATAGTCATGCAGAGACGGATATTTTGAGAAACAATTTTAGTACCATCGAAGAGATTATTGACGTTGGTGCTATACCATGTTCTCTGCTCACTCCGTAATGATTCCAAATAAATTATTTGACCGTCAGGAGAGATCTGGCTATCATTAACTTTAGTGGCTCTTAACCATGTTCCTGTATTGCTCAGGGCGTATTCAATGGTGAGTTTGAAGTCTCTATAGTTGAAGTTGTTGGGATTGCTGATGTTGACATTATCGCCAGTTAAGAGGTGGGGGATTAATCGAGTTGGAGCTTTGTTTTTATTGCCTGCGTATTTTGTACCTTCCCAGATATCTGCTCCTATCTTTATGCGGTAGGAGGCATATACATGGGGGTACGCATCGCAGGCAGATTTGAAGGCTTGTTGGCTATCTGCTCCACCTGAGAAGTTGTGTATCCAGTTGTTGAAGGCGGTTTGATCATCATTACTCCAAGCTGGTTCTAGAGCTAGAATTATTGGAGCCGCTCCATGTGCGTCATTATCCGTGGCACTCATAGAGACGAATCTCTCAACAGCCGGGGCATCTCCTGCGATACAGACACCGTTGAAATGATCAGTGGCTGATTCTTTAATATAACCTGATTGGATGACCATGGTGTTAGCGAGTTGGGTGCCATTAACTTCACCATCGGCTAGCCAGAGGTAGCAGTTGAAATTGGTGGGGTTCATTGAGACGTAGGTGATTTTGCTCTTGAAACTACCGCAAGGTTGCATATAGAGATCGTACGCGCCTGCTTTGCGGCCTAAACCCTGTAGGGCTGCTAGGAGTGACCAGTTCTGGATGTCCCAGTGGTGGACGGAGCGGGCATTTCCCAGGACTGCCATCGCTGTGGTATCCCAGACAATATAATCAGCGGGAAGAATTCCTCCTTGCTGACCCCAATAGTCCACTTGGGAGTAGCTCATTAGTCCCTGCATGAACACGTCGTGGAGGTAGAGGGCTACATCTTGGACTGTCCAGGAGCGGGCGTAGGTTTTGGCTGCTCCCTGCATTGGGGTTTTGGTGGTGTCGATAATTATGTTGCCACCGGTAAAGTCGTTGGTCCAGCCCCAGCGGAAGCCGGGGGCGAATCTTGGCCCAATATATCCATCTGGGCCATAAGCATCTATACAATCTGGAAAGCCATTCTGGTTGAAGATTAGTGGTGAGGCAGCGTCGAAGTATTGGACGCCAGTTGGTTGGCCATTACTCCCTTTTGGTCCTAGGGTGGGATTATAGCAGAGTCTGCCGAAGCAGGTAAACTTGCTTAAGATCCAGCGGTCATCCAGCACAGTGCCTATGAGACTGTCTTCACCAATACTATGGACGAATTCGGTGGTGGTCCCATTCATCAACATCACGAATTGTGAGGAGTTGAATTGAGTGGCGTAACTCTCATTGTAGCCTAAGCAGGTTCGGATCTTAGTTTTTATCTTTCCGGCTGGTCCTAATTGGCGGAGTGCGACACTGTTGGCTAGTTCATCTTTCTTGATTCCACCTATTGGGATGGAGACGAAGCCGTAGCTGAATTGTTCTCCGCTGGTTAGGTAGAGTGATGAGCAGAAGCGGGCTAAGGTGGTGATTGGGTCTGAGCTTCCGCCATTTTTGAAGTAGCAGAGCATTTGGGCGGCGGAGATATCTTTAGCGGCATTTACGGAGAGTTGGACGCGGTTTCCCATGCAGTATATTTTACTGTTTCTTGGGAAGGACCATCTCTACCCAGCTATCGAATAAGCGCACCTGGTCAATATCCAAGCAGATTATATCGAATAGGGCTTGATTATCTAATTTCTCAAGAGCAGAGGGGTCGGCTTTGCGCCGAATAGAAGCAATCATATAGCGTCTGTACAATTGGGCGGCTATCTCTTGGGTGTTCTGAGAGGGTGTCGGTGCCGTCTCAGGTGTTGGTGGAGGAACTCCTAGAGCTTTAGCATTCATCTTGACTACTTGCTCGCCTTGGTGTGTTTCTTTGAATTCTTGGGAGCATTCTGCTGAATACATCCCACCTACTCTCCCAAGTGGAGTAACCCGTACTCCTCCATCTGGGAAAGTGATAGTTCGGGTAAATTGCTGCTCTGGTTTTTTAGCAGGAGGGGCGGTGTCGATTGTTTCGCTCATAATTCTTATGTACTGGAGTAAGCGTTAGGAGCTTCAGTAGCGACCGCACTATCCATCGCACCTTTGTGGGTGAAGGTATGGTCGTAACTGCCAGGAGGGGCTGCTCTGTTGAAAGATTTAGCCACTCCAACATAGACCATGTTTTTAAGAGTATCGGTGATTACTGCTCCCGCTCCGGGGAGTCCGGTGCCATCCACGCCAGAGATTACTAAGTCTGCCACAGTCCCAAGGGGGATTGTGAGGAGTTTAATCTGGGAGGTGACTGTGGCTCCAAGGTGTTCCCTATAGATCACTACTGCCGTAGGACCTAAATCCCCTTCACCTGGGACATCGACTGAGGTAGCTGCGGCTGCGAAAGAGAAGGCGACTGGTAATGGAATTTTGGTGAGTCCGAACATACAGGTCGTCATCAACGCCTGAACGGTTTGGGGATTAGGTGCAGCAGCCATGTCTCTTCCTCCTAGACTTATATTTTACTCATGAGCTATTAAGGGTCTTCATCACCAGCAGTGGGTGGAACAAGGTAAGTGGCGCTGAAATCGTACTGCACAATCTCATCATATTTAGCCAATTCCCCAGTCTTGAGGTGCTCAGTATATCCACCTTCAATAGGGCGGCATCCGCAATCCACAAATTTAAACTCCTCCAATAGAACATTTAAGACATTTTCGAATAGGTTGAACATTGCTCTACAATCAGTGGTTTTATTCTTAAGATGGATAGTGCATACGCCATGGTAAATTGCCGTTCCTGTTTCAGTTTGGGAGCGGGCGTGTCTGGCTGCTAGCCAGTAATGGAGGTATCCGGTGGTTTGTTCGACTTGTGTGCGGACTATTTTCTCAAAGTTCTCATCCTCTTCGAAGCGGACTTTACCTTCGAAGACATTATTGTTTCCAAGTATAGTCTTTACTTGGGAGAGAATTATTGAGGAGAGGTTATCGAGTCGAGTAACTGGTGCGGCCATATTTTATATTTCACTGAATTTTGGCTAATTCTGCTCGGATGAGTTCGGCAGCACGGGCGTAAACAGGGGCTAATTCGCGTCTGGTTGGAGGGAGCATGAAGGGTCGGATTGGGTTGACCCATTGGGCATAATCTACTCCTACTGCTCTAATACTCCATCCTCTTGCGAGGTCGCCCCAGATGCGGAATTTGCCCGCTACTGCTTGGACGGCTCCTGCTCGCATTGCTCCTGTGTCGGTGAGGATTAATCCAGGCCAGGTTCCTCTGCGCCGCCGTGCAGCGATGGTTGCTGGCTGTAATTGTCGCCACCTGTCTCTACCATCGCCGTGAGGAGATTGGGATTCGAATCTGGCTTGCATAATTCGCTGTAGCCAGCCTTCAGCATTGATCATATCTTCAACTTTCTTTAGGACTGCTCTATAGTCGAAGCGTCGTGCTAAAGCTTTTAATCGTGATCTGGCTCTATCGAATCGGTCGATAGCGTTTCTAGGATTACCCTGTGCGGCTTGTTCAAGGGTCATTACCCTGGCTTGTCTGAGGTCAACTGGTCTGGTTATAGGAGGTAGGCCAGAGGCAGCTTCTCCAAGTGTGAAGACTCTAGCGGTGGGTAGTAATGGGGGAGAAGCCATTATTGTGCTCCTGGCCCATAAGTGAACGATTTCGTGTCCGTGGCCATGCATTCATGGACGTAACCGTTTCCAAGGCTGTTGAATGGTCCGACTATGAAGATGTAGTCGCCTGAATCTAAAGGGTATTCTATTTTGTCGCCCTCTGTGAGGGGGTGGTCTGGTCCGAGGGTTTTTCCTACTCCGGTTTGGTAGGGGATATGGAGTTTGAGGACTCTGCCGTGTTTGGCTATTCCTGGGGTGTTGCCGTCTGCTACTCCGATTGAGATTATATTGAAGGAGATTATTATTCCTGGTAGGTCTTCGTGGTAGAATTTTCCTTTTTGGCCGACCGCTTTGGCAGTGGCTAAGCTCCCTAGGGCTGATGCTTGTCCAATTTGGTTGTAGACATCGTTGCTCATAAAGCCTCCCGTTTATTTTCGCTGAAATATAACTGTATGGCGGAAGAACTAGATGATATCCTGCAGGCAGCTAGAGAATTAGATAATCTTCTCAAGAGTGCCTCTCGTACTGCTGATGGAATTAATGTTCAAGGAGGTGGGGGTAGTGGCCAACCCTCTCCTGGTTGGAATGTTGGGGGTGAAAGTGGTGGGGGTTCACCTGGTAGTACAGTTCAGAGAATTGGGATCCCTGCTCTTGCTGTTTTAGCCGCCTCTCGGCAGCAAATTCCTACTCCTCTTGAAGAGGCGCTTAAGGCCAATTTTGCGCCCAGAGTTTTCCCACAATCCCCAGCTAAAGACCCATATTTAATGCAGAGAATTAGAGAGGCTATTAGGAAGACTCCGCATGTTGATGCTATGGGGATGCCGACTCCTGGGGCGATTGCTGATATTCGTCAGGAATATATGGGGCGTTTTGCTAATGCTAGGTTAGCTGCTCAGATTTCACAAGGATTATCAACTGGTTATAGATTTATGCAGCAACCTGCTTTCCCAGCAATAGCTGGTGCGGCTGGTGGCTTCGTTGATAAAATGGTTGTTGATTATAGTCATTTTCCAGCTATGACTGGTTTTGAAGGCCCAGCCCGTGAGACTTTCGCTCATGCGTGGAAGACTAAAGCTACTCAAATGGGTCGATTGGCTACGAAGTATGGTCCAATAGCTTTCCGTGCTGGTGGTGCTGTCGCAGGAGTGGCTTATGCTGCTGATCAGCTATATGAAACCGGTGTCCGGGCCGAAATGGGTGAGATGGAGATTAAACATGCTTCTGAGGTTTCTGCTCTAGAGTCTCTGCGCAGAACTTCAGCTAATATGGCTAAACAATCTCAGGGTCGCTTGGGCGCAGGGATGACTCTTGGAGTTGCTGCGGGTGTGGTAGCGGGTGGTCCAATAGGGTGGATCGCAGCCGGGGCTTCTCTTGCTGCTGATAAGGCTATAGGAATACAGAATGCACGGCAAGATGCGGCTGATATGAGGATGAAACTTTTACAACAAGCTTCATCCAGGCATTTAAAACCAAGTTATATGAGAGGGGGATGGGATGATGTTAATGATACTTTAGAAAAGTATTCTTTTAGATTCTTATCTTTAGCTTCTATCACTAATAGCCAGATGGAGAAGAAACTCAAAGCTTTTGAACTTCAAAATGACAGTATCTCTCAGGCTCTTGAGCGGGCTTCTGCTGGGATTTATGAGTCGGCAGATCAGCGGCATAAAGGTGCTAAAGATTTATTACTGCAGGCTCAGAAGGAAGCTCCATCTGAAAATATGTGGTTACGGCCTGAGGCTCTTTATGCTCAAATGGAGAGTCAGAGATTAGGTAGAGCGAATTTTGGCAGGAGCCTTTGCTCCTATGTCCGCGATCGTAGCGGCGACTAGAACCCTAAATGAAAGAACGAAATGTATATAAAGGTGGAAGGAGATTCCACCATGAGAGAAATCCCACTTACTCGCGGACAAATAGCTTTAGTTGATGATGAGGATTTTGAGAGAATTGTTCAATATAAATGGTTTGCTGAATTTCATCATGGGCGATGGCAAGCCTGTCATAATCTTTGGGTAAATCATAAAGTCAAAAAATTAAGGATGCATAGATTAATTATAGGATTAGATTTTGGCGATAAACGACAATGTGACCATAAAGATTTAAATTCGCTTAATAACCAAAAGAATAACCTCCGAATTACTAACTTCTTTGGGAATGCACAAAATCGCCCTAAGATTTCTCCAACTAAGAAATATAAAGGTGTTTATTATTGTGGTTTTAAAAATCAACTTAATCCTTGGCAGGCTCGAATTTGTATTGGTGGGCGGAATAATAAGCAAGATATAAATTTGGGATATTATCCCACTCAAGAGGACGCAGCTAGGGCTTATAATGAGGCGGCTAAGCATTATCATGGCGAGTTTGCCCGATTAAATATAATCCCGGAGAACTCTTATGCCAGTCATAATGCCATTAAGCGTAGTTGATAAGTTTAAACTCGCTCTTAAAAATGAGCCACGAGCAGTGGTTGATAAGGTTAAGATCGGTAATTCCGATAGTTATTATTGGATTGGGAGTGGTAATACGGTCAATCCTCTAGTTGGGTTTGTTGCTGGTGTTTATTATCCAGTCCCTCCTCTAGGATTACCTGCTCGACTCTCTGCACCTTATTATGATGATCAATATATTACCTTCCCTGCTGTGGACACTGTTTTCACAAAACGGTTTGGGTATAGAGGTCAATTATGCACTATCTCTTTGCTCACTGTGCAGGCGAGTAAGGCTGATTGTGAGGGGAGTAAAGTCCCTATTTGGGAACAATTAAACTCTTTAGAACGGATTAATATAATTATTCCTGGTCAGGTTACTTTAGCTGGTTGCAAATATGTCCAGAATTCCTTTACTATTGATAATGTTTTCACTTTCTCGAAGTCGATGGTGCAATTATTCAGTTTTCAGGTTAATGTCTTGGATGGCGCTCCGAATCCTTATTAAGGCAGGTGTCTGTCTCTTAACCAATTTCTTTACACGGCGCTTATTCCAGGGGGTGTATATTACTGGTTGAGAGAGACATAATTTATCTGAATTAGATGGTTTTCTTTGAGGGGGTGGAGGAGAGAGTTTAGCCTCTAGTTTGCAGATTCGGTTGTGGAGCGCCCGCTTGTCTGCGTTATTATTTTCAATCGCGAAAAGAGCAATCAACCATTCGATCATTTTTCTGTCCTCCTAATTCTTTTTTATCGCGTTCTAGACCAGGAACAATTGCTATTTAAAAATAAGAAATAGGAGACCTAAATGGCTGATCCGATTATAACTCCTTATGTTCCTAATGCATCTAATGCCCAGCAACTCTCCTTTCCGGGTTTCACCAGTGGAGATCCAGGCCCAGGGACATTAATCACCAACCCTACTATTATCTCAGCCTTCAACTATTATGGCCCAACTCATGATGAGATCCTAGCCCTCTGGAAAGCCGCTGTCGCTACTCAACAATACCAACAGAGGTTTACCAGTAATGAATCTAGTTCAATATTACCAATAGGTTCCCCGGTGAGGATAGCAGGGGCTAATCAAATTGCTTTAGCAACTGCTGATACAGTCGCAAATAGTCAAGTCTTTGGGTTCGTGGCTGCTATAATTGAGACTGGTAGTAATCCTGAATATATTGTGCATCATTTCATGTTCGCTGATAATTTAGTGGGTTCCCTGGGTAATTTGGTCCCTAATACCAGGATTTATCTTACCAATCTTGGTGGGTATAGTGATAACTTTGGTACAATTTTCCAGCCGGTGGGGATAGCAATTTCCACTGATAGTGCGCTCTTATTTGCTAATCCCGCTGGTGGTTTGGGTGGGGCTGGTGGGGGAGTTACTGGTATCCAAGGGCAGACCGGCATCCAGGGCGTCAGAGGAATGACAGGAGTTGGTGCGCAAGGAGTTACTGGCCTTATTGGAGTTACTGGTTTACAGGGAATAGGTGGTGGGACTGGTTATCAGGGGATTACTGGTGTACAGGGTGTCCCTGGTGTGACTGGGATGGTTGGGCTGGCTTATTTCACGAACGCTACGAAGGCCGCTGATACGACTTTCGGGTTTGGATATGGTGGGCAGAGCACTTATACCGATGACCCTGAGTTACAAGTCTCTCTGTTAGCTAATACTTATTATTATGTGGATATATTATTTGCTTTCACAGGGAATTATACTTATGATACTTTCAATAAGCGTTTAACTTATACTGGTAGTCTTTCTGGTTGTGATTTAACTGGTGAGACGATCTA
>QGNH01000403.1_pt1 | contig 12943 bp, 15 predicted proteins | sample 1735481 | NCBI WGS metagenome assembly QGNH01 (sample SAMN09239004, study PRJNA386568) | Viral metagenome, whole genome shotgun sequencing project. | reverse complement strand
AGCAAGGATTGGATTAACGTTCACAGCGGTAACTGTATAGCTGATTCCCATTACTCCTCCAACAAACAGAGCGTATTAATTCTCTGAACGTTTTTCATAATTCCACCACCGCTGTCGAATTTCGGTGTTTTAATATCTGCCGAGAGTCCACCGCCAGAATCGAATAAGAGCCATTTACGGTCTTGAGTAAACTCATAAACACCGTCTGATGCAGGCTCCCATGGATACACGCTATCATCGTACCATGCTTCTAAATTCTGCCATGTTTTATGTGTCTTGAGTCCTGTGATGTGATTCACGGTGACTGGGAAAACATCAAGGCCAACAAGGATATGTTTGGAACTTGCAGAGGTAAAAATTCTCGTAATATTAACCGAGCCAGCATCAATATTCACCCACGGCTTGTCCTGATAAAAACCTCCCGTGATGATTTGCTGACCGACCAAGGAACCAGTATACGGCTCACCAAGAACAGTTATCTGATTCTCATGATTCACAGATTGATATGGTTGCTTGACTTTATTAGTATCTAAATAGGTGATTGGATATTTTGAGCCGTTAACTGAAATCCAAAATGTTGTAACGCTATTAATTGTAGTCTGCCTTACCTGTGCATAGGTATGACCAGACAAAGAACGTAATGTTAAAATGTTTGGTAGTATCTGAGACGTATAATCAGTAAAAACTGTTTTTCTATATACACATATATCCCATCCCTGTTCGTGGTGTGCTTGGAGAATTCTATAATTTACCGGCCTTACATACATCGTGCAACCGCCAACTTCAGGAGCCACAGCAGGAAGTACGGGTGCAATGGTGTCGTTGTAAAGTTTCAGTACTGGTAAAAATCCCGATTCCTCAATAAGCTTTCCGGCAACGTATAGACCAATGTTCCACGTGTCCATCTCGGTATCTTTTTGACATCGAACATAGGTCATCGAACCATCTTCTAGTATTGCATATGGCTTCTTGACATCATTTTGGATGGTCGAGAGTCCTGTATTTGTTGTTCTTTGAGTTCCGGAATCGAAGACCTTTCCGGATATATTATCTCCATCGAGGAAAAAACTTGTGTATCCAACATTGTCCGTGCCTCTATCCAGCTCGATGCCAACTTCCTTTGTATTGTTCTTGGTGTCATATGTTTCTATCTTCGCTGGCTCCAGCATGTTGTTGCCTAGCGGAAACTCGTAGCCTGCTGGTATACCGCCCTGCGGAACACCGCTTGGAGTATATACCCAATCTAGGCCACGAATAATATCTTGTTTTAACCGCATGTCAGAATAAAAATTAGCCATGGTAAGACATGCAGATTTCAATGTTACAGCGGCATAGCTTCGTGGGTTTTGTGAGGTCTGAACGAATGGCTTGTAATAAATTCTTGTTACGACTGGCACGTTGTCGAACCACTCACCGCTCACATAAGCATTTAACACAAGAACGGTAAGAAAGCTACCCCACATCTGGACCGCCGTTACAATGCCGTCTTTTACATAACGGCTAATGAATGGCTTGTTTCCTTTATACTTATACGGCGCATAAATCAACGAGTCATCAAGCTGTAAAAAATTATAAGAATATATTGACAAATCTGGAAGCTGTACGGACTCTGTGATACCTTGCCACATTTCGTCTTCAATAGCATTGTTCAAAACAAATCTGTAATTCTTTGCTCCTAATTTCATTGTTGCAGGTATGCCATTTCCGCAATCTGGTACGAGAAGGCTACCAGCATCCGTTGATGGATAACCATAAGAATTTGTTTCTGGGTCATTGTTACTTACCGTTCCTTCAAATCCGTATTGGCCATCGTCGAGAAGTGTCCAGCCTGCTGGTTTGTCACCCAGATTTTTTAACTTAATTTCAGTACCATCAAGAGTATAATATTTACGGGTCGTATAGTCTGTCGTGTCAACGCCCGGATTCGAGATTATAAGAAAAGCACCACCGAGACCAGTTATGCTTATTAAATCCCATCCATGGTGAGTATTGATATAGACATACGCATCATCGAAGATATATCTTCGAGACCCCATGGGAGCACCGAACAACATCAGGTTCCGCTTCAGATTCCGTAGTTTAGACTTCGCCCATGAGAGATAATTTGTAGCGTTGTCTATATCTCCAAGAAGGCGTATAGCCATGTTATGACTTCGGAATAGTTAAAACGCAGGTGTCAACGGTGGAAGTTACGCCAGATACCATGTTCAGACTTGACAGGGCAATCATGTCCGAGTTCGCGGTATTGATGGCGAAATCCAACCTCATGAAGCTTGTGCTCGTACTGTCATCGTCAAAACCGCTGGATAGATTGGCCTTGAAACGACCCCATCCGGCAAGACCAGCCTGAAGTCCCGTTCCCTGCCACGCACCAGCTTCTTTCGACAATGCGCCGACAGCCACACCGCCGAACTGGATACCTGTTCCACGGGCAGACGAAACAGTGGTAAGGCTCATTGTTCCACTTCCTGAAGTCGCGCTTGTATCGCCAACAAGAGCACCAGGAATATTCTCCACAACGACAATCTGGCTTACCCCATCGTCATACGCCGATACCACAGAAGACGCGTTAATCTTGGCTGCAAGTGCTTTCGCAATAGTTGCAAGCGTGTCTGCAAGAACCGCCGTATAAGTGTATGGTGTGCTTCCATCGCCAGGCGTATACGCATATACCTTGCTGGTATATGGACCAGAACCGCCAATGATAAGAACATCCTTCTTGGCCGTAGATGCGGTGGGAGCGGAAGAGCCAGCACCACCCTGATAGGATATTCTACACAGAAGCAATGCGCCTGACGCACTATCACTATCAGTTGGTTGAGTACCTGAGTATACGTCTATGCAGCCGTCACACAAAGCCTTTTTGAGCGAACCACCACCCGCAAGATAATTTACTAAACCTGTACTAAGTCGTATCATGGTAATGCCCTCCTGAAATGTTTTAAACTAATAACGAACTGTTGCGACATAACGGTTAAGACCGTCTGTCCTCATAATGACACCTGTTCCGGTTCTTACACCGTTCAGGCTGATAGATGGTTCGTACTTCCTGTCTGTCAAGTTCTTGAACGCGCCTCCAACACCACCCAAACAAATACCCTTCGTTGATAAAAAGAATATCGGTTCATCCGGCATTCCGTTTGGACCAACCCTGTCTCCAGCGGCATAACGGTCTGTACGCGGTATGGCATCGTAGTCTGCCTTCTCTGTCGTTTTCATGTCAGCTTTTGGATTGGTTCCATTTAAGAACCATATCTTTCCGTTAGCCATCCAGATTCCGTTCGTTACTGTTCTGAATAATGTAACGGTTCCATTCAAAGGCATAAAATTATGTATGAGGTCGAACTGTGACGGCCTATGTCCATCGGAATAGAAAACCTTGTCTCCTCGTACTACCCAAAGCCTTCCGTGTCCGTAATCAATGAGATTTCCGGGCATAGGTCGTACTTTATAAAAGTCTATCGGGTCGGTGTATGTATCGTAATACGCACCATCCTTGATGAATCCGATTGTCTCTTCATTCGTACACCATATCCGTCCGTCACCATCACAGAAGTTCATGGGCTTGCTCGCACTAAAACCAGTGGCAATGGTCGATGATGTCTCGTCCTTGTTCAATCTTTTCAATGAGCCGTTGTCCATATACAGGCAAATTGTTCTTGTCTTGTTTGACCATATGCTGTTTTTGGTTGCACCCGATGCGACAAGCGTTTGTCCTGTTCGTAACGATAATTCTCCGTCCCTGCTAACATCTAGGTTCATTGCTATCTGAAGATGTTGTGGACCAATGTTTACAGGAGAGTCCACATTATTGATGCCGAGGAAGTCTCTGAACTTTACAATCGGAGCGTCATTCAGGTCTCTACGGTTGGCTGAAACAGCTTTTGGTTTTGATTGTTTCGGCATTACCAGACTCCGTTACAAATCCATTCTTCGAGGCGGTGTAAGACATCTTGCGATGTGTGTCCGTCAAATCGTGCTGCCACTTTTTTTGTTTCAATTCCATCGAGCAGTATCCAGTATTGCTCATGGATATGATAGGAAATATCCCCAGTAGGTAGCCGCATTCCTGCAATGAACCAACCTTCATGACATGAGCCGTCTTCGTGCTTCCACGAACGCCATGACATATGAGGATGTGATTTCATTAAGGCTATATACAGAAGTTGACGATGGTCATACAATTCAGCAAAAGTATGCGAGCCATCACTTACTTTGTCGGTGTCGCACTCCACAACTAACATTCCCATGATGCACAACCTTTCTATAGAAATCCTGCTGGTAGCATATTCATCGGTTGAACCGGATTCTGCCTGATTTTATAATTAATTCTCGTCTGCTCGATGATACGGGCAAATTCCTGCTCGAACTTTGTAGAACGAGCCGTTGATAAGGTCTCACGGTCATTTTTCAAGAATGCCTGACGCATCGCCCATGGTATAATACCCGTAGTATATTCATCAGGAATTTCAGGCGTTGCACTTGGATTCGAGAGAGTGAATCGATTATACGGATGACGCACTACATCAAGATAGACCGTATGATACTTTTTTGGTCTCGGTACCGTGGTGATTTTCTTGTTAATATAATCAGGGATGTACCGTACAGGACGACCCGGCTGCATATGAAACCAGCCCGGATACATATTGTCCATGTCAATCTTCGTGATAGGGTCAATCGGCTTGTCTACATGCTCAGGATAAAATCTCGTTATCAGATACGTCTTTTGGTGAATAGGATAATGCGGTTGGCCAGGGAATAAGAAAATCTTACACATGCACGAACCGCCAGCCAGATTGGTAGAAACGAACGATAAATCTCCAGTCACCACGGCTGTAATGGCAAATCCATTTGGCGAGAACCCAGTATCCGATGGCGCGGTAATCGTTACAACGGCACCAGTCGCGCTTGCGCTATATGCTATGCCATACACGGTATACTGAAGCCATGAGGTCAGCACGGAGTTGACGTTACTTCCTGATGCGCTGTAGGCGTTGATGGCTGTGGCAAGGTCGGTTGCGGTCTGGGCGAGAGTCCCATTGAAAGGAACTGGAGCAGATATGATAGGAACGCCATCGACCAAGACAGAAGTAATCTGACCAGTGGTTCCTGTTATCGTGATGGTTCCATATGCATTGACTTCCGTAAAATCTTGGTCGGTCTTTAAGAGCTGAAGCTCTTTGTTGATTTCATCCTGACCATCGCTCAAATATTCAACGAGTTCCCAGTTCTGCCAGTTCTTCTGGGAGTCAGTGCCGAGTTCATCGTCCAGCCTCTTACGGAGAAGTTGCAAGAGATATTCTACTGTAGGCATACAATCTCCTTATTTCTTTTCTTGAGTTTTCAGAGAATCATCAAGCTTTTGTTTTCTGTTCTGTAAATCACGGTAGTTGTCCTTCACATCCTTCGGCATCTTATCGACAGCTTTATACCTGTCCTCAAGCTTCCACATCTGGTTCTGTATCTGGTCGCGCTGGTCGGAATTGATTTTATAATCCAACCTTTGCTCCACCTGCTTCACGCTATCAGCAGACGCATAGCGATTGTCGATAAAAAAATACGTTCCGAATGCAAAGCTTAACAGAACAACGATGGAGATGATTTTCTCTATCAATTTCATGGTAACGTCCTTTCTCGATGCTCCCAATGAGGAAGCGTGTCATTTTTACGAATCTTCTGCCACGGAACTCCGGTCTCTGAATCAACGCCGATGGCACGGTCATCGAAAAATCTGATTAAATCGTGGTCTTTTCTATCTGTAATATCTAAAACTTGACCGAGATATTTCTTGCACCAATTTTGGATAGGCTTGATACATTCCTTATGTGCGGCACGAGCCGTAAAAATCTTACAGCACTTACCTTGTTCAAGGTATCCAAGAAGAATGTTGAAGGCAGAATTCATCTTCTCGATACCGAGAGGCTCTCCAATATCGGTATGTCCTTCCCATCCTTCGTAACGCGCAATCGAAGAATCTAGGTCGAACCCGTACCATCCTTTCATGATTTGCTCCGTTATTCTGTTACAGGCGTGGGCTTCCAGTTCGGATTGTTTTTCATGAACTCTGCAAATGCGACTTCCCGTTCCGGTCCAGTGATGTCCTGAAGTCCGGTCATCCTCATAAGAGCTGCGACAGTTGGGATGTGGGGTTCTTTCTGGGTCATCTCACTTGAGGTAAGTTTCGGAATTGCAGACATGAGCATACCAAGCCTGTCAGCTTCCGTGATAACTGGCTGTACTGTTGTTTCGCCCGATATAAGTGGGGAACCAGTTTCAACTGGCTTTTGTTCGGGTGCTGGAGGTGGGCTTTGTGATACGATATCACGTTGGAATGATTGAATCTCTTTTGATTTTTCCTTTTGCCATTCATTGAGGTCTATCTTGCCACCGGGCGGTACCGGACCATTCCACGGTATGAAACGACCCTTCAGACGTTCCCTGCCTTCAATGTCTTCCTTCATATACGAAGTTGCGCCTAAAATTCTCCCTGTGTGTAAATCTAAAACGAAGTCTTCCTTCATGTGTGACCTTCTTTCTGACCCGTTTAGGTCATTGATTTTACTGAATGTTGTTACGCTTTGATAAAAATATTGACTAATACTGCGGCGTTCGGGTTCGACTGCGAGAAGGCGATATTGACGTTGCACGTCTTGTCACCACCAGACGATACACAGAACGGCATACCAGCACCGCTCACCCCGCTTGTATAAGGCCAAAACACGGTCTTAGTATTCGCTGCTAACGCCCCAGAAGCGAACAGAACTGCACCGTTCTCATCGGTAACCGTTATTGCAACAGTACCCGTGACTCCAGCGGGAACAATAACGACAACTTGTCGCACTTCGCCTGTGTTTGAAATCTGCTCCGAGGCTGTAAGTGTGCCAGCGACAATAGAGCCAATAAACTCAAAATGGTTATAGACGGCGACTGACATAGTGCACCCCTTAAAAAACATGGCGGGGTTTTATCCCCGCCTGTAGATTTAACTTCTACTGGTTATGCGTGAGCACCAGAGGTTCCAGAGACTCCAGAGTATCCAGATGTACCTGTTGCTCCAGAGTACCCGGATGTTCCGGTCGTGGCGAACGTGCATGATGTCGTGGAACCAGTATTGATTGTCAAGGCTCCCGTTGTGGTGTTTATGCACATACAGCCCTTAGCGTAACCTTTCTTCGCGCTCGGAACACTCGCAGTTGCGGCTTGTATCAGGAGCGCATTCCCAGAGGAATCTTCGATAAGAACGGATACGCCTGAGTCTGAGTTGGTCTGACCAACAATCATGACTTTATCAAATGGTAATGACCTTTCGGACATAGTAAATACCTCCTACTACAGATTGTTGAAAATGCGCGGGATGGGATTTCTCCAATCCCGCACAGGCGTTAGAAGTTCAAATCGAGAACCATTGCGTAGACAATCACGGTAGCGTTGCTGGTCATCGATACGATATTGGAAGCCGTGAGGTCGATAGTGCCGTCAACAGGGAACATGATTGGTGAAAACACCGGAACGAACGGGCTATCCGCGCCAGCAAGGATTACAAGGCTGGTGCCAGACGTTCCGCTATATCCGCTGGTTCCTGAAAGTCCGCTTACCGCACTTCCTGCACCGGAAAGACCGAGACCGGAGACCACAGTTGCGCACATGTCAAGCGCGGTACCCCATACACTTGTGCTACCCACGTTCGTGGGTGCCGATGTCGTGTTGACACCCAAGTGGTAGCAGCAGGTTGTAGCAACAGCAGGTACGATAACTTCTACCCACGCTGTCAAGACCATGGTTCCGGCTGCAATCGGAATCACCTGGTCGATGGAGTTAGTTACGTCAGTTGACGGAAGTGCTACAGCATTGATGTTGCCAGACGCTGTGCCTGGGGGCAGAATGGTTGCCGCATCTTGGAAGTAGTTAATGTTCTGACTCTTCACAATGCAGACCTGATTCACGCCCTGAACGGGCTTGGCATTGCCGACAATTCTCTGCCCTACGGTGCTTGATGCGCTTGCACTCTGGTAGAGCTTGGTTGTTGCACCAAGCTGGCAGGTCAATTTCTTGACCATGAATTCGAGAAATTCAGTAAATTTCTTCATGTTTATATCTCCTTGAAACACCCATATAGTAATGGGCTATTGATTTTGGATTGGTAAACGGCTCAATTACATCCGGGCATAGAGCACACCAACAGCTTCCGGCTTCACGACCTTCCAGTCGTAAACCTGTAGACCCTTCATGCCTTGCCCGAAGGTCTTCTCGAACTTGTCATGGTATTCCATTTCCGTCAACTGCGCGGCGAAGGTTATACCAGTCTTGTGTCCGAACGTGATGTTGTAGCAATACTTCCCTGTGTCGAGCACTGGTGTATAGAGGTTGGTAACAAACAGGTCGAAATCATGGAGCGTCTTGACGTACCCGCCGTTCAGCATGGGCGACTTGTCCATACCAGTTACGGAGACATCCTTCAGCTCTGAAATCGCCAAGAGGTACTTCATCCATGTCGGTATGGTCATCCAGCGACCCATCCGAGGCCAATTCTGCTCTTCAGCGATGTCGGCACAGGCTGCGATAAGCTCTGTAACATTCGCCTTATTGATGACAACCGGAGAAGCTGTCGCGCCGAGATTGAACGCTGCGGTTCTCTTACCAGCGGTTGCACCTTGGTTGACTGACGAAGCATGGAGGTATACATCAGCCCAGAACTTCGTGTCGATGGTCTTTCTCATTTGCTCGGCACCGTCAGCCGCATATTCGTCCATGGTTTTCTTGTCGGCTAACTGAGCGTAGGTCACCTTGTCCATGCGTACAGCATAGTAGCTGGCACGGTCAATCTTGAGGTCAACACGCCCTTTCTGCATCAACTGCCAGTTGATTTCAGAGTTTACCGTGTAGTCCGAGATTTGGACATCCGGCAGGGTGTTGATAACAACGGTGTCGCCCTTCTGCTTGATTTTCAGTATGTTATCGTTAGGCTCTTTATCCTAACTTCTCATGCTTTCGTATGAGTCCTGACTATATCTTGTTTTTTCTCTTGCAAATCGAACCAAAAGGTGATATAATGTGTCCATGGCTAATAAAAAGTTTTTTATCTCAAAAGAGCAATTGGAGTCTGATTACTCCGAAACTCCATCTATGCTCAAGCTGTCTAAAAAATACGGAGTAAGTAAAAAACTTGTTCTTAACTACATGAACCGTTATGGCATAGCCAGAAAACAACCCGTTGATATTCCACTTGACGAGTTGATAATCATGGCTGAGTTGAAGTTAAGCGTAGAAGATATTTCCAAAATTTTTGGTGTTAAAAAGCGTAGAGTGCTTTATGTTGCTCAAAAAAACCACTTGAAGCTTTTTGACCCCTATCATTCTGGGATTGGTAAAACCGAATCTGGATATCTCCTAGTGCTTCAACCCGAACATCCTGAAGCCGATAGTAGGGGATATGTTAGAATCCATAGAATCGTTATGGAAAAACATATCGGTAGACGGCTCACATCTCAGGAAGTTGTTCACCACATCAACGGAATTAAGTCTGACAATAGAATAGAAAACCTTGCTTTAATGTCCGTTGAAGACCACGTTAGGCTTCACCACAGTAAACAAGGTGAAGATAAATGCAAGAATTAAAACCGCCCCGTTCGTGAGAATTTTGCCATATCTTGTGGATGTAGGCTACTTTTCTTAGTCGATGAACCTGCAACCTCTTTCGAGGCTGATTGGCTGCTGATTGTCCATTGTATCATCTCAATTCTTTTTAGCATTCGCATTTGTTGTTGCCAACTGTGCTGTAGCGTATTGAGCTTTGGGAGTTTCCAGCAATTAAAGGCGTTTAAAGAGAGCAAAATCACTTGTGATTAACCCTCGTACAGGGTTTTGTTATCGCTAAGGCTCTTTATCCTTGGCTTCTTACGGTTTCTTTTCCCGTAAGCTCAGACTATATCATCTCACATATTTGTGAGCCGGACGCTCGTGTTCGGATTATTGGTTGGATGTCCTCACCGATTAGTCGTTGAACCCGCTCAGGTACTTCTTGAATTATCCTTCCCTGAGATTGGCTGCTGATAGGCATTTCAGCTTCCCAGCAATTCATCCGGTATTTATACTCGGACTACGATTTTAGGTCAAATCCGAGTTACTACAAAACGGAGCAGCGGACGCATCATAAAATTTCTCAACGACCTTATCGGCATATAGGAACGGAATTTCTCCGGAGCCTGTATCCGTGGTCAGGTCAGGTGAACCTGGGGCTGCTGGTACGGCACCCTTCTGGTTGCTCAGAATGGCGATGACCGGAAGCATCCAGCCAGCCAAAAGACATGCTGAAAGCATGACCCACAGGCCGATGAAACCCTTAATTCTTGCGAAGAAATCGAAAATACTTTTCATTGTTTTACTCCTGCGAAGCCACTATCCTCCCTTCCATTTTTGCAGTCCTAAACTCCTCGCTCCAGTAATCCCTTTCATCCGTGATTTTCTTTGCTTCTTCTGGAGTGTGGTGGATAGTTCTGTAATCACCACGGGTTACTTTGCGCTTGAAGTCTTCGTACTGTTGTTCGGTATAGATGGGCTTCTTATTAGATTTTAAATCACTGCTTCCCCCCTTGGGGTTCGGCATGAGTTGACTTGTTGGCGTTGATGGTTTTGAGACAGGTGGTTGGTCTTTCCAATCAAGGAATGCCGTATACACCTCTGCCATCGTTACCGCGTTGAATGAATCATCAGCTTCCCGTGCCAGTTCGTGAATGGGTTTTTGGCTGTTCTTGTCAAATAACGACAGGAATTCTTTAAATTGCTTATCCTTTACAATGGATTCACGAACTTCCCAGCCACCGATTAACCTATCTAGGGTTTCCAAATAGGTGCGTTTTACCGGAGACATTCGTTCGACAGGCTCTTCTGTGGTTTCTTTTGAGGGCTTTTCGGCAGGTGCCTTAACCACTGGTAATTCTTGAGGTTTTGGCACTCCAGCGAGGATGACATTTTTAAGTGCAATGAACGAATCATTCTCAATACCTAAATCTTTGGCTACGTTCTTTTCATCCTCGGTAAGCTCTTTTGATACGGCCTGAACGGTTTTTTTCTTTAATTCCTCATTCTCTGATGTGAGCCGTTCATGCTCTGCTTTTGCCTTGTCTTGCTCCGTTTGTAAATCGGCGTTCTCTTTCACCAAACGAGCATTTTCTTTCATTAAATGAGGCACTTCGGCGTTGTATTTACCCTGAAGTATTTTAAGTGCCGCGCTCATACGCGTCAACGCATCATCAGATGTCTCACCTTCTTTTTTCCCTACTACTTTAGGAGCAGGAGGTGCTGTTGGCACGATGCCTTCTTTTGGCTTTTCTTCTGGTGCCGGAGAGGGCGTTGGTGTAATTGCTGGTGCTGGCGGTGGAGTCGGTGTGACTGGCTCCGGAGGTGCTGGTGATTCTATTGGTTGAGGAGCTGGAGTTTCTGGGGCGGGAGCCACAGGAGCCACTGGCGCGGGAGCGACAGGCGGTGTTCCTTCTGGTGGTATTCCTTTTTCCTTGTTTTCTCTTGCCTCCCTCTTGTCTTTCAGTTGACGTGGTAACGGTGATGCTGGTGTGCGGATTTCTCCTACCATGACTGTCCTTTCCGAGAGCTTGGTTACCCAAGTATTCTCTAATGACGAGAAGCCGTATGAGCGGTATTTCCCGTTGGTGACCGAACCAGCCAAGCCCAGTTGTATGGGTGTTTGGTCTGGAAAATTACAAAAAAAAGCCGAATTCAACGTAATCCGCGTGAGCGGAGCGTTCAAATCGGCTTGTTTGTGCAAGGTGCGATTAGACTATTAAATTTTCATACTCATTATTATACCACATTGTGAAAACAAAAAGCAAGCTAAATCGACATAATAATGAATTATTTTTATGAGCTGTATTTTCCTTGCTACGGCAAATCTCTTACCCTCTGGGAGAAGTTTATAGTGATTTTTTATGAGACGTTTATTAATGCTCTATGAGTCGGGAAAGTTTAAGAATGCGAATTCACCAAAAAGCTCACGGGCTTTGGCATCGTAAGCACGGGCGGCATCAGTTTCGTCTTTATAATACCCTATGTAAATTGACTTGTAATTTACAACAATTCTAGCAGACCATGCATTGCGATTCCTAAGAAAACATATACCCTTGTAACGAGATGTATTGTGCTCTGTCTTGTGAAATTTCGAGTTATGGCTATTCTGTTGATTTGTACATCTTCTTAAATTACTTTTTTGATTGTCAAGGCCATTTCTATTTCTATGGTCTACTCGCTCTCCATCTTGAAGGTTCATGATAAACCGATGCATAAGTGCCGTCTTGAAAACACCATCAATCTTCATGCTTGACCTAGCATATAGAGTATGGTCTGTTTTCTTATTATGGGCATACCACCTATATTGAGATACCCTCTCATAGTCTTCGTCATCTATAAGTGCTATTTCACCATGTAAAAGTTTCACCTCTCGCATGAGATAGATATTAAACCCATTTAACTGCCATGTCAAATGAAATCGTTATGGTAAATCTCTTACCCTCTGGGAGAAGTTAATAACAAATTCGAGTGCGGTCTGTGGGTTGACAGTCCCCAGTGCGTCATCGAAGGCACACAACTCACCATAATATAACCCCTCAACTGAAGTTTGAGCGATTGTCGGGGTATATGTAACCTCTGTTGAAGTTACATTGTTGCACACGGCATCTATTATTGCCGCTGAATCAGGGTCGGTTTTATTTCTTTTAATACAGAGCCATACATACTTACTCGAAATATCCCAGCTTGACGGCAGATAGAAATTAAGAGGCTTGGTATCACCAGAGACAAAATCTACCGGAGAACCCTCTGAAATGGAAATATTCTGTACTGATATGAATGGGAACATGGTATTCGAGCCTCCAAGTGTTTGAATAGACTGAACAATTTCCTCTACTGGAATGTCCAAAATTACAAAGCTGTTTTG
>QGNH01001155.1_pt1 | contig 12944 bp, 21 predicted proteins | sample 1735481 | NCBI WGS metagenome assembly QGNH01 (sample SAMN09239004, study PRJNA386568) | Viral metagenome, whole genome shotgun sequencing project. | reverse complement strand
TGCCGGTCGGCGGCGCGTCGGTCGCGAGATCACCGAGGTGGGTGCAGGTCTCAGCCATGCGGTTCTCCTCTGTCGGGCTTGAACCGACCGTCGAGCATGACGAGCCGGTCGGCGAGCTCGGGGTCGGCGCCAGGTCCGAAACCTGACACGAGTGTGCCGCCGCCATGGCAGATCGGGCAACGCAAGGCGTACACGATGGCTTCCTCGTCGGGGTCGCTGGGGCCCTCGAAGCGGTAGACCCGCTCGACCTCCGCCCGCGCCAGGGTGTGTTCGACACCGCACGCCCCGCAGCGCAACCCGTCGGGTCGGAGCACGAACGACGCCGGATACCCCTCGGCGGCCAAGACGTGCAGCGCGTCAAGAACGGTGGCGGGCTCAGTCACTGCTCGGACCTTACCGGCGTCATCGGGCCCTTCAGTCCGGAGCCGCTAGCGTCCGGCTCCGTGCTCCTCGACCGGTTCCGCCTCGACGGGCGCGTCGCACTCGTCACCGGCGCCGGTCGCGGGATCGGCGCCGGATCGGCCCGCGGACTCGCAGAAGCCGGCGCCGACGTGGCACTCACGGCCCGGACCCCCGACCAGCTCGAGGCGGTCGCCGACGACATCCGGGCCCTCGGCCGCCGGGCGATCGTCGTTCCCGGCGACGTCAACGACCTCGACCACCTCGGCCGGTTCGTTGAGGCTGCGGTGAACGACCTCGGACGCGTCGACGTCGTTGTCAACAACGCCGGCGGCTCGATGCCGGCCGCGTTGACCGACACGTCCGTCCGTTCCTTCGAAGCCGCCTTCCACTTCAACGTGACCACCGCCTTCGCGCTCACCCAGGCCGCGCTTCCCCACCTCCTCGCGGACGGAGGCGGCGCCATCATCAACATCAGCTCTGCGATGGGCCGCCTCCGCGATCGCGGCTACGCCGCGTACGGCACCGCGAAAGCCGCGCTCGCCCACCTGACCCGACTCATGGCCGCGGACGTCGCACCGAAGGTTCGGGTCAACGCCATCGCGGTCGGGTCGGTCGCGACCTCCGCCCTCGAGATCGTTCTGACGAACGACACGCTCCGCAACCAGATGGTCGAAGAGACGCCGCTCAAGCGGCTCGGCGAAGTCGAAGACATCGCGCTCGGTGTCATCTACCTCGCCTCGGACGCGTCGAGCTTCGTCACCGGCAAGGTGTTCGAAATCGACGGCGGGATCGAAGCCGCCAATCTCAGCTTGGGCCTCCCCGACCTTTAATCGGATCGGCCAGTAGACTGAGCCGGCCCGGCACCGATCGAGCGCCCGTAGCTCAGCCGGACAGAGCGACGGACTTCTAATCCGTTGGTCGGGGGTTCGAATCCCTCCGGGCGCGCCAATCGCTGCAACGCTTAGCGCGCGTCTCCCTCGATCACCGTGAGCGCCGGGGCCACATTGGGGCCACATGAGCCCGTTTCGAGGCGGCCGGCCAGGTCGTCAAGGTCCGATTCGAACAGGTGCCCGTAAGCGGTGAGCGTGAACCCGGCCGACTTGTGGCCCATGATCGACTGAACCGCTTTGGGCGAGGCTCCCGCTTGGATCATTCGGGCCGCCGCTGAGTGCCGCAGAACATGGAGGCCCACTGCGGGGAGCTTGAGCGTTTCAAGGGTCGGAAGCCAACGGCGGTGATAGAAGGCACCGTGTCGCAGGTTCCCGCCGGCCGGGGCATGGAACACGGGCGCATCGTCGGCCGTGTCGACGTTGGCGCCCAGGTGGGCCGCGAGCTGCTCGGCCAACGCTGGGGATAGGGGAACGGTCCGGGCTTGGTAGCTCTTGGTGCTGCTCCGGTGGAGACGGCCGCCGACCTCGCTCAAGGTTTCGCGCACCACGAGACGGCGCCGCAGTAGGTCGACCCGATCCCGCGTCAGCGCCGCGGCCTCACCGAACCGCAGACCGCCGATCCCGAGGACCCGGATCAAGGCCAGGTATTCGGCGGTGGGCATCGCCTCCGCTATCGCGTCAACCACGGCCGGCTCAAAGTACGCGGCTTCGGCCCGGTCGATCTTCGGTTGGCGGATACCGAGGACCGGATTCGTTCGGATGAGTCCGTCATTCACCGCGGCGGCCATCACCATTCGCAGCACGATCGCACAGTGACGGACCCGCGACGCGCTCAGGCCCTCCGCGGTTAGCTCCGCGACGAATGTCTGAATGTCGCTGGGCCGCAGGTTGCTGAGACGGGTCCGACCGAACCGCGGATAGATCCGCGAGTCCAACAACGAACGGTAGGCGGCCGCGGTGCTGGGCTTGAGTGTCGGCGTCGTCATCGCGAACCACTGTTCGGCCCACTCCTTGACCGTGACGTGACCGGCTCGAGGATCGTGGTACTCGCCGCGGTCTATGTCGACCTCCACGCTGTTCGCGAACCTGTTGGCAAGCTCCCACTTGGCAAACGAGCGGCTCCGCTGCTTCCCATCGGGATCGCGGTACCGAACCCGCCAACCCTTACCTTGCTCGCGTCGATCCTGAATCGATGCCATCGCTGTTACCGCCCTTCCAGGCTGCTACGGATCATTTGGCAATCACCTTCGATTTTCTTGACTAGCTCAAGCGCCGCTTGTCGCTCCGGCCGGTCCGAGAGGCCAAGCCAGCCGATCAATTCGGCTGTGTCTGCTTCTAGGTACTCGACGCCGCGAACGGTGAACGCTCGCCGTACCTCGTCGCCGCGTTCCGCGTTGTATTCGGACCGCTGGGCTTCCGCCACCTTCACTGTCTGAGCGATGAACTCCGCCAACTCTCGGAACTCTGCGGGGAGGATCGCGCTTACCTCATCTCTTGGCGGAAGCTCACCGAGGCGACCGGCAAGCCAGCCGCGCAGGACGTAGGCGGGCAACTCGCGCGAACCGATGGCAACCCACGCGGACGGGTCGCGCGGCAGCATGAGTGATTCGGGGCTGGCTTCGAGTGCGACCGCGAGCGCGAGTAACTCAGTCAAGGTCACCGCGCGAGGTTGATACTTCCGGCCCCCGCGTGAGGTTCCGGCCCCTTCGATCTTCGCGACCGTCGTGGCGTACCAATTGGCGCCGAGAATGCCACCGACCTTCTCGGCTAGTTGGCCCTGGGTCAGATCGCGTCGCTTCCGTAGCTCTCTGACCCGTTGGGCCACGACCACCTCGACCTGTACCACTTCCTTGCTGTCCGCCACGGGCGGGGCCCCCTTCCGGTGAGACTTTCCGATATCGGCAACCGTACCACGATCGGGGGTATTCGGGCAACACTCTCGGTATCATCTGTGGCAACAGCCCATAAAGAAAGGCAGAGCGATGCCCAGAGGTACACCGGGTGCCGTTGTAGCGGCCCCGCTCCTCAGAACGGCCGAGGCGGCCAGTTACCTGGCTTTGTCTCCGAACACGTTGCGGAATTGGCGTTCGTATGGCGAGGGTCCGCCCGCGCTCAAGCTCGGGGGCGCCATCCGGTATCGGGTCGAGGATCTCGACGCCTGGATCGCATCGCAGGCCGTGGCGGGGGATTGACCAAATGTCCCCCAAACGAGAAGCGCCCGCCAGTTTCGGCGGGACGCTCCCAGACTTGCAGCTTGGCGGCTGCGACCACCTTACCCGACCGCTCACCTTCACGGAGGCTTACAAGGATCGTGACGCCGGCATCCTCGGCGCGGCCGACCTTGACGGCGGGTTGGCCTGTCGAAGCTCCCGCGCATCGCTCGGTTGGCTTGAATGGCCGCGCGTCCCGGCCGGCGAACGTGCCCGACTCCGCGCCGTGCGGGCCGCCACGCTTCGCCGGTTCGACGGCGACCATGCCGCGTTTCATGGCTACTTGATCGAATGCGCGGTTCAGTGACGAGTGCAACGGCTCCCCCCCGTACCGACCCGTCGTGGGTTGAAACGCTCCGGTCGAACATAAGCGGGAACGGGAAGCGAACCGTCGATGACCTCTCGGCAGCGGAACTCGAACTACTCGAAATCGGTGACCACGACCTCAACTCGCTCGACGCCGAGACGCGCGAGCGGTATTGGGGAATCAAGTTGGCGATTGGCGAGCATGACCGCCCGGTGCCGAATGAGGAACCCCCGCCCGATGGGAACCCGCCCGATGGGCGACCGCGGCGACAGGTCCGGCTCACACGCGCCAGTCGGATCGAACCCGAACACGTCGAATGGCTTGAGGACGGACTGATCCCGCTGCGCGTTGTGACACTCGTCACCGGACTCGACGGCGTTGGAAAGTCCACGGCCCTCTATGACCGTGGCGCACGCGCAACGCGTGGACAACTCCTCGGCCATTTCGGTTCCACGCCGGTCGATGTTGTCATCGCGAGTAGCGAGGATCATCCAGCCAGCGTGATTGTCCCGCGGCTGATCGCTGCCGGCGCCGACCTTGACCGCGTGCACATCGTCAAGGTCGACGTGGATGGCGACACGGGCGAAATCTCATTACCCAGTGACCTCCCCGACCTCGAAGAGCGAGTCGGCGAGGTAGACGCGGGGCTTCTGATTATCGACCCGCTTATCGCACACATGCCGTTACAGGTCGACACTCACAAGGCGCAGCATGTTCGCAGCGTGCTCGCCCCGCTGGCACGTCTCGCGGAAGAACTCGGCCTAGCCGTGGCTGCCGTCGTCCATTTCAACGGCGCCCCGAGTACCGACGTTCGGACGCGCATATCCGGCTCAAAGGCGCTTCGCGACGCGTCCCGTTCGGTGCTGGTCTGCGGTGCTGACCCGTCCGACGAAACCCGGTTCGTGCTGGTGCAAGACAAGAACAGCTTTGGTCCGAAATCGTCCACTGGACGCGCCTACCGGATCGAAGCTCGCAGCATTGAACATCACGGCGACACGTTCACGACGTCCGGCATTGTCTGGCTGGGCGATGTCGAAATCGACAGTCGTGGACTACTCGCGGGTCCGGGCGACCCTGAGGACCGTTCGGAGCGTTCCGAGGCCGCCGAGTTTCTGAGCGAAGCACTCAGCGACGGGCCGCGCCAAGCCAAAGAGCTAAAGGACGCTGCCAAACGGGAAGGGATCGCGGACCGGACGCTGGCCCGCGCCCGTCGTGACCTGGGCGTCAAGGTGGAACGAAAAGGCTTTCAGGGCGGCTCAACCTGGGCGCTTCCATTCGTGCCAACCCCCAGCGGCACAAATGGGCTTGGCACGAATGACGAAGACGCTACAGATATTGCGCCGCAACGGTTGCCGGGTGTCGATCAAGGCTCCGAACCTCATTCGTGCCAGTCACAAGAGCGTGGCACGAATGGCGATATCCGATGAGCAACCGACCGAATCCTGGCCGGAACCGCACTCGCCCCGGCTGGACGGCAACGCCACCCGAGACGGCAATCAGCGGGCGGATACTGACTCCCCGCGAACGCGAGGCCGGCGTCGACCTGGCCCACATCGCCGCCGCCGCGCCGTCCATGAAGGCGTGTACCTGCGAGACCGTCGATATGACGGTTGTGGAACCGACACCGGGAACGGTCATGGAAGCGGGCCAGGTAACCGCCGTCATCGTTGCCCACGACGCCGATTGTCCACTCGCGCCATGACCACCGCGGCATCCGGCCCGAGCTACTCGACCACCAGGCGGACCCCGAGCATGGCGAGCCTCGGTAACTACCCAACGTCCCAAGATCGGCCGGCGCCACGGAGTGCCATCCTTCGCTCACTAGGCAGCCGACGACCAGGCCGGCGCCGTGTAAAGGGTTACGCGCGTGTCGGCCTCGGTGTAGCGCAGCAACCGACACCCACCCCCCGGCACGTCGCCGCGCCTCTGTATAGAGACAGGAAAGCGGGAGGCACGCAATCGGAAGCGGCGGGGGAGTACCCAACCGGATGCGTATCATGCAGGGGGTGGCGGGGTCTATGCGGTGGACTACAGCGCCTCCCGACCGGGGTCGGCAGGTTCCCTCCATTTTCCTATAGTCTTTGTGACCCCGAAACCGTTGTAAATAAAGGGATTGCGGCCGTTTGGGGTCGGGAATGGCCCTACTGCGCCAGGTCGAGGCCGTTTCGGGGCCGGTTTGGCTGGTGTCGGCTATCCATTTTCGAGGCCGGGTATGCACTGGTCATGCACGGCCGCGGGGTGGACCGTGGCTGAGTATCGGACGACGGTTGCCCGTGGCTATGGACAGGCCCACCGCAATGCCCGTAACCGGCTGGCGCGGCAGCTTCCGGCGCCTTGCTATGTATGCCGCGAGACGATCTGGCCCGACGAACCCTGGCATTGCTCCCACCTTGTCGACGGCGACCCTTCGGCCGGTTGGGTGGCGGCGCATCCGGTTTGCAATCAGTCGATGAAGGCCCGTCGTCGGGCGCTGCGCTCACGGATGAGGCGATGGTGACCGGGCCCGCTTGCTCGCATTGCGGCGAGGGTTTCTACCGTTGGGGTCCGGGCCGTCCCGGCCGGTATTGCCCGGCGTGTCTGCCGTCCGTGTCTGAGGTTGGCGGGGCGGCCTACCGGCGCCGTTTGCGTTGGCTGGACCGCGAGGCCGGATCCGGCGCCGCGCTGCCCGAGCTTTTCGCCGGCCCGCGATGCGCGATTGACGGGTGCGGGGCCGGTGTCGTCGGCCTTGATCTCTGCCCCATGCATCTAGCCCGGCTCCGCGAACACGGCACGCCCCACTTCTAAGGCGACTGAGAAAGGAAACCCCAGTGCCCGACTACACCCGAGACGGCGAGTTACGCCACCAGAGCAAGCGTGCGGCCCGTAGGGCGCAACGCGAGGCCGACCGGGCCGGCGTGACTGTCGCGACGGCCGTAGCGAAGCGTGCCGCGAAGCTCACCCGTCGCTATCAGGAACGGATCAAATGACCGTGGCCGCGATTGTCGCCGCGGCGAAATGGCTGGCCGCCCGTTCGGTTGACGCCGCCGAGGTTGCCGCCCTCGCCGCGATTGTGGCTGGTGTCTGGATCGGCGTTGGCCTGGCGCTCGCGCTTGTTGTTGGCGGCGTGCTGACTCTCATTTATTGCGCGGCCGCCGAGATTTTGGAGGTTTGGGTTTGGTGGCGGACTGACCACCAACCACCCGAGAGACGGCCGCCGACAATTCGCAGTACCGAACCGGGCGCGCGTAGCGCCGCCCACGACTAAGGAGAACCGAAACGATGACTACCCCCGTACAGAGTGCCGCCATACCCTTTCCCGGCGCGCCCAACCCGGACGCCGCCGCCGCAAAGAACGAACGGCTACGCGACGCGGTTTTCAAGGAGATGGAAGCGGCCGGCATTTCACCGGATGAAATCATGGTCCCGGTTCGGTTGCCGGCCGGCGGGCAATATCTCGACCCCACCACCGGCACAATCGGAACCGTCGCCAGCGAACGGCAATACCGCGCGCTTGAGAAGCAGAATGCCGAGCGTCTCCGCGACGACCTTCGCAACGAGGCCGCCAACGCGGCGTCGTCGGCGGAGCGTTACAAGGCTGAAGCCGCGGAGTTTCGCCCGCAGATTGCCGCGTGGGAGTCCGAGCGCGACCAGCTAACCGAGGGTGACGGCCGCCGCGTCATGTTGGACCGGCAGATTTGGCTACTGCGCGGTTCGCTCGTCGCCACCGCCGCCGCCGAGACCGCCAACCGGCAAACCGCGCAGGAAGCAACCGCCGCCGCGAAGACCGTCAAGGAAACGCCGATCCCGCGGCCCGTTCGTTGGCTGGCGCAATCCGAACTTGGCCGCGCACAGGAACGCGCACGGCGTAAGCGTGAGAACGGCGGCGTCCAACCGATGCCGTTCCTGCCGGGCGGCCCGCGCCCCGGTTCGGACGAATTCTTCGGGATCAAGAAATAGCCAATGAGCGGCGACGGAACGCGGCTACACGAGGCCGGTATCTGGGTACCTGGCTGGCAGGCGGTAAGCGCCGCCCGTGTAGTCCGCGTGGCCGCCGACGCGATGCGGGCCCGCGGTGACGAACCGACCCGCGCCGAGTCCGATTTCATTCGCGGCGTACTGACCGGCGCGGACAAGTTGACCGGCCCCGCGTCCGACGCGCCTACCGCGGCGATCGACCGGGCCGACATATTGCATTCGGCTATCGACGCTGACCAGGCCGCCGACCGTCTTGGCGTCACCCCGGAACGTGTGCGGCAACTCGCAAAGGATCGGAAGCTAGGCGGCCGTCAGATCGGCCGCGTGTGGGCATTCGACGCGCTCGAAATCGACGCCTACGCATCCGAACGGGCCGCCGAAAAGGAACCGGCCGCGGTCTAAACGGCGACCCGTTTCCGTCCACGGAAACCGGAGACGGCGCAAATGCGTCGCGATTACCGCCCACGGAAGCGATTTGGGGGCGCGTCCGTCAGTGTTCCGAGCATGAGCGATCAAACCGCCCCTAGTTACCGCCTCTCGGATGGTGCCGAGGTTGCACCGACGCCGCGCCCCGAGCCGACACCCGACCCGAACACGGTACGGCTCGCCGGTATCCGTTCCGAGCTCGCGGAGGCCCGCCGCGTCGCGGAAGCATTGCGCGCCGACGTTGCGAACCTCCCCGACATTCTGGACGACCACCGAACCGAGCACGGCGACAGTCTCCACGTCGCGAGGTTGAACCTTCGGCGCGCGTGGGCCGAGGCCGAGGCGCGTTACGAAGGGCTGGCCCTCAGTGAACGCCGCGAGACGGCCGAAGCCGCCAAGTGAGCGAACGCGCCGCGGTCGTCACCCGTGAGGCCGCCACCTACCGGCCTGACGGCTCCCATTCGTTCTTCGCGGACCTCTGCGCCGTTCACCGCGGCCAAGATTTCGACGCCGCGCAAAGACTGTTTCGCCACGAACAGGAAACCGGCGCGGTTGAGACGCGCACAAACCCGAACACAACCGCTGGCACGGGCGGCGAGTTTGCGCCGCCATTGTGGGCAATCGACCATTTCCAAACCGTCGCCCGTGCCGGCCGTGTTCTAGGCGACCTTGTAAACGCGCTCCCGCTACCGCCGAACGTGTCGTCGATCGACTGGCCGACGATGAGTACCGGCGCCGACGCGGAGATACAACCCGCGAACGCCGATGCCGTGACCGAGGTTGACGAGGTAACCGGCACCGCGCCCAATACCGCCGTTGTCACGATCGACGGCGAGATTGACGCGTCCCAACAGCTTTATGACCTTTCCCCGCCGATCCCCGGCTATGACGCCATCGCGTACACGGACCTATCCCGCGCGTACAACGCCAACCTTGAGAAACAACTACTTGCCGGCACGGGTACGAACGGGCAACTAACCGGCGTTCAGAACGTCGCGGGCCGCAACGCTGACGTTGTAGGAACCTCGGCAACCTCGGTCAGTGTCACCTATGACGTTGTGGGGCAGGCCGTCGCCGCGATCGGTAACAACCGCTTTCTACCGGCCGAGTTTCTACTGATGGCGCCGCGCCGTTGGGCATGGCTTACCTCACGGGTTGACGACTCGCACCGGCCGATCGAAACCCCCGCGTCACCGCACCCGAACGACTCACCACCCGCGGGTGGCGTCTCGGTTATCGGCCGGCTCCTCGGAAAGCCCGTCTACGAGGACGGCGCCATTCCCGCGGGTACCAGCGCGGACGTAATCGTCGCGTTGCGCGCGTCGGATCTTTGGCTTTATGAGTCAACCCCGCGGCTCGTCGCGGTTGCCGGATCGTTGGGCGGCACGTTGCAAATCCGTCTGCAATTGAGACGCTACGTCAACTTCCAAATCCCGTACCCGACCGCGCTCACGACGGTAACCGGGATACCCGCGCCCGCGAACTACTGAGGTTTCCATGATCGAACACAGACCGGCCGGCGTGACAACCTCCGCACCCGTGACGGCACCCGACGCGGCACGGCGCCGCACGATGGCCCGCGCGCTTGACGCCGAGGCCGCCCGCAACCGGGAACAGCTCGCCCGCGACCGCGCCCAACGCGCCCGGAGCAACCGCCCCGTTACGGACCGGGAGGTACGCCAAGTCGTCGCGGTGCTACTCAACCGCAAAGCGGTGAACGACCGGGCCGACATTGCCCGCGAACCTCGCCCGACCGTGGCCGATGCGCGGCGCTTGGTCGCGAAGGCCCGCGCTCGCTAATGACACTCGACCCTGACAGGACTCCGGGGGGCAAGGTTTCGCCGCCCAACCCCGGACAGGCGCCCGAGGCCCCCGCGTGTTCCCCCGCGACCGCGCGGGGGTCGGGTGCCGACAATGCGCCGTCGCCCGCGTTGCTCAACGCCATACAACGGGACCTCGGCGCCACAATCGCCCGCGAGCTGTACGCGGCGGTAACCATCGCTGTCGCTAACACGTTTGAGCGGCTAGCCATTCGCACGACGGTTGACTATCTGCGCGACCACGACGCCATGACCGACGAGATGCTTTGGGCGGCAACCGTCGTCATGTTGGAACGCGTCGGCGACGATCTGGAACCAGTCGAGGCCAAATAGATGCCGATTCCGATTATTCACCAACCGTGGACGCTTGTTGACGCGTCGGTAAGCCCGTCCCTGTTCGCTTGGGTAAGCGGATCGCTCAGCGATGCAAACCCGACGATTGGCAACGGTGTCCTTCAGTTGCGCTATCAGCGCAGCCCCGGCCAATATCGGTTCAACCTGGCGCTAACAATCGGGAGCACAACGACGCTTGGTACCGACTCGCATGGCATCCTGGGCTGGTTCTTCCAGTTTCCGGCATGGCTGCATTCCGACCAGGCGACGGTCGGGAACTTCTGGGCTGTAGCGGCGGTCGCGCGGCAGGCCTCGACTGGGAACGCCACCGCCGGGGCGGGACTGATATCGAACCTCTCCGAAGGATCGCCAAACGCTGTCGTGTCGATGCAAGTCGCGGTCGGCACAAACTGGGCTGACGCCACTCACCCGTGGTCGTGGGCCGCAGGCGACTCGCTCGTTGTCACCGGTTTCGGTGAGGGGTTCGACAACTAACGCGCTGCGACCCGAGACCCACGAAAGCGGGAGAGCTAATGCCTGTTGATGTAGATCCGCGGCCCGTCGGTGACTTACTGGAGAGCTTGGCTCGAGCGTGGCAGGAATGTCCGCCCAGTGATCCTCGACGAGTGTTCTTCGGGCCTCACGTCGTGACGGTCACCGAGGGACCGCATGGCACGTCAGTAGCCAAGCGGCGTTCTCGCCAATCGTGATGCCAATTTCGTAGGCGCCGTATTCCGCGATGGTAAACGTCACGGGAACCGGGAACGCGGCGCGGGTTTCGATGAGCGTGGGGACGGTCACTTCAGGTGGCGGGTACGCGAAATCCGCTCGCCCCTGTTTCACGATTGCCTGGCTCGGGTTACGCACGACATAGACCGCCGCGACCACGCCCCCTTCCGATAGCTCGTCGATTTCCGCCTGAATAATCAACGCGACAGTGGGCGCGACCTCGATTGGCAGGGCGGCGCTGATTTCGTAGGTATCGGCCAGCGCGTCGACCAGATCGGCCGTAGCACCATGCTGTCTAACCTCAGCACAGATTGTCGCCCATTCGATCTTCACGGTTAGTCGCCCCCTGGGGTCCGAGACTCCGACCGGATTTCTTAGTTGCCCCACCCGAGGCGCACAAACACGCCGCGATCTGCGATTTAGGCCGAGTCGCCGTTTTCATCCTCGGCGTATTCGATGGCATCCGCGAGTAGGTCACGGCCCGCGGCACCCGATCCGGCCTCGCCTAGTAGCGCGCGTCTGAGTAGCGCCGGGGCGTAGTCCGCGAGGCCGGCGAGCAGTTCAGCGGCCTCGCGTCGATCCTCGGCATGGTCGGGCCAAACGTCGGCCTCGAGTTCCGCGGCCCGTTGGCGTAGCTCGGCGGGATCCAAGAAGCCGAGGGTACGGGCTGCCTGTGACGGCAACGCCCGTAGACGGCAACCCGGCGTCCGCATACGCTGGTCGACGGGATAGGGCAGTTTGGGGGGGCAGGGCGATATGGCGACGTGCTCGAACGGTCACGACAACCCGGAGGGGCAGGCTTTCTGCGGTCAATGCGGGGCGCCGGTGGCACTTGCCGAGGCGAAGTCCGCTCCAGAGGAACCGGCGGCCGGATCCCTTCCCGCGGGTTCGGATTCAACTGCCGTGCCATCTCCGCCCGTCGAGGCGCCGGAGAGTCAAGCGAAGCAAGGCCGAAGGCGCCGCGTGTTGATCGGAGCCGGCGCCGGAGTCCTCGTTGTCGTCGTCGTGATCGTTGGCGCTGTAATCGCCCTAAGCGGAGGCGGAGGCGGAGGGAGCGCTTCATCGGGGTTCAACAATCCCGTCACCCTTGCCAACGACGTCCAGAGGGCCGCCAACCAGCACCTCAACGATCCGAGCAGTGGGGTCTACAACCCTGGCGCCAGCGTCTCGGGCGTCACCTGCATTCATACCTCAGGTACAAACTTCGAGTGCAACGGCACGGGCAGCGACGGGTCGACGAATAGCGTCAGCGTGACGGTGGCCGCCGACGGCAAGTCCTGGATCTCGCACTGACACACTCATACGGACCCACTAGCGACCGGCGCGTAGCCCACTCACGGACCTAGCCGACGTTTTCCCAGCCCCACTCTCCGAAGGCGAGGCCGGGCCCCTTGAGTGGGTCGATCCTGCGCAGCGTCCGATTGGACTGCACTGGACCACCCTTGACCGCGTAGCGTCACGCGGGTCGGTGGGGTGGCCGAGTGGACTAAGGCAGACGTCTCCAAAACGTCGGGCTGTCAGAGGCCCGCGGGTTCGAATCCCGTCCCCACCTCGGGCGGATTGCTTCGGAGCCCCGAAAGGCGGATACTGGGGTTCTCTGACAGCCCGATAGACGTTGCGGAGAAGCCCTCCGGGGCGGATGCACACACGTCTGACGGAGGACTCGAAGCCCGAGGCCAAAAACCTCGGGCTTCCCGTCTATCTCGGGCGTCACCTTTTCCCGAGACTTACCCCAAACAGGCGTTTGGGGCCGTCTGTGGCGGCTCTGAGGCCATCCTGACGGCGTTTGGAAGCGTTCCCAATCCCGAGAGGGCGGCGATCTAGAACCCTGGCGCTCTCGGCCGACTTGTGTCACCGGGCGTCGGATTTACGT
>QGNH01000923.1_pt1 | contig 12967 bp, 19 predicted proteins | sample 1735481 | NCBI WGS metagenome assembly QGNH01 (sample SAMN09239004, study PRJNA386568) | Viral metagenome, whole genome shotgun sequencing project. | reverse complement strand
CAGAAGCGTCTGCTATAGTGGCAGGGTTCTTACCAGAAGCTACGAATGCTACTCAGTCTCTTCTTAAGGCTTCTTTGTGCGATAACGGGATTACGACAACGAACGTTTTCACGTGTTCGGATACCGCAGGCGCCGCTTTTGTAGCAGTTAAAACAGGTACATCTCCTCCGACTTGTACAGCGGGTTCAGCCGGCTCGCAATGTAATAGTGAAGGCAGTACGGGTGCCACGGGGGCATCTGGCGTGGATGATTTTGATGCAATTTCCACAACGCATACAGAAGATGTAAATAATAACAATACGGGTGACATGCCTATTAGTCGTACTCCTTGCGTAAACGTTACTCCGGTTACGGTGGCGGCTAATGTTACAACTGATCAAAATTTACAAGCTTGCACGCTTTCAGCAAATACTCTCAATGTGGTCGGGCACACCCTAAAAGTTTATGTTGCAGGAAATTTTTCCACAGCGACAGCCTCCACAGCATCTTTAACTTTTAAGGTAAAATTTTGCACTGTTTCAGGTTGCGGAAGCGGCACAGTGATTAGTCCCATAACAACCACCACGGGAGCAACTACAGCGCTTACCGCTTCCAGTTTATTTTTTAGTCAAACATCTCTTATTACTACGCAGACAGCCGGAGCTTCTTCCGCTTATGAAGCACACGGATCTTTGCTTATAGATTTAAGCGCGACCGCGGCGACTCCGGATTCGTCTTACGGAGATACCAATACTACTACGGTCGGAACGATTGATAGCACGGGGGCAATTTATCTTCAAGTTACTGTAGCGGCTAGCGCGGGAAGCACGAGCAATTCATTCACAGAAAGGCAACTTGTCGTGGAGCTCATTAACTAATGAAAAAATTTCTTCTCTTTTGTGGAACGCTGTTTTTTGTTATTCCGTGTTTTGCACAAAATGCGATAGTAGGTCCGTCGAGTACGGTCGGACCTACGACAATACCGGTATATTCAACGGTGCCGTCTTTTGTTTCTACAACCTGGGTGGCAGAAACAAATGGGGTAAATATTGCTTCAATTTCATCCGCTACATCAGGTTGTCCTACAAGTTGTGGAGGAGCACTTACTGTAACGGTTGGTCAGTTAGTGTACAACTATTGTAGAAGTGCAGGTAATCCAACAGCAATAGTTACTACTGATACTTTAGGTAATATTTGGACCCCTTTAACTATTGAGAGTAATAGTTTTAGTGCCGGACAGGCATCATATTCGTTTATTACTACGGGGGGAAGTGCTAATTTTACTTGTACTCCTTCAACGGTAGCCGCTTATCAATCTTTAATTACGCTTGTTTATAATGTGGGCTCGCTTAGTACATTAGATACACAAGTGGGTAGTACAAATACTTGCGTTGCATCCTATACGTCACCGTCTTTTTCGACGTCTACATCGAATGGTTTAGTACTCGTTTGCGCAACAGTTGCCGCTTCTTCTTCGGCTTGGAATGCGGGCACAATTGGTGGCGTGACAGCGACCATTCGCGGTGTCTCAAATACAGGTGGTATTGGTGCTACAGCAGATGCAGCGTGTGAGGAATTGATAACGACATCTCCACAGACTTCTATTACGGCAGTTGGTTTAGGCATTGGTGGTTCTAAAGATTATGCAGGTACTGTAGGAGCGATCAAGTGAAATATTTGTTAAAATTTATTGCGTTACTGCTTATCATCATTGCGTTTCTTTGCGCTCCGCCGGCACACGCCCAGCAGACCATTTACATCGCGCAAACCGCACAGGGCGCCGGTACGGGAGCCAGTTGCGCGAATGCCTACCCATACACGTTTTTCAACACCGTGGGCAATTGGGCAGGCACATTCACTTCGGGAAAAATCAGTCCCAACACTACCGTCCACGTCTGCGGAACGATTACCCAGACCTCCGATACCGCGACCATCACCAGCGTCTCTATCACGAGTGGCGGCGTGGCCACGATAACGGCAGCCAACGACTTCACGACGGCGACTACCGTAGACTTCTATGGGCTTACCGGCGCGGCCTGCTTGAACAATACTGGGGTGCCCTACGGAACCGAGCCGCCTATCGACAGCGGAAAATTCTCTCTTCCGGTGACGAGCGCCAACTCAACTTCATTCACCGTCGCTGCCCCGGGTGGCTGCGCTAAACCTTACGGTCCAGCCGCAGACTCTGGGACCGCAGGTGTGACGAGCGCGACCGCTCCCTTTACGTTTCAAGGGAGTGGAACATTCGGCAGCCCCATTACCCTAACTTTTGATGCTGCCACCATCGGCACCCTCACCGCTGCGTTTTGGGGAACGAATGGTGCGATCAACATAAACGGGAAATCAAACATAGTCATAGACGGAAACAATCTCGCAGGGACAATTCAAGCCACAGCCAACGGTACACCGGGGATTTATGCGAACCAAGTATCTAACGGCGCCGGAATCGAGTCGCAAAATGGCAGTAATATCACCATCAAGAATCTGAACATCATCGGTCTTTACTACCATTCTTGCGTCACTGTTATCACCAGTTGCGTAGACGAATACGGTTCGAACACTGAGGGCATCGACTTTAACCCAAATACAACAGTGGGTACTCCAAATTTGGTGGTGACCGGAAACTACATTCAGGATGTCCGTTGGGGAACATTCATGGAGTTCGACGCGGGCACGGCCAACAGCGGATGGGTGTGGAGTAATAACTCCGTGAAAAATGTGGACCATGGGGTGTTCATGGGAGCTAGTTCGGGCAGCACTTTGCCTTCCGTGGTTATAAGTGGCAACACTTGTCAGATGACCGCTAACTGGGATGAACAAAACGATTCCTTCCACCATGATTGCGTCCACCTTTCCGCCAACGGCGTCTCTACTTCGATAACAGCACCACAAATCTACAATAATTATTTCTATGGAATTCCCGGCCACGTGAACGCCTTTATCTATATGGCAGGTGAGACGAATCTCGGCAGCACTGGGGCGCTGGGTATTACGGGTGCCTATGTGTTCAACAACGTTCTGGTCGCCTCTGGAAGCGGGCCAAATCCATCCGGTCCTGCGAATGGTTTCATTCAAAGCTTGGCGTACGGCAGTAATATTTTCAACAATACCATCGTAGGGTGGTCTACAGCCATCGCCACGGGAGGAACCGGAATTCAAATAGGTGACGGTGGATGCGTAGGCGCGGAAAATTTGTACAACAACATCACTTCCACTGTGAACACCGGCATTGGATACTCCGGTACCACGAGTTGCCAGACAAACTCTACAGCCCTCGATTATTGGGACTATTACAATTCTAGTTCCATCGGCTACAATACTTCAAAGACTCCCTGGACAGGTAATCCGGCAACTTGGCTTGCTGGTTCCGGTGGTGGCCTACCGACTCCTCACGACAACAATAGCTGCTTGCTAACGCAGTATCTTGGCTTATCTTCAACGTGCAATCCGCAACTAAATGTTTCGAGTGTGCCGCCGTATCAACTTACGAACAGTACTTCGTTGGCATGGCAAAAAGGTAAGAACTTGACTTCTCTTGTTTGCGGGGCAGTACCAGTGGCTTGCTTAGATGCAAATGGAACAGCGCGGCCCACTACTGGCCCGTGGGACATAGGCGCATTTGAAACTTCTGCTACGGGATTTATGATATTGTCACCAACGAGTAATAATTATGGTTCAATTAACGTTGGGTCTTCTAGCTCTTCTGTAACTTTTTCCCTTACAAATAATTCCGTAGCGACGGCAACCAGCGTTAGTCCTACAGTAACGGGAGGAAATACGGGAGACTTTCCTGTTACGAATTCCGGGTCGGGATCTTGTAACGCCTTAAGTGGAACCCTTACCGTGGGAAGTTCTTGTACATTTACTGTAAAATTTAGTCCATCTGTAGCGGGATCGCGATCGACTACTTTAAGCGTTTCTTACGGTGGTGGGGATAGCGCTAGTCCGCAAACAGCACCACTTTCAGGAGTAGGAGTTGTAAACACATATCCGGCGCCACCAATGTCTTTGATTGTAGTTTTAAATTAAAGGAGAATTATGAAAAAGTATCTATCCGTTTTGGCTATTTTGTTCTTGTCGGCTTTCGCTCTTGTGACTCACGCGGTAACAGCACACAGCGTGACTCTTTCGTGGACAGCTTCCGTGGTTCCTGTGGGGGCTTCGCCAGTGTCATCCTATAATATTTATCGCGCTACAGTATCAGGTGGTGAAGGCGTCACGCCATTTGGTAGCGTGGGTAACGTAGTGACTTATACAGATCCTTCAGTTGTGGCGGGTTTGACTTATTTTTACGAAGTCACAGCCGTTAACTCAGCCGGCGAATCTGCGAAGTCCAACGAGGTTTCTATTCAGGTTCCGAATGTTGTGCCTCCGAATGCGCCAACTGGGCTTACAGGGACTGCGCAGTAAAATGCGTTGGCTAGTTACTATCGCTTTACTATTCGTGGTTGTGAAGTCCTGCTCGAGTTCTTCCACCCACGTGGTAAGTTTGCATTGGACAGCGAGTACTACGGTTGGGGTGGTCTATGATGTTTATAGATCTCCACATGCAAAGAAGACTTATGTTTTGCTTAACCCATCCGGATTCATGGGTCTAACTTTTAACGATACAAGCGTACTTGCTGGAATAGAGTACGATTATTATGTAACGGCGCAGGATGCAAATGGTGTGTCTCCATCTTCAAATATTTTTACAATCACTGTGCCTTAATGGGGATTTGTTCCTGGTGTCGCAATCAGTACTATGGATCATTGGTTTTTCACATCTGTACGGACGGGACAAACTTTCCGCAACGGATGGCAAAGACCTCGAAAGAATTGTTTGAAGAGTATGCTAGGCAGGATCGTATTTTAGCGTCGTATCGAGAAATGCAAGATGGCTACGATATTATGCATTGGACACCAGAAGATATTGAAATGTTACTTGGCATGAAGATAAAACCGTGATAAAGATTAATTTGTTTAATCAAGCGGATTATGATAAACTACTTTTGAAGCGTGTTACAGAAGAGTATTTTTCAGGACGAGAGCAGAAGTCTTATAGCGGGCGCCATCCAGAAAAAGGTAAGATGATCAATTGTAGAGTATGCGGACAGCGCCACAGACTATCCCGCATTTGCGTACCGAAATGGATAAGATAATAGCTTTCTGGGTGCTGAACGTTTTTCTTGCGTGCGTCGTTAGTCGTTTGTGGCGAACACGAAAATAAGGAAGGCTGGGGATGCTCTTGTGACGCAACATCCCCAGACGCTTCCAAAAGTGATCAGACGGTTCGAAAGAGTGGTTGCGACCGTTCTTGGCTTCTGGAGGTGACACTCCTGAAACCAATCATCCGGCGCTTTGGGTCCAAGCTGTCTTGCCAGTTATTGTTTACGGAACGGCTGTTTATGTTTTTCATTTTTTCTCCTTAAGTTAAGCAGCAGCCGAGCGCTTTTTTGTTTTTTCTGGAATGGTCTGCAAGGACTGTTCGAAGTCTTCAACTTTTTGTGATTCGATTTTATGTACTAGGTACAGGTGAGGACGTTCGCCCTTTTCAATGGTTCGCTTGCGAACCTGGAAAGCGTGACGCCCCTTTTTCAATTCATGCATAAGTAGCTGCATAAACCTGGTTTCTAGATTTTTCGAATTCCCGAATTGGTCAATGCTTTCTTGAGTAAGAGTTATCTCAAGAGCCTGTCCTTGTGGAATAAGATTTTTTTGAACTGCCTGAATTGCTTTCACGAATTCAGGAAGGGTGCGCAATTTACTCGTGGGTCGTCCGCGAAAAAACTTTGTTTCTGGTAGATTGTTTTCTGCGATCAGTTTGAACATATGTTTCTCCTTGCCCTTTTTGGGCTCCATCTGTAGAGGAGTTTAACTTAGGACAATTTGGGAATCTGTACAATATTATACATTTTTGGAAAAATAATGATTTTAGCTACTTTCCTCGTAAGGTGAACATTTGGCTGACTTTAAATCAATTTGTGATTGGGTTTTAAAACAGGAAGATTCTACTCTTTCGGGTCGTGTCGTTAATTTGAGCGATGGACAAGGATTAACTCGTTTTGGTATAGGGAAAAATTCCCATCCCGATTTGATGTCAAGTTTCTACACGATGCCGTCACCACAGGCTTTGGCAGTAGCTGAAGTCATTTACGAGCAGGAATACTGGGATAGGTTTCAGGGGAACGCGATCGTGGATGATGGTATAGCGTCCTGCTTGCTCAGTTTCTCAATAAACGACGGTACTGGCAGGGAGATCAGGATGTTGCAGGAGTGTTTAAGCATCCCCGTGGATGGAGTATTTGGTCCGCAGACTCTCGAGCATACCAATGCCTATAATCCAACGATGCTTGCCGCGGCGTTACGAGCAGCGCAGGCAGATTTTTATCGTGCGATAGTGGCTTTGGATCCCACGAAAGGGCGGTTCCTTGGGGGATGGTTAGCTAGAGCCGCCAGAATTTATCCAAGTTGAAAAAATTAAATCGTTTAAAATCAATTACTTAATCATTTCGTGATACAACTGGGACATCTATGGGACAGGTAAACTGTTTATATTAGCTACGGGACATCCCCGTCAGGAGATGAAATGAGACTTTTTGATCGCATTCTTGATTACGGGCACCGTATGGGTGTCGTTGCATTGGCTCTAGTAATGGTACTTACTATGAGCGTGGCTATGGCAGGATGTAGCCAGCAATCTGATATTCAGAAAGTTCTGGCCTTGCTTCCCACAGTTGAGGGGATTACGAATTCCGTGGCCGCCATCGTGGCCGCTGCTGATCCCGCGATCTCTCTGCCTGTTCAGGCATCCCTTGCGATTATAGATGCGTCCTTTGCCACAGTGCAAGGCATCTTGACGACTTATGAAAACAATTTAAACTCCGCTCCTCAGTCAGTCTTGGCTGATCTGGATGCTGCTATCGCAGCTATTCAGGCTAATCTGTCCTCGATTGAAGCCCAAATTCCGGGCCTGTCTGCCGTAATCGTGATGGGTATTAACATCGGATTATCTGCTCTTCAGGCTATTATTGGCCTTATCGCTTCTCTCCTGCCGGCCTCCGCCGCGGCTGCATTGTTCCCGAAGGCTTTCCGAGCGCTATCTGGCGCCGGTGTAGCTTTTGGAATCCCCGCAGTTTCAGTTCCCTCGCCTCGTCAGTTTGCAAAAGCATATAACGCAAAGATGGATGCGGCTGGTTTTAAGTCTAATAAGAAAGCCCATCTTCATATACCTTGGATGCATATCGGACCTGTTCCGGTAATGCCGTAATGTCAGAGAGTAATGGAATAGATCCAAAATTCTTCAATGAGGTTTCGCAGTTTGCTCATTGGGGAGTAATGTTTTCCATTGCTATCACACTTGCGATCTTCTTTGGTTGGAAAGGCCTTCTCGTGGCCGGACTCGGTGAAATTCCCTACGCTGTTTGGCATGAATACTACTACGATCCCCGCTTCGAAAATGCCGCCACGCGAGGCTCAGATACGGAAGATTTTATCTTCCTGATGCTGGGCCTTGTGTCCGCGGCTACAGTCTTCTTTGTAGCCCATCATTTCGGAAAATTATAAGGAGACACTTTGTCCCTAATTCTTTCTCCAGGTGGCCACCGGTTTGGTGGTCATCGTTCTCCCCTAGATTCACGTGATTTCGGCGTTGAGCGTATGCCGAAACTTGCGTTGCTTCCTTCTTCAGTTGATTTAAGCAAGTGGTGTGGCCCTATTCGTAATCAGGGTCAGCTTGGTGCGTGTACAGCGTTTGCCAGCACCGCTATGCTTGAGTTCCTATTCAATAAGTACAAATCGAAAGCTCTCATATTCTCTCCCGAATTTCAGTATTACCAAGAACGATTTCTTGATGGAACTCTCGGGCAAGGTGATACAGGATCCACGGGGAGAACTGCAGTAAAGGCAATCAATCAGTTTGGCGTGTGTCTCGAATCTGATGATGTTTATTCAGATACTATTTCAGACACGCCGCCCACAGCAGAGCAAGTTCAAGAAGCTCTTCTCTATACATCTGGCGCCTATCATGGGATTACAAATCTCGCGGATATGAAGTCTTGTATTGCATCCGGATACGGATTCATTACTGGCTTTACCGTGTATAGCAGTTTCGAGTCAGACGCAATGGCATCGTCTGGGCTTATGCCTGTGCCTGATGAATCCACAGAACAGGTATTAGGTGGACACGAAGTCTTCTTTTGTGGATACGATGATTCAGTAAAATGTCCCGGCGCTTCTTCCGCAGGAGCCTTTAAGGTTCAGAATTCGTGGGGAACCGCTTGGGGTCAATCTGGTTTCTTTTGGTTTCCGTATGTATCAATCGCCGATCCTAATGTTTTTATGGACGCCTTTATTCAGCATTTTGGTAAGCCGTGGTAAAGGAGTATTAAATGGATTTCTTGAAAAAGTATTGGCCGACGATCGTATTAATTGCTGGTGCAGTTTGGGGCGTAGTTGGTACTCAGGTTCAGGCCGCAGTTTCGGCACATCCTAGTCTCGTGGCAGTATTGGGGCCTTTGGTTATTGCTTTAGCGCATTTGCTTCCTTCTCCCGTAGCTAAGTAAGTCTAGAAAGCCTTGGAGTCTATCCCATGCCTTTATATGAATATTCGTGTGTGAAACACGGTCACAGAACAAGCCAGATTCGATCAATCATGACACCGATTATTGAACTCGAGACAAGTGTCTGTACTGAAGAAGGTTGTGATTCCCCTGCGGAGTTAGTTCCTTCTCGGATTGGCCGACCTATTCTTGTCGGTTCCGGTTTCCACATCAATGATTATGCGCATGGAAAATTAGGGAGCTAAATGCTCTATGTACGTTGACCCAGAACTTACCGTATCAACTTTCCTCGGGTGGGTGCGAGATGCCACTATTATATTTGGTGTCGTAGCCATTGGCTGGAAATCACGGGGCATCGTGGAAGATGTGAAGAGTTTCGCGACGCTAGTTCGTACGCATATGTTGAAAATGGAAGTGTTTACTCATCGTGTGGAAACTAACCACATGAAACACATAGAAACGTATCTTTATAAAATTGCTAAAGATCGAAATTTGATAACTATTTTACCTCCAGATTCCGTAGAAGCGGACGATGTGCCGCCCCCGGAGGATCTTGATGCCATATCGTAGTGATGCCCAGCGTAAGTTTTTCCACGCAAATGAAAAGAAACTTAAGAAGCAAGGCGTGAATATTAAAGAGTGGGACGACGCATCCAAAGGGATGTCTCTTCCAGAGCACGTTAGCGATAAACCAAAAAAGAGACTGAGGTATGTTACTCGTCCGAGGCCGTCATGATTACAGATCCAATGGGTCCGCTTGCAGCAGCGGGAATGAGACACGGTGGTTGGGATGGCGCAGGTGGGGGTGGTAAAAGCATTGATGCGCCTTCCGCGGGTCCGATCATTGCGCCTATGGTGCCTGAAGTACCGAAGTTCCACAAGGGCGGAAAGCTAAAGAAGGAAGGCGTTCAAATGATTGACGCTGAGAAGGGTGAAACCGTTCTTCCCACGAAGGGCAAGAAACGCGTTATGGAGCTAGCGATGAAGCATTTGGATGGTATGAAGGCGGGTTTGGAAAAGAAACCTGCTAAGGCTAAGAAGGTTAAGCCTATGAAGAGCGAGTCAAAGTCTTCGAAAAAGAAGCATCACCCGTTTAAGCGTACTACGCTCGACCATCATACGGATGGATCAATAACGATGATGCACGAACATGACTCAGACCCTATGCAGAATCAGACATCCGCACAGCCTGATCTGGCTGGCGCGATGAGTAACATGCAAGAGAATCTTGGTCCGTCTGGCGCGGGTGGTGGAGCGCCTGAGCCGGCTGCTGCCCCGGCACCTGCTGCACCAGCGCCTGCAATGGCGTAATTGTAAGTGAAAGATGACGTGCATTACGTCTTCTTTAGAGGCTTTTGATGATAGAACCAAAGATCGAGAATTTGATGGAACTGGCGCGAGAGATTGCGCTGCAACGTCAAGAACGGTTTGATTGTGAGAATCACGTTGGTCTAGCAATGGATCAGATTATCCCCGGCGCCGCTTACCTACCAACGGATACAATCCACGAGAAAATAAATAAGCTGGTATACCGTGGTCTTCTATATATTAAGTATGATCGTCTATTAGTGAAGAATGCGGTCAACAAAGATTTTAGGCAGATTGCCGCAGCGATTCAAAGATTAACTGTATTGGATGCTCATTTAAAAGATTTTGACGGCACCTCCGAGAAAGACGGAAAACTCGGATTCCTATCTCTTCTGTGTAAAGTTAATGGAATGTTTCTTGGAAGAGAGGTATTAAATTATAAATTTACCTTTTTTACGCACAGTCAACTGTTCGATCATTTCGTTCAAAAGGACCCTTATAAATTAGAAGTGTCTGGCGAAACATCTATCGCGCAACAGGATGATTGGAAAGAACGTTTGATACTTCTCCCCCGCGGAGCGTACAAATCGACAGGTGACGTTTCGGATTGCATAAACTGGATTATAAACGCGCCTAACGTTCGTATTTTATTATTAGCTTCTGGAAAGAGACTTGCTGAACTTTTCGTAGAAGAAATCAAAAAACACTTCATTGTGGATTTTGATAATCTGGAAGATTTTACTCCTTTTCAATATATATTTGCCGCGGATGTTCGTTATGAGCGTCCTAAAGTTAATGGCGAATTTCAAAAATTCTGCTTTCTTGCCGAGCCTGATAAAAAAGGAAAATTGAACTTTTTCGTTTGCCCGTGTAAAGATCAAGCGGGACCTCACAAAAAAGAAGAAACTTTATTTGCGGCATCCGTTGGAACGTCGGTTGCTGGTTTCCATGCGGATTTATTGATTTGTGATGATGCCGTAGATTCAAAAAATGCGGAGACTCCGCAGCTTATTGAAAAAACAAATCAAAGTATTGAAATGGCTCAGAAGACCGTAGATCCCGGGGGCTGTTTTACCTATATCGGGACGCCCTATTCAAGTGCGGATTTTTACGCATCGTTGATGAGTAGTGATAATGTTCTTAAATTAATGAAGCCTGCTAAGTGGCTTAAAAAAGATTTGGATGGCGCCACAGCATTCGATCGCGCTAAATCTTTTGATGGGCTTCGTGATATACGAACTGAAAAAGATTTGGTTGACGGAGATTGGACGCTCTTATTTCCGTTTGATAAATACGGTAAAGAAGCTCTGTCTTACGACATACTTCGACGCAATTTTCGTATGGGTCCGAAAACGTTTGCCAGCCAGTACATGCTGGATTCCGGCGGACGAAAAAATATATCTTTTACACAAGATTTAATACAGACCAGAACGCTTACTCCCGAACAGTTTCCTGATACAGCTGGTATGCAACATTACATTACATGGGATCTTGCAGATACAGCAACAGCCGTTTCTGATTATTCCGTAGGAAGTGTATTTGCGGTTAATCGCGAAGGCGTCGCTTACGTTCCTGAAATACTTCGGGATCGATATACAACTTTCAGTCAGCTTTGTTACGCCATAGCTTCTCTATCTCACAAATACAAACCAGTGAGAGTTATTATTGAGAACGCTCGCGGAGCTGAAAAACTTCGAGGTGATATAACTCGAAGTGCTCAAGACATGGGGGATAGAAATATTCCCTTAGATTTCGTGAAAGTTGTGAATGTCAAATCCGCGAAAGCAATAAGAATAGGAAAACTTGAACCAAGACTTAGGGATGGACGATTATTCTTTTCCAGTTCGATTGAATGTTACGAAGAACTCGTTGAAGAATTTGTAAATTTTGGCGCATGGCCTCACGACGATATTCCCGATTCCCTAGGACTGAGCGAAAATTTTCTTGAAGATATGCGTTCGGCGCCAATCGATCCTGTAGCAGCGGCCGCAGCTCAACGTATCCTGGCGAGTAAAGAATTATTCGAATTAATCCATAACGGGCCTTATGTGGACGTTCCTCTAGATCCAATAGAAAATACGGAAATAGCAGGTACGGGAACTAACGAAGCAGGTGATCTCTGGGATCCATACGCAATCGGCAGAGGTGGCTTTAAACGATAGAGTGGAGTCTTTATGAAAAAAGTATTTCTTCCGTTGATTCTTTTCGTTCTACCTACTTTTATTAAGGCGCAAACTCCGATTCCAACGGGAGAAAAAACTCTTGCGGCTAAGGTATCTAAATCGGTTGTCTTGCTTTACGAGCAAGATGAAGCCGGCGGAATGACAATGCTATGTACCGGCACCGCTTATAGAAAAATTGATAAAGGCTATCGTTTTGTAAGTGCGGCACATTGTGTATCAGGCGATGATGACGACGAACAGTCAGAGATTTATTTCTTTGTAACTGCCGATAATCATCAAAAAACTTTTATTCCGGTTACGCTCATTAGGGCGGGTGATAAAGATCGAGGCGATGATTTCTCAATCTTCGAAGCTGTCACAGAAGAGGTTTTTGAAGTAACTCCTCTTGGAGATGAATCGACTCTTCAAGCCGGTGATGCAGTTCTGGATATTTCCGGGCCGCACGGTCTTGGAAAAATGACATATTTTGGGTATGTGACGACCGTTAAAGTAGATCGTCCACAACTCGATGCTCACGAAGTTAAATGGAATAACCCGATGATTGTATCTATCGGAGGCGGCCCGGGATCTAGTGGAGCCGCAATCGTGTCCGTAGATCAAAAAGCCATAGTTGGTTTCTTCGTGGGTGAATTTAGTTCTGGAGATTCGGGCGGCATCGTTGTTCCTGTAAGCCAGTTTAAAAAATTTGAAGGCGCGGTAGACGCGAAAACGTATATTAAAAAACCTAAGCCAAAAAGTTTTTTAGCTCACATACTTGGATAAGCCACAAGGATCTTGTCATGGACCTAATTTTGTCTGTGATTCTCAATCTTCTGTTTTTTGTCCACGTAATACAAGACCGAATAGAAGAAATCTATCAGAAATTTGTCCGCGTATTCGGAACACGACGCGCAAAGCGCTAGTTGTGACCGCCGGAGAAAACGCCATAAAGAATCGCAGGGGCTCGATTTGACAGGC
>QGNH01001703.1_pt1 | contig 12983 bp, 11 predicted proteins | sample 1735481 | NCBI WGS metagenome assembly QGNH01 (sample SAMN09239004, study PRJNA386568) | Viral metagenome, whole genome shotgun sequencing project. | reverse complement strand
ATCGGGCACGCCGCTACCCTACGCAGACTTACCGAATGGACACGAATTTCGGGGACTCGGAGCCGCTGACGATGTCTCTGGTCGTCGTGGCTTGCGGCTTTTATATATGGCTTTGGAGAAGGACCTCAGTACGCCCAGTCGGTTAGGCGCCCAGGAATCGAGCCCAACGCGGGCTGCGCGGTAGCGGCAGACGGTACCCGATCAGGCAGAATTGGTCTAACGCAAACAGAACTACAGATTCTAACTTTGTGTCCGAAGCATTCTGCTGTTCTCTCTGCCACGGAGTCGTGTAGTCGGAGATGCCCACGAGGTGGCTACTTTGGGATGGCGGAAAGCCTAATTGAATCGGCAACTGAATGGACTGCCGCACCAGATTGAGGTTGCGCTCTGCTGTATACGTGAAGTTTTCGGTCTTTAAGCAGGCTAGATTTGCCGGTGTCCAGTCATTCCGTGGAAAATTGACCGACTGATTCAGCGCTGTGTCGTTGACGTCAGGCGGATACAGCACCTCAAACTGCGCAGTCGGGAAAGTCGCGCGGACGAAGTTCCGGATAGACTTCGTAAACGCCCCGATGAGTCCAGGCAGAAGGGCGCACTCGTCCGCCAGTTGCGAGGGGTCGGCATACTGGTTCGCGATTACCGCCATCGATCGCCCGTAAGCAGCCTGAAAGGTCGCTGTCGTGTAGGCGTCGTAGAAAGGCATGCCCGACTCTGTCGCGACTGTTGCGTTCTGGCCGGGAAAATACCACCACTGAACTTCGCCAAACTGCAGATAGGGCACGATCCCAACTTGGGCCATCAAACTCGCCATTTCCAGGTACACCTGTTGCCAGAAATCTGTGCTTGCGGGCCCGAAATTGGTCTGCAGAGACGGCGTCGTCAGCCAGACAGGATTTCCATTTAGATACCTCTGCGCGATTCCCGCAGTTACGCTGTCATCTCCATTTTGTAATTCCATGCTGAACGAAGCCGTCACCTTAATTCCATAGCTATTCAGTGCTGTGAAGAAGGCGAGGCTCCAATCGCGTGCGGCACGGTTAATCGGAGGTGTGGCCGTGAGGTCGGTGCGCCAATAGCTGCCGTTCGGGTCGGCGGATGTGCCATCGATTCCACCGGCGAGCGCTGGAGCGCTACAAGTGGCTGTGAAAGGATTGGTGTTTGCCGGGGAGTTGTTGATGGTAGCTGAAATGGCGAGGCCGTTTCCCGCCGCACCCAACCCGCGTGCCGTGATGGTCAATACCGCGCCACTAGCCTGCGCCCACACGCTGTTCGACCCGGCGTTGATCAACAACGCGAAGCAGAGCGCCACGGTGCCGGCGCTGTCAGTAATCAAGTTGACGTGCTGTATCAGCGTGCCGCCCAAGTCGACACTGCTAACTTGCCCAAACTCCGGATTGCCGGCGAAGGTGATCGTCGCCGACGCGTATTGCATACCAGGCCTACACAGCTCATAAAACCAAAGGGCCCCGGCATAGTGATTAGCCCTGCCACAGAACCCCAACTTCTGAATGAGCCAGGCAGTCCTTTCGGGCGCCAGGGCGATGGAGTGGTTCGTATCCCAGTCGGTCGCCAGAGTCTTCGTCGTGGACGGCGGGAAGTCAGGCAAATTGTAAGTGGGAACTGCAATCTCCAGGAAATCGAAGTAGAAATAGCTTCCAACCGCTCCGTTGTGCGTGATTGTGACGTCATGTTTCACGCCTCCCGAGAATGTGCCGAGCGGTGCACGAACCAGGACGTCCTCGGCCGGGAGCGCCAGATTGAGGATCATCGGCGCGCCCCGGTCCACTGTGACCGAAACTTGTCCGCCCGAGGTCAGGTATCGCGTTCCGAGGTACAAGGTGTGGCTCGTACCAGCAGTGTACGAGCACTGAAGCGACGAACCAGGTGTAGTCGTCCAGTGAATAGATCCCCCCGAGTAGTTGCCGATTCCGTTACTCCACTGGCCCCCCGAATAGGCGACCGTACTGGAGTCGTCCTCAATCCTTCGGCTCCCCGGGCCCGCAACTTGATACAGCAGGTTGTCGCCGCTAACGGTCCAATTCGTGAGCACCACCGAAAACTCACTCCGCTGGAAGTTGCCCAGCTGTAAGTCGGCCGCCCACGTCCACCTCATTTTTCGCACGCCCGAAGTCGGCACGGGCACGAGCGTCGAACGATCCGGGTCGATGAAACCCTGTAGTGCGCTGAAATTCAGATTCACTTGCCATTGTTGAGGTGACGTTCCGCCGCTGAAGACAGCCCAACTCGGCGACCACGTCTCGCTCGCCGCGCCAGATGCCGTGGCGTACACGCCGATTCGATTGGCATTTGCCCCGCTGCTTGCGGCATAGGTAAGGGTGATCTGCGTACCATTCGCAGAGGCACTAACCGTTCCATCGCCGAACTGGTTGATCGCCCCCGCCAGAGCGCTCACGGCAGTGTCCAGGGTGTCCCCAGTGGTGAGATGATAATTGAACTGTTGAGCGAGCCACGCCAGCTGAATGTAGTCTCCTCCGGTCACGACTCCCCCGAGTTGGAACGTGGCTGTGGCTGAGGTGAATGATCCGGTGACTGGCGTTGCGTAACCCAATGTCGAAGCGTTCAGCGGTACGTCGTACAACTTCTCCACTCCACCGCTCTCCGCCCATATCCGCAGATACGGCCATTCCACCGTGGGATAGAGAGTAGAGTCCATCGAAATGCAGTTGACGCGGACTTCCTGATAGCTGAGGACGACTCCACTTAAGTTGCCGTCCGGTAAGTTGCGCAGTAAAGGATGTTCGAAGACGTTGTCGCGATTCCATTCCACGACCACCCAATCGAACGGGGCCCTCCAACAACCCGACACGGTGAACAGACTTGGGCTAGTCTGGCTGAGCGCCGCTATTGCCGATGGCTCCTGAAAATAGCATTGCAGGTCCCGGTCCGGCCGCAGTTTAGTAAGTTGTTCCGGCATTAGAGTCGAATGATCACCGTGAGATCTGCTCCCGGAGCAGTCTGCCCTACTGACAACACTGCGACAGTTATTTGCGACATCGCTGGGAGGAACGGCAATGTGCTGCCGAGGATGCTGTTCGATGCGATCGTCCCCGGTGGAAATGTGAGCGTGCAATATGCGGCGCCGTTGACATTCACCTGCACCTGGATCGGGGCATCCGCGGCGGTACCTAGAATCGCGAACACGTCTCGCACCGAACGCGCCGTTTCCACCACAAGGGCGGGTGCCACCGACTGCTCGATCGCCAGGTACCCATCCACTTGAACCGAGTACTGCCCGCCGGAAAGGCTTCGCAATCCGCTGTCCTGATTGTGGGTCAAGCAGATGCCAGTCGTGGGACTATTTCCCAGCTCATTCGTCACAAACAATTCCGCGCTTCCCACCCGGACGTCCGTCAGCGCGATAGGATAGGTCCAACTTCCGCTGTACGGACTGCCGAAGAATCCAACCGGAAATGGCACGATCGTGGTCTGACTCGCTAGTTGGTAGACCGGGGTCGCCGCGGTATGTGCCGCCGCCGTGCTTCCATCGACGGCGCGAGTTATGCTGTACTGCACGCCGCTGTCAGTGACCGCCGAAACGCCAAGTATCTCGCCGTCGATTTGCAAGATGCTTCCTGGTTGCGCAGATCCCGCGGCTGTCAGAGTCAGAGTCTGATCGGCAGCCCCGAGAGCGCTTGCCAGTATACCGGGCGGGGTCGCCGACAGTTCGTTCCAGTAGTAAAGAGTAAGGGTGGCGGACGAGATGCCCCCGGTATTCGTCAGATCCGTGAAGGAAACGCCGCTCAGTACGACGAAGCCTCCGTTGGGATCCTGTCCAAGGCCGAAATACGGCTGTGGAGGGACTTGGGTGTCGGCGCTACCCGACCCTCCAATCGTCCAGCGGCTCACAATCGCTAGCTGCGGCGAGCACTCGAGATTATTCACGTTCGCCGATCGGCCGGTGATCTGTACCACTTCGCCGGTCCGGTTCGGGATTGCGAATTGTATCGGGCTGCTCGTGGCGACGGCGGCGAAGTGCCATGCCGCCTCTGCGATCGTGAAGAAACTCGTCGCGTCCGGTTCCACGCTCCACTTCGGAACCGTGAGTGTACTTGCATCGTTTGCCGTCACGCTCCGTTCCTGTCCGGCTCCCGTGCCGCGTGTAATTCGAACGATCATTCCAACGTACCCATTGACGGCCATCTGCAACGTCGCATTGCCGATCGTTGTAGGTGAGTGGGTAATTACGGCGATCTCCGGCTGCAATTCCGATCGCCAGTAGAAATTGGCATGGTCGAAGTCCGGATCCGGCGACGGTATCAACTGGTCGACAAGTCCGCCGTCGGTGAAACTGACTGCTATGGCCTGATCGGTTGCTACTCTGTGCAAGTTCGCCGGCGTGTTTCCCCGATATATGTTGAATGACGCCGTCGCCGTCGTGAAACTCAGGCCGGTCAGCGTCACACTGCTGCCATCGGCGACAACCCTTGCCGTCACGACGAACGAAAGCGCGCTCTCGTTACCCGTGCTGTCTACTCCGGACACCGCGTAGTAAAGCGTTTGCCCGCCCTTGAGGGAGCCACTCGCGCCGATGCTGGCCGACAGGCTGACTAGCGGCACGCCCGGACCAGTACTCGAAACCGTCGGCGGTGGAATGAAGCTAACGACGACGCTCGACTCCATACTCCCATCGCTGTTGACGGCCGCAGTCTCTACGATGCCAAATTCAATATTCCCGTTGTTGTCGACAACGCTTCCCATTAACGGATTCGGCAGGCCAACCCCGGAGTCGTCCCCTGGCCCCTGCCCGGAAGCTGAAGTCGACTGTCCATTCGTATCCGCGTACCACGCATCGTCGTGAATCTGCGCGGAGATTGCCGAAGTGCGATAGTTGGTTGCCGGCGATATCTTCAGCACTCTGAAAGGCTGACGTAGGAAGCCTTCCTTCAAGTAAGTGACCGTGATCAGGTCGCCCGGCGACACTCCGAATGTCTTGATGCTGGTCTGGAATTCGATGTATGTATTGCCCAGGATGGACTTATCGAGGTTGAATTTGAGGATTCGCGAAGCTTGATTGAACTGTGGAAGTCCCAGCGCCATCAGCGTTGCTGAAGTGGTCTGTCCGGTAAGTGCGACATCGTCCGGGTCGACCATCTCATAGCTGTCTTGCTGATAGCCGTTGAGCGCATCTTGAAACTCCACGGACATGCAATTCGGACTCTCGGCGATGCTGCGCGAAGTGATCACCACGCTAGACGCGCCGTTTGCCTTCCGCATGATTCCGGAGAATCCCTCGCTGCCGTCGCCGAATTCGTAACTCGGCCACCCGCCGTTGAGCGTCTCCGTGCTGTTTGACCAAGCCAGTTGCGACGGCCGCTCCAGCGCAATCGTGTTCTCAACCTTCGCTTGCAGTGAGCCGCCGGGCCCGTAAGTCAGGTACATGCGTGCGCAATTGCGAATCCCACGCACCACGTCTCCCGCGCTCCGCCGGTTCTGCACCAGCAGATTGCAGTGAAAACGCGGTAGGCTGATTGGATTGCCATTGACGTCAGTCGCCGCGATCCCTTCATCGCAGTAACCTGCCGCCGCCGCGAAGCTGGTGAGGTCGATCTCGCTCGCCGCCCACCCGCTTCTTCGCAGCACGTCGAGGAGAATCCAAGCCGGATTGCTGGAGAATTGATCGCTGATGTATGTCCCATCCGCCGCATAGACAGGAACAAGAAGTCCCTGCACCAACACCTCGACTGCGGGCAGTGAAGTCCCATTGTTCAGCTGATTCGGAACCACCACCGAGAGATACGCCATGCTACCGTATGGATCGCCGGCCGGCGCGCCGCTGGAGTCGGTGAAGTTGGGATCTAATGCGCCATCTCGTGTCCCCAGCGTTTCCACGTTATACCAGCCGGTGCCGGTCATATTGGTGCCCGTCACGCCGATAGGTATTTCCACGCCGTTGACCAGGACCGTCAGCACTCCCTGTATCTGGCCGATCCCGAGCAGCACTTCCATCCGCGTCAGGTTGCCGTCGTTTCGTGCGAAGGTGACGATCGGCGTTTGCCAGACCGTTCCGTAAATCATCGGAACGTAGTCGTTGTAGAGTGCCTGGTTGATCGATAGAGATGAGGTCGTCCAGCCTTTTCCGTAGCTCCGGACGCCGATCGCCGGTGGGATAAACTCCAGGCCCCCGAAGCGTGTGAACATTCCCCGCGCCTGGCAATCGGTCCGCGTGTACCCGCATTCGGTGAACGGTGTCGCGCCGTTCAGGTTGCCTGTTCCGCCAGTAAGGCCGGCAGAATAGCCGCAACGATAATACAGCGAGTACTTGCCATTCGCTCCCCCGTCCACTGCTTCGGTCTGCTGGGCTGGCGTGGCTGGAAACTGCCAAGGGCACCGGCGTTCGATCTGCACCGGGGGCAGGAACACTCTCTGCAGGCTCATCCGATTGATGGCAGTCAGTCGAAATGTCGATTCGTCGCTGCGATCCGGTGGATTGCAAATTCCCTGAAACACAACCGTGGTGTCCGTGAGAGCCACGTTGTGCCGTAGATCGTAAAACAGCACGCCGACAGTGATCCGCGCACCCTTCCAGCCGACCGATCGTTCCACTTCCGAGAAGTAAGAATCGGCGTTGGCCAGAAGAATCGAGATCTGCGGGCTGCCGTCTATTCCCTGGTCGGATGCGGTTCGAATATCGAAGGCGCTGTGCTGGATGACGCGCGCGGCGTACACGTTCGTTCCCACCGTTACGCCGTGCGTGCACCAGTGTTCCACGAATCCGTTGGAAAGGACACAGTCGAAGACAATGAGCGGCGTGTCGGTGACGGTCTGTTCCTTGAGATCAGAGATGGTTTGCATAAAAGATATTGACCGTCGCCGAGTGGCGATTCACGTCCGTTGTCGTAAAGGAGAGAGTGTCATCGCGCAACCGCGCGTTCTCGTAGCATCCGCCGGTTGTGCTCGCCTTGTACAGGGATGGGCTGTCCTGCGGTTCCACCTGCAAACCATACACCTGGACGTTTGCGCCCGCGCCTAACTCCAGGCCGAAGGCCATCGATGCTGCCGTCGGATCTCCAGCGCCTGTGCAAGCAAACCTTTGCCAGTTCGGGCCGATGTTTTGACTGTAACGGTTAGCCCCGATCAGCAAAGTGAACGTCGTGGGGCCGGTGGCCTTTGCGTACACACTCAAACAGTACACATAGCCGCCAGGAGCCGTGAGGGTTTGTGTCAAGTCTTGCGCGGCGGTGCCTGAGTTCGTCACCTGCCATGCATTAGTTCCGCCAATAGGATCCGAATTCGGCCCGCTAACCGACAGGAGCGGCCCCGTGTCCCAAACCACATTCTTCAGGTCGTTGCTCCATGCCAGCAAGTTCGCTGTCGGATCGACGAAGGTGAAGTTGTTGAGCGTTCCCTCGGCCGCTGTGAAGAACTGTTGCAGAGCAGCCAGTTCTGCGTCGCTTAGTCCGGCGTACTTGAGTTGCCACTCTAACGATGCGGCGCCGGCATCGGCAAGTTTTACAACCGACCCGCCGGCAGCGGCGTTGACGAGGGTCCGTAGTTGGTAGCGTGTCTGAACCGGAAACTGAGCCAAAGCACCGGTGGGAAGTTGGGGGTAGACAAGCATCGCTTAACTCCGGTTCTCGATCACCGTAAGCGACGTCTTTGCCCGCATTTCTGCCACCGATCCCAACGCCAACTCATCGCTTGCAAGGCTGCAATTCGCATATTGGGTACCATCCCACGGGTCGGTGAAAGCGAAGCTACCCAGGCGCCCCTGGTTATCTTCGAAAAACTGCGCAAACGCCGCGATCTCACTCTCGTCCAATTCGCTCAATTGGATTTCCCATCGATGCAACGGCCCCGCGGCATCGCGATAACGCTGCTCGGTGCCGTCGAGAAATCGCACTGTCTGATTTTGAAACCGCAGGGATTTTGTGGCCGGATACTGCGCTACCGCGCCAGTCTTGAGTTGAGGGAAGGTTGCCATATCAATGGTCGTTGACCGCATGTCCTGAATTGAGCTCCGCCGCGAGTTCGCTCTCCAGAATCGTGAACGCCTCTACCTGCCGGGCGCTCAGGCCGTCGCTATCGAACCCCTGCAGTCGCCGGCGCACGAAGAATTCCTCCACCAGCGACTGGCTTTCCACCGTGATGTACGGTTTCGGGCACCTGTCGAGGGTGACGTTCCTGCGCGCCCACACCAGTCGCCCCGGCGTACCGACCTCTGCAGGAAGCCATCCGCACCGCCGCTTCTGTTCCAGACCGGACTTCCGGCACGTGTCGCACTTCCAACCGGCCTGGTTGGATAATTCAAAGTGGAAGGCGACGATCAGTTTTTTCGTTCGTCCGGACTAAGTCCCGTCTGCCACCGCACCACCGCCAGCGCTTCGCGGAACAGCTCTTCCGGTCCCGCATCTGCCAGTAACTCCGGTGTGGCGTCCACCCCATCCAATTCCAGCCCCGAGACCGCCAGCAAGCCCCACTTCACGTACACCCGGTCGATCTCCACCCGCAGCATCCCGGCATCCATCTTCTGCCCGGGCGACCGGCCCGCTTCCAGAAACTCCACCTTTCGCGCTAACTCGCGTACTTGCCGCATCAACTCCGTCCGCCTTCCGAACGACATCTTCGCAACCGTGAACGTCACCCCGATAGCCACCTGCGACTCCACCACCGCCACACTTTCGTAGATCATGAATAGTCTGCTTCCTGTCCATTTACTCCCGTGGGGCAGGCTTCAGCCTGCGGCGGACTTCAGTCCGCCCTCTGCCGGTATTACATCGCGATTTCCCACCGGCCAGTCCCTAGGCGAACGCAACCGCGATTTCATTGTTCACCGTTCCCTGCGCTCGCGACGACCGGAATTTCCATTGCAGCCGGTTCTTGCTGTCGTCGAATTCCGGCACCTCGGGAATCACGCTCGGTAAGTAGACACCCGTTAACTGTCCTTGCGATTCTCCCAATTGGAACATCACACTAATCGGCGATTGCTGGCGCGACGCCTGATACAGCCCTTGCGTGTAAGGATCGTTCTGGCTGTACAGCTCGAAGGCCGCCGTCACATTGCGGTCGCCCGGAGCAATCGCTTGCGGAAGGCTCGATCCGAACTCCTTGAACCGCGTATCCAACCCATTCTTGAGGACCACCGAGGCCGACGTGATCGTGAAGAACTGCGTCGGCGAAGTTCCCAGCCACGCTTCGCCCAGATTGCCGGGGACAATCGTATAGTCGAATCCGCTCAAAGCCGGCTCGGCGGGAAAGCTCTGTAATTGCGCCGCGCCTCCCGAAGTCCCTCCGAAGCTGGCACTGTCCACCACGTCTTGCGCTGGTCCGCTGAACCGGAATTCATGATAGTCGCCATTCAGGTCAATCTCCATCTGGTCGACCGCTCCGCCGCATAACAATCGCTGGACCGCCGTTGCCGGGTCCCAGTAGTCGAAGATCCCCACGCTCGGCAGTTCCGTCGCCGGCGCGTAGGTGATCGCCGCTCCCACCGGCGCTCCCGCCGCCGGCGGTACAGTGAACGGTACATTCAGTTGGACGATCGCGCTGTCGACGATCGCCGCCACGAAGCGGATCTCCCCGCCACTGCTCACCGCCTGCCCCGCCGAGAGTCCATGCGGAGCTGCGAATGCAAGCCTGCCGCTCCCCGTAGTGTTTGCCGCCGTCCCGCCCGCGAAGTAGGCTGGCGCAGCGCCCAGCGCGGCCTGAAACAAGGGACCGTAGCTTGGATTGGCTGTCCCTTGCGGCCAGTTCGTCAGCAGTGTTCGCAATTCGAAAGCCGTTTGCCGCCTGCCGCCAGCCGGCAGACCCGCGAATGTCCGGCTCCCGGTCTTATCCTTCCGCTCCGTTACCTCCCGTTGTTGGCGAACCGCCAGCTTTAAGGCAGGAATTCGATTGCCTGCCGTGATCGTGGGGACTTGCCCATAGGCGCTTTCCAGCGCGGTGTAGAAGCGGTTTGCGTTAGACGAAATATAGGAAGCCATATCAGTTTCTGCTCACTCCAATCTCGAAGGTGATCTTTGCCACCTGCTGGAAATTCTTTCCACCGTGTTTCACGGCCGCGAACACCACCTGGTATTCGCCGGCATAGAACATGCCGCTGCCCCAGTCGCCCCGGTTCGCGTTCAGAACCTGCATGATCGCGTCCGCGTAATTCTCCAGCGTGGCTTCGAGGCCGTCCAGACGGTCCTGCGAGTATCGCAACTCCACCGTCGTTTGCACGTTACCGGAAAAACTGCGAAACTTCTCCGCCAGGCTGTTGACGATCTTCTCGCAGTACACATTTGCCGCCGGATACTGCATCGCCAGGCTCTTGTCCGCGATGTCGGACGCCACGTTTTGCGCCCGCACCTGTGCGCTGTTCAGAGGGTTTAAAGGCTGTCCATTGTCTTGCAAGTAAGGGCCCAGGTAAGAATTGACGCCGCTTGTGCCTGTGAGAAGTTGTATCACATGGCCCGTGATTAGACTGCCGATTGTAGTCGTCATTATATTGTGAGTTGCTATTCTGTAGGACATGCTTTAGCTTGTCCCGGCGAGCGGAGCTCGCCCGTTCTTTGTCAAGACTTCATCGTGCCCGCAGCGACCGCTTCTGTCTTCCTCAAAGGCGACCTCTTGCTTAGCCCCTCAGAATCATCCGCGGCATCGGCATCAGGTAGTTGGGCGATTGCCCGCAGCCTGGCCCGGTGCCTCCGCTCAGGATCTCGTTCGGCTGCAGCCATGTCTGCGCGACCGCGATCGGCGCCCCGTTCTGCCGCGATAAAGCCTCCGGATCGGTGCCGGCATAAACGTTCCAGCCTGTGGCGGACGCTGGCGGAGCGGCTGGTTGAACCACGAACGACGTCGCCGTAGTCGTGAGCGCTGTCACGATCGACGGCGCCCCTTCCTCGCCCTTGTTATTAGTCCAGGTTACCGCCACATAATAAGTGCCATTCTCCAGGCCGCCCTCTGCGGCGGCTATTTGAGGTTCTGCCGCTCGTGGAATAGGGGACAACGCGATCCCGATTCCCGTGAGCAGCAATCGTTCGTATGCCCAGTTTGCCCGCCCGTGGAATTGATCGCGCTTTGTGCTGTAGCGGTCGTTCAACTGGCTCGAGTACGCGTCTCCGTAGACCGACTCCAGGGTCCGGAATGTGTGCCAGAGCTTCAAAGCTGGCGTGACTACCACGTTGTCGATCTTAGGTCGCGCCGACAGCCAGATTGCCTGCTCGGCGCGGCCCGGCCCGTTCAGTAGCGTTGTGATTTCTATCGCCAATTCCTCTTGCGCCAGAAACAACTTCTGCGTCACGTCGATTCCCTCGACGTTCGCCACGTTCGTGAGCTGTGTATCCTGCGCCGTCAAGTCTTCCATGTCCGCGATAGGACCGTCCGTAAACAGAGCCATATCGTTCGCCTAGTCCTTCCCGGCTTTGGCCCCGCCCTTCAGTTTCTTCATGTCGTCCGTCAGCCTTTTCAATTCGTCCGATGGCACCATCGTGACTTCCAGCTTGGAAGCCACCGCAACGTCCTGTGCCGCCTGACACGCCGCTTCCTTCGACTGCTGGAAGAGTGCGGCTTGGTCCGCAGCGGCCAGTTGTGCGGAGCCTTCCACCACCATCTTGGCGGCGAGGCGTCGCGGAACTTCCACTAACACACCTTTCTTACCTCCGTCATCGGTTGACAGGCTGATCACCACCGTATACGGAGTGGGAATTATCGCCTCCGTGTCGCGGATTCTCTGGTAATACGTCTTCACATCCATTCTCTTCTCCTCTTCTTGACCCGTCTTACTATCGCTTCCCCGCCGGCGTGGCGCAGACACTCGTGCCTGCCGGCGCCGAGACTCTTCTCGGCGCGGGCGAGCCCCGCTCGCCTGCACAGTCCCGAGCTGGCAGCCGGTATCGGGGGCCGTCCGCCCCTTGCCGTAAAAGGCGCCCGGGCCCGCAATCCCGAGCGCCTTCATTCTGACTTCACGGACCCGGCAGGGGCCGCTCCTGACTTCTGACTTCCTACATCCCGCAGGGATGTCAGGGGCGCAGCCCCTGCTACGTATTCACCTGCACGCCCGACGAATTCCGCAGAATGCCGCAGCCGTACAGAATGTCCACCGTGAACTGCTGAGCCAGCGTATCCGGCTGGTAGCTCATCACCACCCGCATACCGAAGTTACCTAACTCCGCATACTCCGCGATCGCCCCTGTCCCCGGCAATGGCTGCGGCAACCGGCGAATCACCAACCCGATCGCGTCCCTCGTGAACGCCAGATTGTGAGTCGTCGTCGGACTGCTGCCCGTGTAAGGAATGAACTGCGACCGGAATACGAAGAAGTCTTTGATCTTCCCCACAGTTCCGTCGATCAGCGCTTTCAACCCCGCGTCGCCTGCCGTCTGGAATTCGCTGAACCGCGGAATCTGTCGCCACGCCGAATACGTCGCCGCATCCACCACCATGTACTTCTCCGCGCTCGGCGGCACCTTCGCCAGGAACAGCGCCGTTTCTGCCGCGTCAATCACGCTCTCCGTGATCGCTGTCCCCGGCGTTCCCACCGGATTGTTGGCCGTGAATCCGGCGTACAAGTTGAGCAGATCGCTCTCCACCTTCTGCGCGATCGCCGCCACCGCCGGTTGCATGTAGATCTTCAACAGGTCCGGCACCGCCAGCACTTTCGTTACGTCCGGAATCTGGAAGGTCGCTTCCGCGTGTGTGTTCAGTACGATCTGGGCATTCCCCAGATTCGGATTTTGAGTTTGTACCGTCCCGCCCTCAAGGATGTTGTTTGCCTGCATCACAGGGGGAATCGGCACGTTGATCGTATCGCCGGCGTGCGCCAGTGCTGGCTCATAATCGCGATCCACCAGGTTCCCCATAATGAGGTTCCCCACCAGTACCGGCAATGCGTCCGCCGCCACCAGCTTGACAATCGCATTGGCGACATTTGCTGAAGTAATTGCTGCCATCTCTTCTCCTTGTTCCTTTCTGCTTGCCGGCTGCCGTCACTCGGTCTGGCCGGAACTTCCCTACAGCCCCCGAAGGGTCTGCGATGCCACGCG